>OHAI01000167.1_pt1 | contig 46533 bp, 41 predicted proteins | sample 1577091 | NCBI WGS metagenome assembly OHAI01 (sample SAMEA3541548, study PRJEB24748) | human gut metagenome | biome: human gut; feature: human-associated habitat; material: faeces | place: China | collected 2012
ACCACCGAATCACACTGAGCACCAATAAGAACATTATTGTTGAGTTTACAAATGATACAATAAATCGTTCTGAATAAAGTGTTTTTCAGGAAACATCCAATTTAGGAATTTTGATTAAGAGAGAGATAATAAAATGAAAATATGTTATATAGTTGTTTCAGCTTTTTTGATTATTTTCTATCCAAGACAATTAACACATCTTATGTGCTTTGGGAGACATCGTGATAAGAATATTGTCAAAAGCAAAGCTGCTTATTGGGGAATATATTTGTTTTGGACAATTATTTTTTTGATTGGTTGTCTGATGATGGGTTCAGCGATGAAAGTAAATTCTACAATGGATAAATTAGTGTATTATTTCATTTTAGGAAGTGATAATAGGGATTGTGTTGAATTGGGAAGTGAAGAGAATGATGAGGCATATATTTCTACATATTATACACGAAAGGAAATCAATGAGAGCTTTTTATTTGAGGTTGTCCAAAAACATGAATATGCATATGAGATGTGTCAATTACAGGAGTTGATAATTAAGAAACAGGATGAAAGATGGATACTTTATTTGAATGATGAGGTGATGGGATATGTAGAAGTAAAAAAAGGTTTTTTAATTAAGGAGTTTTGTTTTGTGTGGGATAGGCAAAAAATAGACCAAAGGAGGCAGTTATATGAGTAAAAAAATGTGCAAGAGGATATTTTCAGTAATTTTATCATTAGGTCTTGTTATGGTTCAATCCATGAATGTTAATGCAGCAGGTAATGAAATTGGTAAATATTCAGTATTCGTTTAGTGGCAGATATGCGGTGCGGACAGGCATCTATTTGGGATTTTAAAAAATAGCAAAAATCTCTGGACACTGCAACAAACAGGAGCCTCGCAGGAACACTGCTGTAAAATCCGCTTAGTATGAGCGTATTTTGCAGCAAGTGCTCCTACGAGGCTTTGTCATTTAATCCAATAAACTTAAAACGCTTTATTTCTTCTTCCACGCAAGAAGCCTCTCAATATGCAGCGGTTTCCCCTGAACAGCCTGCACCTTCAATCTGTTTTCCTCACTGAAACCAACCAGAATATCATGATTAGCCTCAGCCAGATAATCGATGATACCATCGATATCAGACTTCGTGTTCTTCGGACAATGAATATACAGATGCTTATTTGCGGAAATATGCAGTGTATATGAGATGCTGAAATGATACCATAGGATCTTGTGCAGGGTAGAGTATTTGTAAATCCATAAAATCTCTTTGATAGGCACGATGGCATTGCCATAAGGCGAGGTCATGATAAAATAGTGCTCTGTGATAAACATGTCCTCGGTGGCAAGCTGTGGCAGTGTCGCAAGCTCCTCCTCAGCCTCGGCAAGCAGCTTGTGCGGATTGCCAAATACAACAAGATTCTGACATGCCGGTGCCAAAACAGGAAACCTGATGCACAGGATGTAGAATATCAGGCTGATAACAGCATAGATGAGAGTGCCAAAATAAAAAACAAACATAAAAATAGTAGTTTTCAAATGGTACTCAGGCTCATTAAGATAGCAGCCTGTTATGGTATCGGAGAGTCCCTTGGAATCCCAACTCAGATCCTTAGACAGTTTATTTACAAACTGTGTGTAGGTGCCCTTGCCCTTTACGATTTTACCGACCACCGTGAGCTTATCTATAGAGGGCAGACCCTCCTCACAGGTGGATGGTGCAAGCAGTACAATAGAGCAGTGCTCATCGCGCATGCAGTAGTAGTAATAGCCCTTGATATCGTTGCCGTCCTTCATGGTGTAGCCGGTAAAGTAAAGCTTTTTAAGGGTGGTTTTTACATATCTGTCCGAATCCTTGTATGCAGCTTCAAAGCTGACAGAATCGTCAATGTGTATGGGCGATAAAATATCTCCGAGTGAAAATGCAAACCATAGCACGGTAAGCAGAATGATGTATACAATCGGAGAGAAAAGACGCCTTTTGTAAAATGCTTTGATGTTTTTTGTTATGTAGTGTTCGTAATTATCAATCATATGCTTAGTATAATGGTTTTTGTGCCTTATATCAACCTTGATTTTAAGACATTTAATTGTTATTATATAGTTACGGTAAATAGAAACACGAAATGAGGTAATTATGGAAGCATACACGAGTTTTGCCCGGGTGTATGACATGTTCATGGACAATGTGCCATATGAGGTGTGGAGCAGATATATTGTCGAAAAACTGCGTGCAAATGGCATAGACAGTGGATATGTCGTGGACTTAGGCTGTGGTACGGGAAAGCTTACCACGCTTCTTGCAGATGCAGGCTATGATATGATAGGCATTGACAATTCTTTTGACATGCTTGATATGGCACTTGAGAGAGAGGATGACAGAATCCTTTATCTGATGCAGGATATGAGAGAGTTTGAACCGGGAGAAAAGGTGAGTGCCGTCGTAAGCGCATGTGACAGCATCAATTACATTCTTGAGCCTGAGGATCTGCAGGCAGTTTTTTTCTGCGTGAGCGAAAGTCTCAAAGAGGGTGGCATTTTTATATTTGATATCAATACTCCATACAAATATGAGGTGCTCATGGCTGATAATACCATAGCTGAAAACCGTGATGAGGGCAGCTTTATATGGGACAATTATTATGATGCCGATGAGAAAATAAACGAGTATGACCTGACACTTTTTATAAAGGAGCAGTCAGAGGATGAGGATGACATCTACAAGAAGTTTGAGGAAACTCATTTCCAGAGATGCTATGAGATTTCAGAGCTTAAGGAGCTTCTTGAGCAGTCGGGACTTGTGTTTGATGCGGTGTATGATGCGTACACAGACGATCAGGTGAAGTGTGACAGTGAGAAGGTCACTGTAATTGCACATAAAGCATAGAATTAGATAATGAGAGGTAAATTATGTCAGATTATATAGTAAGAGCAACAGCGGCGGATGCTAATATCAGAGCATTTGCTGTAACATCAAGGGAGATGGTGGAGACCGCCAGAGAGGATCACATGATAACACCTGTCATGACGGCGGCACTTGGCAGACTTCTTTCTGCGGGAGCCATGATGGGAGCTATGATGAAGGGCGATAAGGATATCATAACTCTTCAGATACAGTGCAGCGGACCTGCAAAGGGACTTACCGTCACAGCAGATTCGCACGGCAATGTAAAGGGCTTTGCCATAAATCCACAGGTTGAGCTGCCACTCAATGCGGCAGGCAAGCTTGATGTGGGTGGAGCGCTTGATCTTGGAATACTTACAGTCATAAAGGATATGGGCTTAAAGGAGCCGTATTCAGGTCAGTGTGAGCTTAAAACAGGTGAGATAGCTGAGGATCTGACTTATTATTTTGCCACATCTGAGCAGATTCCGTCGGCGGTTGGTCTTGGCGTGCTGGTGGATAAGGACCAGAGCGTAAAGCAGGCCGGTGGATTTATCATCCAGCTTATGCCGTTTACACCGGATGAGGTTGTGGACAGGCTTGAAAAGAAAATCACAGAGATTGATTCGGTGACACAGATGCTTGACAGGGGGCTGACTCCGGAGCAGATACTTGAGGAAATTTTAGGGGATTTCGGGCTTGAAATCACAGATACGACTGAGACACGTTTCCACTGTGATTGTTCAAAGGAGCGTGTGAGCAGAGCACTTTCCACACTTAGCAAAAAGGATCTTGATTCCATTATCGCAGATGGTGAGAGCATTGAGGTAAAGTGCCAGTTCTGTAATAAGGCATATGAGTTTACGGTGGATGAGTTGAAGGAGATGCGCTAATTGAAGGACGGATATATAAAGGTCGCTGCAGCGACACCAAAGGTAAAGGTGGCTGATACTGTATACAACGGACAGCTTATTAAAGCTCTTATGAAGGAGTGCACTGACAACGGGGCAAAGGTGGTTGTTTTCCCGGAGCTTTGCATTACCGGATACACCTGTCAGGATCTTTTCTGGCAGGATAAGCTCATTGCTGCAGCAGAGGATGAGCTTATAGGGATAGCTGATTACAGCAGGAGCCTTGACGGCATATTTTTCATAGGGCTTCCATATGAGATAAACGGCATGCTCTATAATATGGCGGCAGTTGTATCGCGCGGAGAGGTGCTTGCCATGGTGCCAAAGACATTTCTGCCAAATTACAATGAGTTTTATGAGGCAAGGCATTTTGCATCGGGAGAAAATCTTAGCACATATGTCACACTGAAAAATGGACAGCAGGTGTCTGTAGATACTGATTTTATTTTTAGCTGCAAGCAGCTGCCAAAGCTTAAGATAGCGGTGGAGCTTTGTGAGGATCTTTGGACTCCGAACCCGCCGAGCATCAGACACGCGATGTCGGGTGCTACTGTGATTGTCAATCTGTCTGCATCAGATGAGGTGACAGGCAAGGCAATATACAGGAGAGAGCTTGTGAGCGGACAGTCTGCCAGATTAATCTGTGGATATATTTATGCGTCAGCGGGAGACGGTGAGTCCACACAGGATGTGGTCTATTCAGGACACAATCTCATCTGTGAAAACGGAAATGTGCTTGCCGAGTCAAAGCGCTTTACAAATGAGACTATATACAGCGAGTTTGATGTAGAAAGAATAGAGACTGAGAGGCGCAGGATGACAACATTTGTTGTCGAGGATGATCACAGATGGGCTGAGTTTGATCTTGAGGTAAAGGATACCACTCTTAGCCGCTATGTAAACCCGGCTCCGTTTGTTCCGGCGGACAAGACAGACAGGGACAGACGCTGTGATGAGATTCTTATGATTCAGGCTATGGGGCTTAAAAAGAGATTAGAGCATACCAACTGCAAGACAGCAGTTATCGGTATTTCAGGAGGACTCGACTCCACACTGGCACTGCTTGTCACGGTAAGGGCATTTGACCTTTTGGGAAAGGATCACAAGGATATAGCGGCAGTTACTATGCCGGGCTTTGGAACGACAGACCGCACATATGACAATGCGGTAAATCTCATTAAATGCCTTGGAGCTACATTTATCGAGGTGGATATAAAGGATGCCGTAAATATACATTTCAGGGATATCGGACAGGATCCGTCTGTGCATGATGTCACCTACGAGAATGGACAGGCACGCGAGCGCACACAGATACTTATGGATATCGCAAACAAGGAAAACGGAATGGTTATAGGTACAGGAGATTTGTCAGAGCTGGCACTCGGCTGGGCGACCTACAACGGAGACCATATGTCCATGTATGCGGTAAATGCATCGGTTCCAAAGACTCTGGTGCGCCATCTGGTAAAATTCTATGCAGATACCTGCGGCAGCGATTTGCTGGAAAGTACACTTCTTGATGTGCTTGATACACCTGTTTCTCCTGAGCTTTTACCACCTGAAAACGGTAAGATTTCACAGAAGACAGAGGATCTTGTGGGCCCTTATGAGCTGCATGACTTCTTCCTTTACAATATGCTGCGCTGCGGCTATGCTCCTGCCAAGGTTTACCGCCTTGCAAGGATAGCATTTGAAGGAAAATATGATGATGAGTTTATTCTCAAATGGCTTAAGAACTTCTATCGCAGATTTTTCGCACAGCAGTTCAAGCGCTCATGTCTGCCGGATGGACCAAAGGTAGGAACAGTGGCGGTCTCACCGAGAGGAGACCTAAGGATGCCTTCTGATGCGTGTGGACGTATCTGGATGGATGAGGTTGATAAGCTGGGATAAGTAAGAGGGAAACAATGGGAAAGACACATAAGAAAACTCATAGAAGGCAGGGAAGCATAAAACGTGCAAGGCGCCGCGACAGGCGCATGAAAATAGGTGCGATAGTACTTTGCGCCGCGATAATCATAACAACATTTCTGGCGTGCGGCATGCAGCTTTTGGTTCCTGTAGCTGATGCTGTAGTAAGCGCTGATAATAAGACGCAATCGGGGAATGTTGATGTGCAGAAGAATAATAATTCGCTTACCGCATCTAAAATGGATTCAGAAAAAAATCAAAACAGCTCAGAAGCTGATGTAAACGCTGCGGAGCAAAGCAGCGAGCCTGACAAGGAAACGAAGCTTGATGAGATACTTCACAGTGCAAAGTATCCGGGGCAGCTAAAGGAGCTTGCCAAGAGAAATGATGAGGCAATTGACTTCATATATGAGTATCCTAAGGAGCACTCGAAAAAGCATGACATTGATCTGACTGCAGAGGCCTCGCAGGATACAGTACCTCTTTTGCAGCAGTGGGATAAGAGATGGGGCTATGAAAAGTACAGTGGCAATTATTTTGCGGCGAGTGGCTGCGGTCCGACTGCACTTTCGATGGTTGTATTATATCTGACGCATGATGCACAGGCATCACCTCTTGCGGTGGCAGAGTATGCAAAGGAGGCCGGCTACAGTGTGGATGGCTCCGGAAGTGCATGGAATCTTATGAGCAATGGCTGCAGGCACTACGGTGTAAATGCAAAGACTATAAAGGTGGATGAGGATACATTTAAAGAAAGGCTTGATGAGGGCAACCTGATAGTCGTAAATGTCGGTCCGGGAGATTTCACAGACAATGGACATTTTATGGTGATCACAGGCTATGATGATGAGGGCTTTACTATAAATGATCCAAACAGTATCATAAAGAGCAATACCCACTGGCAGTTTGAGACGCTGAGTTCGCAGATCAGGGCTGCATGGAGGATGTTTGTGTAGATAATAGCAGCAACACATGCATTTATGCTGATGTTTGTGATGCATATGGAAAAATTAAAAAATAAGAAATAAAAAACCTGTTGTGTCATGATTGTCTGACACAGCAGGTTTTTAATAACAAACAATAAAGTATGGTATGCAGATTATAGCAATTGAATACCATGCTCCTCACATTTCTTAATTGTCTCCTCAGGCCACAGTGAGCTCTGTACCTCACCGATATGAGCCTTTCTGAGGAAGAACATACAGATTCGTGACTGTCCGATTCCGCCTCCGATAGTGTACGGAAGCTCCTTGTTGAGTATAGCCTTCTGGAATGGAAGCTTGGCACGCTCAGGACATCCGGCCTTGTCAAGCTGCTCCTTTAGGGCTTTCTCATCTACACGGATACCCATTGATGAAAGCTCAAGTGCGATATCAAGAACAGGATAGTATACGATGATATCAGCGTTTAAAGCCCAGTCGTCATAGTCAGGGGCACGTCCGTCGTGAGGCTCTCCGTTTGCAAGCTTGTCACCAATCTGCATTACACAGATTGCACCCTTTGCCTTTGCAAAATAATACTCGCGCTCCTTTGGAGTATTGTCCGGGAACATTTCCTCAAGCTCTGATGTGGTGATAAAGGTGATATCCTTTGGCAGAATCAAATCTATGTAGTCGTACTGTATAGCCATGTACTGCTCGGTCTTGCGCAGGCATTTGTATACGGTCTTTACTGTTTCCTCAAGGAAGTCTAAGTTTCTGTCCTCCTTGCGGATGATCTTTTCCCAGTCCCACTGGTCAACAAATATAGAGTGGATATTGTCAGTCTCCTCATCGCGTCTTATGGCATTCATATCTGTGTAGATACCCTCGCCGAGAGAGAAGCCGTATTTCTTTAATGCATATCTCTTCCACTTGGCAAGAGAGTGAACGACCTCAGCCTCCTTGTCACCCTGCTCAAGGATGCCGAAGGTAACAGGTCTTTCATATCCGTTTAAGTTATCGTTTAACCCTGTGGTAGGATCAACGAAAAGCGGTGCTGAAACACGTGTCAGGGAAAGACGCTGTGCGAGCATGCCCTGGAAGAAATCCTTAACAGTTTTGATGGCAAGCTGTGTATCGTGAAGATTCAGTGCCGAAGAATAGTTCTTTGGTATTGTTAATTTGCTCATTTTCGATTAAACCTCGTTGTATTATTAATTTTTAAATAAAATTCCTTTAACCTGATTATTATATCACAATTTTTCTAGAAAGATAGTCCATAATATGATAAAATTAGATAGTTTAAAGAGAAACAATATCGTTTTACCTTATTTTTACGTGTTTAAGGTGTTAATGAAAGGTAGTAGATTTATATGAGAAAAAGAGATATGACCTTTGCTTCGGCGGTGCTTGAGGCAATAGATGCTATTTTAGCTCTTGCGTATATAGGCTTACAGATTTATTATGGAGTGTGCTATCACATACAGGTATTTAAGTTTGTGGCCAATATACTTGTGCTTTTGCTTGTATACATTGCAATCACATGGCTGCAGCATTATCCGGAAAAGCTCAATCACATAGCAGCAGAGCTGTGTGTGGGCAATATCAGAAAGTATTCACTCAGGCTTTTGATGTTTGTGAAGCTTGTTTTTACGGCAGGGCTTCTGGTGCCATGCGTGTGTGATGCGTTTGGAATATCAATCCGCGATGTATACAGTCTCATTATGATTGGACTCATCCTTGTGGTGACGGCATATTATGAGTACAGGATATTTCAGGAAATAAAGTCATTGCGGAAATAGTATAGGAGAAATAAAATGCAGCTTAGTATAGAAGAAGTTAAAAAGCTGGATAGTAACAGCTACCAGATAATAGATATAAGAAGTGAGGAAGAGGTGGCTCACGGTGCCATAAAGGGAGCACTCAATATTCAGGCAGAGGAAATAGAGTCAGATGAGAGGGTGCCGCATGATAAGAAGCTTGTCATAGTCTGCAGCCGTGGTAAGACGAGCGTGGATGTGGCAGAGTATCTCACAGAAAAAGGCTTTGATGCGGCAAGCTTAAAGGGTGGCTATATAAGCTGGCTGCTTGATGCCATGAAAGAGGATGAGGTGGCAGAGCGCGACATAAAGACAGATGTGGAGCTAAGTATCAGAAAGAAATTTAAGAAATCCATCTGGCGCAAGTTTACAAAGGCGATAAATACCTATGAGCTTGTAAAGCCGGGGGATAAGATTGCAGTGTGTATCTCAGGCGGCAAGGATTCCATGCTTATGGCAAAGCTGTTTCAGGAGCTTAAGCATCACAACAAGTTTGATTTTGAGGTGAAGTTTCTCGTCATGGATCCGGGCTACAATGAGGCAAACAGACATGTCATAGAGGAAAACTGCAGAAACCTCGGCATCCCTGCCACTATTTTTGAGTCGGATATATTTGATGCTGTATATGATATCGAAAAATCGCCATGCTATTTATGTGCGAGGATGAGAAGAGGGCATCTGTATGCATTTGCAAAGGAGCTGGGCTGCAACAAAATTGCGCTCGGACATCACTATGATGATGTTATCGAGACAATACTGATGGGCATGCTCTACGGTGCACAGGTACAGACCATGATGCCTAAGCTTCACAGCACAAACTTTGAGGGCATGGAGCTTATCAGACCGCTTTACTTAGTCAGAGAGGACGATATCAAGGCATGGCGTGATTACAATGGTCTGCATTTCATACAGTGCGCATGCAAGTTTACAGATACCTGTACCACCTGTAATAATGAGGAAAACCGCTCAAAGCGTGTTGAGATAAAGCAGCTCATCGCTAATCTTAAAAAGGTGAATCCTTTTGTCGAGGCAAATATATTTAAGAGCGTGGAGAATGTAAATCTGGCTACGGTTGTAGCATATAAAAAGGATGGCATAAAGCACAGCTTCCTAGATCACTATGATGAATAAGACAGATATATTTCAGGAGGGCATTGTATGGCAGATATCATGGATTATATTGACTGGCGTGGAGATATAGGCTTTGATGAGGTGCATGTAAATGAGGTGGACGGACTGATTTTTTCACAGCTTATTTATGTGCAGATGAAGCCATATATGCCGGATGCAAAGAAGTCATACCTTACGATAAAACAGCTTTCAAGCCTTTACTGCGCGGACCACAGTGATGATGAGATTGAGCAGATGCCTAATCTTTTTCGCCATTCCGCGAGGCTGCTTCAAAAGCTGGCGCACTCAAGGCGCTATGCTGACTGCATTTTGAGATATTATATATACGATATTAGTGAAAAAGAGGAGTCGCAGTTTTCTGCGGTTACGATAGAACTGCCAGACGGCACATATTTCATTTCCTACAGTGGTACAGACCATTCCGTGGTCGGCTGGAAGGAAAACTTTAATCTAAGCTATCTCGATGAGACACCCGGACAGAACAAGGCGAAAAAATATTTAAAGCAGGTGGCAGCATATATATACAATGATGATAGGGGCATAAATGAAAAAGCCATAAATGATAAAGCTTTAGATGATGAAAATATCAACAATAAAGGCATCAATACAAGAAAGCTGTGGATAGGCGGTCACTCAAAGGGTGGAAATCTGGCAGTGTTTGCCGCCATGCATGTGGATAAAGAGGTGCAGGATGTCATTATAAGGGTGTTTAATTTTGACGGGCCGGGCTTCAATCACAAGATGATATATACAGCAGGCTACAAAAGAATTTTTGACAGAATAGAGACATTTCTGCCACAGTCGTCTATTGTTGGCTTATTGCTTGAGCATGTGGACGATTATGAGGTGGTAAGAAGCCGTAATTCGGGGCCGCTGCAGCATGATGCTTTTTCATGGGAGATAATGGGCGGAAGTATCATAAAGGCGGATGGGCTGGACAAAAACAGTGTGCGCCTTGACAAGACACTCAGAAACTGGATAGGCAGCATGGATGAGGCGCAGCGAAAGCAGTTTGTAAATGTGCTTTTTTCAATAGCATCGGACTCCAATTTTGAGAACCTTGACCAGATGTCATTTAGGCAGCTTATTGAGATGATAAAGGCTGCCGATGAGCTGTCCAAGGATGACTGGAGCATGCTTAAGAATACAGTAAGACTCCTGATTTCTGCCGGTGTCGGTGTGGTCAGAGACGAAAAGGAGAAATAAATGTTAAATCAGTTTTCAAGAACACAGCTTTTGCTGGGAAAAGAGGCGATGGATAGGCTCAAGAACGCAAGAGTCGCAGTATTTGGAATAGGAGGAGTGGGCGGATATGTCTGCGAGGCGTTAGTCAGAAGCGGTGTAGGAGCGATTGACCTTATCGATGATGATAAGGTGTGTCTTACAAACCTGAACAGACAGATTATCGCAACCCGAAAGACAGTCGGAAAATACAAGACAGATGTGATGGAAGAGAGAATTCATGAGATTAATCCGGATGTGAGTGTAGTGACACACAGGTGCTTCTTTTTGCCGGAAAATGCTGATGAATTTCCATTTGATGAGTATGATTATATAGTTGACGCGGTCGATACGGTCACAGCAAAGATAGCGCTTGTTATGAAGGCACAGGAGAAAAATATCCCTATCATGAGCAGTATGGGGGCAGGAAATAAGCTGGATGCAAGTGCATTTAAGGTGGCTGATATATATAAGACCAGCATGTGTCCTCTTGCCAAGGTCATGCGCCGTGAGCTTAAAAAACGTGGCGTGAAAAAGCTTAAGGTGGTATACTCTGAGGAGAAGCCTACAAGACCGATAGAGGATATGTCTATAAGCTGCAGAACTAACTGCATCTGCCCGCCGGGTGCCGAACACAAGTGCACGGAGCGCAGGGATATTCCGGGAAGCCTTGCATTTGTACCATCAGTGGCAGGGCTTATTATCGCAGGCGAGGTAGTACAGGACATAGCCTTTGACAGGGTATGATGAAGAATACAATTACGAAAAGAGAGGAATAAAAATGCCAGTATTTGATTTTAGTGATACACCGGTAGCAAATGAGCATCCGGAGTGTACATATGAGACATTTCATTCGACAGAGACCAAGGCATCGGCCGATAAACCGATTGTTGTGATAGACAATAAGCAAAAGGAATGGGCGCATCATGCGCTTGGTATGTTTACAAATCCGATAAAGCGTACATCCTTTGAATTTGAGGATGGTGATGGCGTGACCAGTGCGGATATCCTGCGTATTGATTCGCGCTTCGTGAGCCTTTTTAAGTGGCTTGGCGAAAATCACATAAAGGTGCAGCTTTCAGGAGCCAATACACCTGATGGATACGCAGTATACAAGGTGAGGGAGGTGGCTCTCGGCAGAGGCACAAAGCTGTCTGCAGAGTACGGATTCCTGCAGTATATGATGGAGAGACTTTTTGCGAGCACTATGCCCGAGGATGAGCCGGACCTCGATGATTACGAGGAAGAGGGCGACAGCATGAAGCTCACCAGTATACAGAGCATCACAGATTTCATGACCTGTGCAGGTCGTACACTGCCTGACAATATACTGCTGTGGGCCAGAAGAAATCTGGCAGTTGCGCGTTCAAGCGAGGTATCACCTGAGGAGAGACGCCATGCGCAGAGAGCACTTTCCATCATGATGAATATCCAGTGGAAGGGAAATTACTTTGAGGCAATTGACCCTGTGGAGGCAAGGCGCATACTCGATGAGGAGCTCTATGGCATGGAGAGCGTGAAGCAGAGAATCATTGAGACCATTATCCAGATAAACAGGACTCATACACTTCCTGCCTACGGACTGCTGCTCTGTGGACCGGCAGGAACCGGAAAGTCACAGATTGCATATGCTGTTGCACGTATACTCAAGCTTCCATGGACCACACTCGATATGAGCTCCATAAATGATGCAGAGCAGCTCACAGGAAGCTCAAGAATCTATTCAAACGCAAAGCCGGGAATCATTATGGAGGCATTTTCACAGGCGGGAGAGTCAAATCTTGTATTTATCATCAATGAGCTCGACAAGGCCTCAAGCAAAAACGGCAACGGAAATCCGGCAGATGTGCTTTTGACACTGCTTGACAATCTGGGCTTTACAGACAACTATATGGAGTGTATGGTGCCGACCGTCGGAGTATATCCGATTGCCACAGCCAATGATAAATCCCAGATTTCTGCACCGCTTATGTCACGTTTTGCAGTGATTGATATTCCGGACTATACCGATGAAGAGAAGAAGGTCATCTTCCAGCGATTTGCCCTGCGCAAGGTATTTGAGCGAATGGGAATGAAGGAGGAGGAGTGCATTCTCACAGAGGACGGACTTGATGCAGTGATTAAGCTTCACGAGAACACATCGGGTATAAGAGATCTCGAGCAGGCTGCAGAGCATCTGGCAGCAAATGCACTTTATCAGATTGAGGTTGATAAGGTAAAGCAGGTGGTATTTGATGCCGAGGCTGTTTTTGAGCTTCTGGGATAGTATAGCGGATACAGGAATTGTTACGAAAATAAAAGGAGATTGTCAGGATGAGAGAATTTGGAAAATCCAGAAAATTAGATAATGTGCTTTATGATGTAAGAGGACCGGTGGTAGATGAGGCGGCCCGCATGGAGGAAAACGGCACAAATGTGTTGAAGCTCAATATAGGAAATCCGGCGCCGTTTGGCTTCAGGACACCAGATGAGGTGATATATGATATGTCACGCCAGCTCACGGACTGTGAGGGGTATTCCAATTCCAAGGGACTTTTTTCAGCAAGAAAAGCAATCATGCAATATGCACAGCTCAAAAAGCTTCCTAATGTGACGGTTGAGGATATCTACACCGGAAACGGAGTCAGCGAGCTTATAAACTTAAGCATGTCGGCGCTTCTTGACAACAGTGATGAGGTGCTGGTGCCGGCACCGGACTATCCGCTTTGGACAGCCTGCGTTACACTTGCGGGAGGCACGGCAGTGCACTATATCTGTGATGAGCAGTCAGAATGGTATCCGGACATAGAGGATATCAAAAAGAAGATTACAGACAAGACAAAGGCTATCGTAATAATAAACCCGAATAATCCGACAGGAGCGCTCTATCCAAGGGAGGTGCTGCAGCAGATAGTTGATGTGGCAAGAGAGCACGAGCTTATGATTTTTTCGGATGAGATATATGACAGGCTTGTGATGGATGACTATGAGCATGTGTCCATTGCGTCGCTTGCACCGGACCTCTTCTGTGTGACCTTCAGCGGTCTTTCTAAGTCGCATATGATAGCAGGCTATCGTATAGGATGGATGGTTTTAAGCGGCAACAAGGCGCTCGGAAAGGACTACATCGAGGGTCTCAACATGCTCTCAAACATGCGTCTTTGCTCGAATGTTCCGGCGCAGTCGATAGTGCAGACAGCTTTAGGCGGATATCAGAGTGTAGGCGAGTATATTGTGCCGGGCGGACGAATCTATGAGCAGAGAGAGTATGTCTACAAGGCATTAAACGATATACCGGGAATTTCGGCAGTAAAGCCAAAGGCAGCATTTTACATATTCCCAAAGATTGATACTGCAAGGTTCAATATCACAAACGATGAGCAGTTTGCACTGGATCTGCTTCGTGAGAAGAAGATACTCATCATCCACGGCGGCGGCTTCAACTGGGATAAGCCGGATCACTTCAGAGTGGTATATCTGCCTAGAACAGAGATACTAAAGGATGCCACAGGCAAGCTTGCAGACTTTTTGTCTTCATATAAGCAGAAATAATTATTGGCATAGATAATTATAAAACATATGATATAAAACATATAACATAAAACATATAACATATAAGCTCCGGCACAGAAAACTTTTTGTTCTGACCGGAGTTTTTATATTATGCTGTAATATTTTTTAAAAGTAACCTACCTGTAACTTTACATAATGTATTATACACTTGTATCGCGGGGCGGCTGCACTTTAGATGGCAGACCGCACAGCACTCAAAAATGCATAGAGAAGAAAAGGAGAATTAAATGGAACTGCTTAGAGTAGAACACTTATCAAAAATATACGGAGACGGAGAAAATCAGGTCAAGGCTTTGGACGATGTATCATTGAGCGTGGAAAAGGGAGAGTTTGTGGCAATAGTCGGGGCGAGCGGCTCAGGAAAATCCACACTGCTTCATCTGCTCGGAGGTGTTGACAGACCCACAAGCGGAAAGGTGTATATAAACGACACCGATATTTTTGCCATGAATGATGATGAGCTTGCCATATTCAGAAGAAGACAGGTGGGTATCATTTATCAGTTTTATAATCTGATACCTATATTAAATGTGGAGGAAAACATGGCAATCCCGATGGAGCTTGACGGAAGAAAGGTGGAAAAAGCACAGATGGATGACATGCTTTTGCGCCTTGGACTTACAGAGAGACGCACTCATCTGCCAAATGAGCTCTCAGGAGGACAGCAGCAGCGCACATCTATAGGAAGAGCCCTGATTACGAGACCGTCTATAGTGCTCGCGGATGAGCCGACCGGAAACCTGGATACCAAAGCCAGCAACGAGATTATGCATCTCTTAAAGACCTCAAACCGTGAGCTCAACCAGACAATCATTATGATTACACACAATATGGAGCTTGCAAAGGCGGCTGACCGCACAATAATGATAGAGGATGGTAAAATCAGATGAATTTGATGAAGACACTCACATTAAAAAACTTAAAGCTCAACAGAAAAAGAACTATTGTCACGATAGTCGGAATAATTCTTGCAACAGCGCTTTTGTCGGCGCTTGTCACACTTGTGTCAAGCTTTCAGTACAGTATGATTGAATACCAGAAGCAAAAGGACGGCGACTTTCATGTGAAATTTTCGGGTGTGAAAATGTCTGAGCTTTCGGAGTTTAAAAACAACAGAAATATTGAAAGCACATTTGAGACAATGGGAATGGGCTTTGCAAAGCTAGACGGCTGCAAGAATGAGGATAAGCCGTATGCATATGTCATGGCAACAGATGAGGCCGGCTTTGAGAGAGGATGCTTTAACCTGATAGAGGGGCGCATGGCAAAAAATGAGGATGAGATAGTCATTCCAAGGCACTTAAGGACAAACGGACGAATCGACATAAAGGTGGGAGACGAGATAACACTTGATATCGGAAAGCGATATGATTCAAGCACCGAAAGTGTCATATGGGAAAACATCGCATATGAGCATGAGGCAGAGACACTTACTGATACTGTGACAAAGCAGTATAAGGTGGTCGGCATCATGGAAAGACCGGGCTATGGAATGGAGGACTATAGTGCCGCCGGATATACATTTGTCACATATTCTAATGAGCTGGCAGCAATTGATAACGGCACAAAGAGTGAGGTTAACGAAGCTGACACTACGCTCACAGTGTACAGCAGGTACACTCAAAAGGCTTTAAGAAACAAGGATGCTGTGACTGCAGATATAATTGGTGTGGATGAAAAGCTGTTTGAGAAAGCAAATAATTCATCTGTTGAAATGTCTGCTGAGGAGAGTGACAGGTTTCTTAAAGAGATGGAAAATGCAAAATATGATATATATATAAATCGCTTCCTTATAAGCTATGAGTGTGTTTTCCCGATTGACGGCACATTTAAAGCACTGTTTACAGTGGCCGCTGTTGTGGCTTTGATAATCATACTGACATCAGTGTACTGTATCAAAAACAGCTTCAACATATCAATCACTGAAAAAATCAGGCAGTATGGCATGCTTGCAAGCGTGGGTGCTACGAGGCGCCAGATAAAAAGCAGCGTTAAGACAGAGGCAGCAATGCTTGGAGTGGTTGGTATTCCTGTAGGTACCATGAGTGGTATTTTGGCATCGTTTATACTTGTTAAGGTGGTAAATGCGCTGTCAGCAGGCTGGCTTAACTTTGCTTTGAGCTTTCACACATCACTGCCTGCACTTATTCTTGCTGTGATACTGAGTATAGCAACCATTTATTTCTCAGCAACAGGCAGTGCAAGAAGGGCCGCAAAGGTCACACCGCTTGAAGCAATAAGAAACACAAAGGAGATTAAAATAAAGTCAGCAAAGCTTAAGACACCGGCTATTATAGGCAGAATCTGGGGCATTGGAGGCGTTATCTCATATAAGAATATAAAGAGAAACAAAAAAAAGTACAGAACTACAGTGACGTCTATTGTTATCTGCTCAGTAACATTTATTGTGATATCATACTTTATGTCTATGGCCTTTAGCGTTGTTGGGATGTCATATGCATCAGCAGATTACAATATCGGAATAAATATGTCATATAAAAAAGACATTCATATTGATATCGAAAAGCTCTCTGAGCTTGTGAGCGGTATTGAAGGAGTTGATGATTATCTGGTTGGAGCCGGCTATGATTTCGATGTCAGGAAGCCTAAGTATACAAAGGAATATGGAGAGTATTGCAGGCAGGTTTATGACAACAGTGAGGATGTCTCACAAATGTTTTTAATCACGGTTTTGGATGACAAATCGTATGATAAGTATGCGTCCGACGCAGGCATAAAAAATGCAGCTGCAGGAGCAATTCTTGTAAATAAAGGCACATTTGATGTGTATAATGAGAACAGCTTGAAATACGTCAAAAAAGAGATGGAGCTGTACAAATATAAAGCAGGAGATACAATCGAGTGCGGCTACAATGTGTATGATGATGCTTCTTCTGATGACAATACAGCAGAAGGCGATACTGAAAGCAGCACAGAGGATAACAGCGGATACGTTGACGAGGAAACAATAAATAACGGAGTCAGAAAGACTCTGGATGTAACTATTGCAGGTGTCACAGACAAGGTACCAATCGGTTATAAGAGCTATAGCTATGCAACACTTTTGTTTATGAACCAAAAGGGCTTTGAAAGCCTATGGGCTGACGGCAAGAGTAATGAGCTCAAACAGAGATATGTGTCATATTCGGCATATGTGGTTGCAGAAAATGCAGATGAATATCAGGATACATTCGAAAAGGAGACGGAAGGAAATCCTGAGTATTCGCAGATTAGTTTTTATGTCAGCAATCTGGATAAGCAGATGCGCGATGAAAAGTCACTCTTTACACTGCTTGGAGTATTTGCATACGGACTTATTGTGGTCATTGCCTTAATAGGAATCACAAATATCATTAATACCTTAAGCACCGGAATGGAGCTTAGAAGCCGCGAGTTTGCCACACTAAGAAGCATTGGAATGACAGATAAGCAGTTTGCCGGAATGGTCAGGCTCGAGAGTGTGTTTATATCTGTAAAGGCACTTGTAATAGGTGTACCGCTTGGTATTTTAATCAGTTATCTCTTATGTGTTATTATGAACAGGATGGATGGCGCAATCATTTATGAGCCGCCGTATAAAGCAATTATATTGTGTATAGTGGTTGTAATAATGCTGATTTATGCTATCATGAAACTATCAATGACGAAGCTTAGACACAATAACATTATTGAGACGATCAAAAATGAAAATCTGTAGAAAATGCGGGAGCTGATATGAAAAAAATACTTCTCATAGAGGACAACAAAGGAATAACAGAGGGACTGTGTGATACCTTTACAGAACCTGAATATGAGCTTTTGACAGCAGGCAGTTTAAAGGAGGCTGGGGCGCTTTTGAGTGAGCACCCCGGCCTTGTGCTACTTGATGTGTCGCTTCCTGATGGGAACGGCTTTGATTTTTACAGCGAAAGGCTGGAAAAAGAAAAAACACCGGTGATTTTTCTTACAGCAAGGGATGAGGAAAATGATATAGTAAAGGGACTTGAGCTTGGAGCGGAGGATTACATCACAAAGCCTTTTTCAGTAAGGGAGCTTGTGGCGAGGGTAAACCGCGTGTTTTTGCGAAGGAAAAGTGATGACAGCTCATCTGCCATACACGCAGGAAGCATAAGCTATGATTTGGACAAAAAGGAAGCAAGAAGGGCTGGACAGGTGATTGCTCTTTCAAGTCTTGAAAACCGTATACTTGATCTGCTTTTTACAAATCACGACAAGGCTGTGTCCAGAAATGCCGTGCTTGACTGCATCTGGGAGGCGACAGGCAACGATGTGTATGACCATACAGTGACTGTCTATATGAAGCGCATCAGGGCAAAGCTTGGTGAGGATGTGATAAAGACTGTGAAGGGAATCGGGTATCGTGTTGATTCAGATGAAGCTCTTTAAACAGTATCGGCCGACAGAGCCGGTTCCCGGGGGAAAGCATGAGAAAGAAGAAATATAATTTAGAGAATAGAAAACATTTTGTGTATTTTGCAATAATATATACATGTATATGTGTGACGGTTATGGCTTTTACCGTTTTTTTCCAGTACAGGGCATATACGAAAAACTATAACGCCACAGTGGCTAAGCTATGTGCGCTTATTCATGAAAAATATCCCGATGTATCAGATGGCAGTATAGCCGCGATTCTAAATGACAGCAGCTTCGATAGTGATTATACAAATTTAAAAAGCGCAGAGACGCTCTTAAAAAAATACGGCATTGATATGGAAAAGGATTCTGCGGTTTTGTCAAATGAAAAAGCGCTTAAAGGAGCGCTTTGGCTAGACATATTTCTTGTTGTGCTTTTTGCAGGGGGATTTTGCCTTTACATTGTGCTTATAAGACTTAGCTTTAAAAGACAGGTCAGACAGGCTGCGGATTATCTGCGCCGCATAAATCAGGGAGACTACAGACTTATTATGGCAGATAGCACAGAGGGGGAGATTTCTATACTAAAGGGAGAGCTTTACAAGACAGCGATCTATTTGAGGGAGTCTGCGGAAAATGCAAAGGCAGACAAGCTTTTGCTAAAGGATGCGCTTTCTGACATATCGCATCAGCTTAAGACACCGCTCACATCACTTTCGATAAATCTGGAAAATCTGGAAGGAAATCCTGATATGGCATCTGAAAACCAAAACAGGATAATGCGCAGGGCAAAGCGCGATGTGGACAATATATCGCATATGGTGCAGGCTATCTTAAAGCTTTCAAGGCTTGAAGCGGATGTTGTGGAGTTTGATGAGAAGGATACGCTGCTGTCTGAAATTGTGTATGAGGCAGCTGACAATGTTATGGCACTTTGCGATTTGAGAGACATAAGGCTGTCCATAGATGAAGGCTCTGATAAGGATGCCTGTATACATGCTGATGCATACTGGCAGTGTGAGGCCATTACAAACATAGTAAAAAATGCAGTGGAGCATGCAGAGAGTGAGGTAAGGATAGGCTTTTACAGGTATGAGATGTATGCCGAGATAACAGTGCAAAACGATGGAGAAACAATAAGTGATGAGGACAAAAAGCATATTTTCACGCGTTTTTACAGCGGCAGCGGACAGCCGGCGGACAGCATCGGCATAGGACTTTCGCTGGCGGAAGCAATTGTGCGTCATGACAATGGATATATCCTTGTGGAGGATTGTACAAAAGATGTATTAAATGAAAAAAATGAATGCAGTGGCACACGCTTTGTGGTAAGATATCTGTGATAAGTTGAGAAAAATTATCAATAAATACACTAGGAAGCGATAAAATGACACTAAAAGAACTTGGCATAGGACAGAGTGCCAGAATACTTACAGTAGGCGGTGAGGGTGCACTGCGCCAGCATTTCCTGGATATGGGAGTAATCCCAAAGGCCGAAGTAACAGTTATAAAATTTGCCCCAATGGGAGACCCGATGGAGCTTCAGGTGCATGGCTATGAGCTCACATTGAGGCTTGATGATGCAGCGCAGATTGAGGTAGAATTAATTGACAGCCGTTCAAGAAAGCATGAGGGTCCTAAAAAGATAAGCAACACAGCCCACCCCGGACTTGGTGAGGAGGGCAAATATCATGTGAAGGGCAGTGGAAATCCACTTCCGGAGGGTGAGAAGCTCACATATGCGCTTGTGGGCAATCAGAACTGCGGCAAGACAACACTTTTCAATCAGCTTACAGGCTCAAACCAGCATGTGGGCAATTTCCCGGGAGTGACGGTGGACAGAAAGGATGGCTCTATTAAAGAACATCCGGATACATCAATCACAGATTTACCGGGCATTTACTCAATGAGCCCATATACTAATGAGGAGATTGTGTCGAGAAACTTTGTGCTCGATAACAAGCCAAAGGCCATAATAAATATCGTAGATGCGACAAATATCGAGAGAAACCTGTATCTGACCATGCAGCTTCTTGAGATGGATATACCGATGGTTATCGCACTCAATATGATGGATGAGGTGACGGCAAACTCAGGCTCAATCGATGTAAATAAAATCGAGGGACTGTTAGGAGTGCCTGTTGTACCGATTTCAGCCGCAAAGAATCAGGGCGTTGATGAGCTGGTGCGCCATGCGATACACATTGCAAAGTATCAGGAGCGTCCGGGCAGACAGGATTTCTGTGATGAGAATGATTTTGGCGGTGCCGTGCACAGATGTATACACGCGGTCAGCCACCTGATTGAGGATCATGCAAAGCTCGCCGGAGTTCCGATTCGCTTTGCAGCCACCAAAATTATCGAGGGAGATGCACTTATATTAGAGCAGCTTCATCTTGATGAGAATGAGAAAGAGGCAATAGAGCATCTGATTGTCCAGATGGAAAAGGAGCGAGGCCTTGACAGGAGCGCTGCAATTGCGGATATGCGCTTTACATTTATTGAGAAAATCTGCGAGAGCACCGTGGTAAAGCCGAAGGAGAGCAGGGAGCGTATCAGAAGTGAGCGTATCGACCGTGTTCTTACAGGCAAATACACGGCAATACCGTGCTTTATAGTGATAATGCTTGCTGTATTTTATCTCACCTTCAACGTAATCGGAGCAGGTCTTCAGTGGCTTTTGGAGCAGGGTATAGGTGCACTGACCACACTGACGGATAAGGCACTCACAGCGGCAGGTGTGAATGAGGTGCTGCACGGACTGGTAATAGACGGCATCTTTCAGGGCGTCGGAAGTGTATTAAGCTTTTTACCGATTATCGTGACATTATTCTTTTTCCTGTCCCTCATGGAGGACAGCGGATACATAGCCAGAGTTGCTTTTTTCATGGACAAGCTCCTTCGTAAAATAGGACTTTCAGGACGAAGCATAGTACCAATGCTCATAGGCTTCGGCTGTACGGTGCCAGCCGTCATGGCGACACGTACACTGCCAAGTGAGAGAGACCGACGAATGACTATACTCCTCACACCATTTATGAGCTGTTCAGCAAAATTGCCAATTTATGCATTCTTTGTTAGTGCATTTTTCCCGAAGCATGGCGGACTTGTCATGGGAGGACTTTACTTCATTGGTATAATTGTCGGAATACTTTTCGCGTTTATCTACAGAAAGACCCTGTTCAGGGGTGACGCTGTGCCGTTTGTCATGGAGCTGCCAAACTATAGGATGCCGGGTGCCAAGAATGTGTGCCAGCTCCTCTGGGAGAAGGCAAAGGACTTTTTGCAGAAGGCATTTACAGTAATACTTATTGCAACAATGCTGATATGGTTCTTACAGAGCTTTGACATACACTTTAACATGGTAACAGACTCAAAGGACAGCATGCTTGCTGCTATTTCAAGTGTTATCGTGCCTGTCTTTAAGCCTCTGGGACTCGGCGACTGGCGTATATGCACGTCACTTATCAGCGGACTCATGGCAAAGGAGAGCGTGGTATCAACACTGGAGATACTGTTTGGAGGAACGGTCACGACAGCACTCACAACACTTTCAGCAGCATCTCTTCTGGTGTTCTCGCTGCTCTACAGCCCTTGTGTGGCGGCAATAGCTTCCATAAAGAGAGAGCTGGGTGCAAAGTGGGCAGTCAGTGTGGCGCTTTTGCAGTGTGCGATTGCATGGGTGGCAGCATTTATTGTAAGAATTATTGGACTTCTGCTAATGTAACAAAAAACTGACTATTCAAGGTGGTTTTGAATAGTTACAAAAAATATAAAAGGAGATATTTGATGGAGATTAAACTGGAAAATGAATCACTTGAGCTCACAATAAACAGCTTTGGAGCAGAGCTAAAAAGTATCACCGGCAAGGAAACAGGTACACAGTATCTGTGGGATGCCGATGAGAAATACTGGAAGAGAAGCGCACCGGTGCTTTTCCCGTTTGTCGGCAGCTTAAAGGACAAGAAGTTTACCGTTGATGGGACAGATTATCCGATGGGACAGCACGGCTTTGCAAGGGATATGGAGTTTGAGCTTGTGTCACAGACAAAGGATGAGGCATGGTTTTTGCTTAAATCAAATGAAGAGACTCTTGCAAAATATCCGTTTGAGTTTGTGCTCGAAATCGGCTATAAGCTCTCAGACAGCGAGATAAAAGTGACCTGGAGGGTGACTAATCCTGCGAAAAAGGATTTACTTTTCTCAATCGGTGGTCATCCGGCATTTATGTGTCCGGTCGCAGAGCAGGGAAAGCAGTCAGACTATTATCTGAAGCTTGACACAGACAAAGCAATCACCTACGGACTTATCTGTGACGGAGGACTTTTGGACAAGGATGATAATCTGCTTAAGGTGGATGTGGATGGATACTGTCAGATAGATGAGCATATGTTTGATAAGGATGCGCTCATAATAGAAAACAGACAGGCTTCAAAGGTGAGCCTGTGTACACCGGATAAGAAGCCATACCTTACGGTGTCCTTTGATGCGCCTTTATTTGGTCTGTGGTCACCGGCAGGAATGGGAGCACCGTTTATCTGTATTGAGCCATGGTATGGCCGATGCGATAGAGCAGGCTTTGCCGGAGAATTAAAGGACAGGGAGTATGGTAATTCGCTGGCAAAGGGTGAGAAATTTGAGAAGTCATATACGATTGCAATAGAGCTGTAGATTTTCTTGTTCTCAATGTGACTTAAATAGTTACAAACATAAATATAAGATATAGTTAGAATCATGGGACTGCAATATATTGCAGTCCCATGATTTTTGTATTGACAAAATGCAAGATATGAAATATATTAAACTTAGCTAGTGACTAATAAACAGTAGAGCGTTAATCAGTAGAGAGGGTGTTATAATGCAAAAGCAAAATTCAAAAAAGAAATTTTTGGAGAAACTTTATATTAGCTTATCATTTTATTTTGGGGATGATGACTGTGATAGTTTAATTAAAGACTATGAAGAATGGTTCGAAAATGAAGAAATGGCTGAAAAAAGCGAGCACGAAATATGTTCCGGCTTAGGAAAACCGTTTGATATCGCGAGAAATTTATACAGAGATTCAAAAGAAGGAAAAGATCATACGTTACCATTGAAGAGTAGTGTTTTATTACAGACAATTGCCACGCTGGTTATATATTATGTGCTATGCGTTAGTTTGTTAAGATACTTTGATAAAAACGGCTGGAATTTTTATCCGGTTGCTCTGATAGCTAATGTTCTGGTATTTGTTGCAGGTTTGTTCATTCTTAAAAAATCAAAATTAACATGTGATATGCAATTTAAAAACCATCTGTTATTAATAGGATTATTCTTTTTTATTTTATTAACAGAAGTATTTCTGGTAATGAAAAAGAATGAGGCTGGCTTAGGGAGTTATTATGTGGTATTAGTTACAACAGCTATAATTATTCTGAGTTGTATTATTATTTACATCATCTTAAAGAAATATATAATAAACAGGGAATTGGGTTTCATAACGATATTTCATATACTTGGTATTATTACCTGCTTAATGTATTTTATAAATCAGTTACATATGTTTTATATAGAAAGAACGCTTGGGCTTGAAAAAATAATAGCATATAGTAGTTTATTGTATATTCAGACACTGATTTTGGGGACAATTTTATTGTTAAAATTAAAATTTGAGAGGAAATCATAAATGGATTCACAGCTAAAAAGAGGAATCTTAAATATATGTATTTTACAGCTTTTAAAACAAGAAGACAGATATGGATACGATATAATTAAAATATTGCAGGGACTTTTCCCAGATACAGATGAAAGCACTATTTATGCCATTCTAAGAAGACTGAATAAAGGAGGGTTGACGGAAGTATATTACAGTGAAAAATCATTGGGACCACAGAGAAAATATTATAAAATAGTAGAAAAGGGGGAATTATATTTAAAAGAAAACATAGCTTCCTGGAATGAGATAGTAAGGATTTTTCACGAACTTGAAATAATGTAATGTAGAAACTACAAGTAGATAGCGGAGGATACTATAAATGAAAAAAACAGAATGATAATTATGATATTCCTTGTTTTAGGGATAATTTTAAATGAGAATATTGTAACATTTGCAAAGGATGATGAAACAAATGTAAGATATGTAAAATATTCTATTGAAAATAATGAATATTTATCAAGTAATAATATTATATCGACAGAAAATTATATAAAAAATGATCGGTTAATAACAAAAACAGTATATCAACAACCTGATGGAACGATTATTACTGATACATTAGATATAAGTGCTATTGCACCAGCATCAAGGAATGGACCAGACACCGCTACAAGAACTAGAACAATTTCAGGATGGGGAAGTGTATCAATAACAGCTAGTTTTAAATGGTACACTAAGGGAATGTTCAGTTATGTTAAATGTACTAGTATGTCAGCATCACATTCACTTGATTCTAGAGCAAAGGTTAGTACATGGGAGAAGAATTATACGAAAGACTATGTATCCATAGGAACGGCAAAAGCACAAGTTAAATATTATTTTTATAATTCAAAAAATCCTGCTCAATATCAAGATGGAACATTTAAAATTACTTGTTCAGATGAAGGAACAATAAGCGATAATAATTAGCCACACATGTATTTGAAAAGCAGGTGCATCGACATATATAGCATAACGCTATATGTGCCTTGATGCACCTGCTTTCTTCAAGTTTGCCTGAAGCAGCCATTTCTGATCAATTTTCTTAAGATCTTCACCAAATCTGACATGCAGCCGAACTGAGCCTTCGAGCTGCTCGATATGTTCAATGGTGCCCTTTCCGAACTTTGGATGATTAACATCGTCATTGATATTAAATTTTACAGTACTGTTTTTCTTTTTGCGGTATTCCTGCTCGCGTGAATATGTGTCGCGGATAGGAATACTCTTGTCAGTAATTTTCTTTTTGAGAAACTTATCATAATCGTGCTTAATAAGTCCTTCACCGGCTTTGTAGTAAGGAGTGGGAGCTGCTCCGATAAGTGAGCAGCAGTATTTCCAAGCACTTCCGTGGATGCCGGGCTGCCAGTTGTATTTGTCCGGGATGTCCATATTGTACTGCATATAGTGGGCATATTCGTGCTTATATAAATCCATCCTGTCATCCCTTGACAAGGGCTTTGCCACACAGTAGCCGATGAAAAGCAGCGAAAAATGAAATCCCTCACCATCAGGGGAAGCTTTAGGGAAATAGGCACCGAGCCTGTCTGTATCAAAGCCAAATGTGATGGGAACCCTTGCACCGTTAAGCCCAAGCTGTCTGTCGAGCTTCTGGTAGAGAAAGCGGATTTCCGCAAGGTGTATTTTTGTTTCGTTTTCGAGTAGGTGTCGTAAATTGTTGTCTATGTTCATATATATCCTGATATTTTGTTGTTAGTGTATTGTAATTATTATGTCACACTATATGGTGAACAGTAAAATTTATTATATAAGCATGACAGTAAAAAATCAATAATCATCTTGTCGAAATATGGATTATAAAATATAATTGATATTAAGTACATTATTGTGGGGAGCAAAATTATGTTCAGCTATGAGATCATCAGGTCATTAAACGAGATGGAAACGCTTGTATATGACTATATTATAAAAAATAAGACAAAAATAAAATATATGACAGTGCGTGAACTGGCAGACGAGGTTCATGTGTCTACCGCAACAATTATGCGTTTCTGCAAAAAATGCGGCTTTGACGGATACTCGGAGTTCAAGGTCAATTTCAAACAATATCTTGAGCAGGAGAAGGCTAAGGGACATAAGGTAAATGAAGACGTAAAAGAGCTTCAGGAATATTTTGACAAGATAAGCTCCGGCATACATCAGAGAGAGCTTGACGAGATTGCTGATGTGGTAAGAGAGGCAAGACAGGTCATTTTTATAGGGCTTGGAACATCGGGGATTCTTGGAAAATATGGTGCACGATTTTTCTCTAATCTAAAAAAATTCAGCCAGTATATAGAAGATCCGTATTATCCTATCATGGAGGGCATACAGGGAGCTGTCATCATAGCACTTTCGGTGTCGGGCGAGACGGAACAGATTATAGCCATGACCAACGAGTTCAAAAAGTATGACTGTAAGATCATAAGCATCACGAACAAGGGTACATCAACACTTGCGCGGATATCGGACCACAATTTATCATATTATGTTACAGAACATGAGATGGGGCATCACGTCAACACAACGACGCAGATTCCTGTTATATATCTGATAGAGGCGATTGGCAGACGTTTATAAACAGTAAGAAATATGTTACAGGGTGTGACAGCCTTGTAACATATTTTTTTTGTGCGTATACGTTACATAAAACGCAGATTTGTAGATATTTTATAAACAAGTGATTAAAATGGAATTAAGAAAAAACAAATAGCAAACAGGGAGGAAAAAATGGCAATCGATTATCAGAAGACAGCCAGAGAGCTCGTAAAAGAGTTAGGCGGCAATGATAACATTTCAAATGTTACGCATTGTGCAACAAGACTTAGATTTATCTTAAAAGATGAATCTATCGTAAACAAAGAAAGGGTGGCAAAGATCCAGGGCGTGATCACTACCGTACAGGCAGGTGGACAGTTTCAGGTAGTAATTGGAAATCACGTAAAGGATGCATATCAGTTTGTTACAGAGCTTGTAACAGTTGATGAGAATGTAGACAGCACAAGCAACAAGAAGGTAGGAATAGTAAGCAGGATTATTGATGTGATTTCAGCGATATTCGCTCCGTTTTTGTATACACTTGCCGCGTGTGGTATTCTTCAGGGAATACTCGGTGTTCTCGTAGCACTTAACGCGATAGATACGACAGGCGGCACATATCAGATACTCAACTTTATCTCATGGACAGCATTTACATTTTTACCTGTACTGATTTCGGTAACAGCATCAAAAAAGTTCAAGGTAAACACGTATATTGCAGTAGTTATTGCATGCGCGCTTGTGTGCCCGGATTACATTGCTATGGTAAATGCAGGTGATCCTGTTCATTTCCTTGGCATCAAGGTTCAGCTTTTAAGCTACACATCATCTGTTATCCCGATTATCTTATCAATCTGGGTAGCATCATATGTACAGAGATTTTTTGAAAAATATCTGCCGATCGTTATAAGAAACTTATTTACACCGATGTTTACAATAGCAATCATGGTTCCACTTACACTGCTTGCATTCGGACCTATCGGAAATGCAGTCGGTGGAGCTATCGGAGGCATTTACAATACACTTTACAACTTAAATCCAATCATAGCAGGTATTGTGGTCGGTGGACTTTGGGAGGTGCTTGTAATATTTGGTGTGCACTGGGGAATTACCCCTGTAACAGTAGGAAACTATGCAAATCTTGGTTATGACACATTTACAGGATTACAGGCATCAGCAGTATTCTCACAGGCGGGAGCTGCTTTCGGAGTATTTTTAAAGACAAAGGACAAAGAATTAAAGGGAGTTTCAGCTTCAGCAGCGCTCACAGGACTTTTCGGTATCACAGAGCCTGCTATCTACGGTGTAAACCTTCGACTTAAAAAGCCAATGATCTGCGGATGTATCGCAGGAGCTGTTGGTGGAGCGGTCGGTGGTGCATTCAGAGCTGTATCATGGGGCTACAACATGCCGGGTATTGCAACACTTCCGGCATATTTCAAGGCAGGACATGCTACACAGTTTATAGGACTTCTTCTATCTATATTGGTGGCATTTGTGCTTGGAACAGTACTAACAATTATAGTGGGATTTGAGGACAATGCATCAGATAACACAGCAAATGATAGTGAAAACTCTGAAGCAGATATAGAAGCAGATAATGAAAACGCTGCAGCAAAAATAACAAACGCAGTACCGTCAGCACTTTCAGCCCCTGTAACAGGAAATGTGATTCCTGTAAATCAGGTAAAGGATGAGGCATTTGCATCAGAGGCAATGGGAAAAGGTGTAGGAATACAGCCCGAGAACGGTAAAGTGTATGCACCGTTTGACGGAAGCATTGATGCAGTATTCCCGACAGGCCATCTTGTTGGAATGTCGGATGTAAACGGCACACAGATACTTATCCATATCGGAATTGACACTGTAAAGCTTGAGGGAAGAGGATTTGAACTTAAAGTGGCACAGGGGGATAAGGTAGAAAAAGGAGATCTTCTCGTAGAGTTTGATAAGGATCTGCTTGAAAAAGAAGGATATGATTCAACAGTAATGTTTATCGTTTCAGATCCGATCAAAAATGTAAATGTGCATGAGGGCAGAAAAGAAGCTGTAAAGGATTGTGCGTTTGAAATCATATAGTAAATGAAGCACATATTCAGATAAATAAGAATGACAGATTATGGAAAAAGAAGAACCAAAGCACTACATATAAGGAAAGGAGAGCTGTATGTATAAATTTCCTGAGAATTTCCTGTGGGGCGGCGCGGTAGCCGCTCATCAGGTGGAGGGTGGATGGAACAAGGGCGGCAAAGGTGTAAGCATAGCCGATGTTTTGACTGCCGGAGCACATGGAGTGGACAGAAAAATTACTGACGGTGTGCAGGATGGATATTATTATCCAAACCATGAGGCTGTAGATTTTTACGGACACTATAAAGAAGATATAAAAATGTTTGCTGAGATGGGCTTTAAAGCTTTTCGAACATCTATAGCATGGACGAGAATTTTTCCAAACGGAGATGATGAGAAAGCAAACGAAGAAGGGCTGGCATTTTATGATGACATGTTTGATGAATTGTTAAAGTATGGCATAGAGCCTGTAATCACACTTTCACATTTTGAGATGCCTTACAATCTTGTGAAAAAGTATGGTGGCTGGAAAAACAGAAAAGTCATAGACTTTTTTGTAAAATATGCACTTACCGTAATGGAAAGATACAAGAATAAAGTTAAATACTGGATGACTTTTAACGAGATAAACAATCAGAAAAACTATAAATATCCGCTGTTTGGATATACCTGTTCAGGGGTTATATTTGAAAATGAGCCAAATCCTGAGGAGTGCATGTATCAGGTAGTACATCACGAACTTGTGGCAAGTGCCCTTGTAGTAAAGAAAGGTCATAAGATCAATCCTGATTTTAAGATAGGATGCATGATGGCGTGCGTGCCGCTTTATCCATATTCATGCAAGCCTGAAGATATGATGTATTCGGTTGAGGCAATGCATGACCGCTATCTTTTTGGCGATGTCCATGTAAGAGGAAAATATCCGTCATACATATGGCCGGAGTGGGAGAAAAAGGGTATTCATGTACAGATGGAGGATGGCGATGAGCAAATCCTTAAGGAAGGAACTGTTGATTACGTAGGTTTAAGCTACTACATGACCAATGCAGTAAAAGCAGATCATGTAGCAGACGGAAACGGAGTTGACGGCTTCCCGGGCAGCGTTCCAAACCCATATGTAAAATCAAGTGACTGGGGCTGGCAGATAGATCCGGTAGGACTACGTTATGCGCTTAATCTACTGTATGAAAGATACCAGATTCCACTTTTCATAGTGGAAAACGGATTTGGCGCAATTGATGAGGTAAAGCATGACGGAAGCATAGATGATGATTACAGGATTGCGTATTTAAAAGCCCACATAGAGGAAATGAAAAAGGCAGTGACACAGGATGGTGTTGACCTGATGGGGTACACACCATGGGGCTGCATAGACTGCGTATCATTTACCACAGGTGAGATGAAAAAACGTTACGGCTTCATATATGTAGACAGGGACAACGATGGCAATGGCACATTAGCTCGTTCAAAAAAGAAATCGTTCTACTGGTACAAAAAAGTTATCGAGACAAATGGTGAAGAACTCGGATAGATAAGTATATCTCTTTTAAAAAATCAGTCTGTTTTCAACACAGTAATGATATATTCCATCATCCTCAACCGATTTGCATACAAAATCAGCCTTAGCCTTGACTTCGTCCTTTGCATTGCCCATGGCAATACCCATGCCTACGGCTTCAAGCATTTCAATATCGTTATGTCCGTCACCGAAAGCAATGGCTTCATCCTTCGAAAAGCCATAATGCCTAAGCACAGCAGCAACAGCATTGCCTTTGCCACTGTTAAGAGGAATAATATCAACGGCCTTATCCCACCATGCAGTTATCTGTGAGTGGGGCGCGCCGGATAGAATCTGTGAGTGCTCATCTTTCTGGCAGGAGCACATAATCTGATAGATATCAGTTTTACTTATCTCGTCAAAATTGTCAGCAATTTTAAGCTTTTCACTGCCGAAGGCAAAGTACTGCTCTAAATCAGGGTCGGTACCGTTTGTGACAATCATATGCTCGTTGCTGATTGCAATGGCGCGGTTCATCTGCTTTAGATTGGAAATTATCTGATATTTGTCGTGCTCATTAATAGGATTTTTGAAGATGATATCATTGCCTTTGGTGACGAATGAGCCGTTAAAGGTGAGCAGGACATCAAAATCAATTCCATCAAAATGAGGCACACCTGTGTAGCTTCTTCCGGTAGCCATACAAAGGATGATGCCATTTTGGTGGAGCTGTCTAAGTGTAGCAGCAGTGTTTTCGGATAATTCTTTATGTCCCAGCCGAAGCAGGGTGCCATCCACATCAAAGAATGCTATTTTAATCATAATTCACCTGCCTGTTTTACTGAATTTCAATAATATTTCATTTACTTTAATCATAACATAATAAGCGCAAGATTAAAAGCATTTATTTAAATTTCTGCCACAACGTAAGGTACGTAAGCCGGGGACTGAGGGGATACACGTACTTTAGCAGGAGTGCATAGCGAAGCGACTTAGATACTGTAGAAATTATGCCCATGAAGCACAGAAACGCACCTGCATGGACGCAGGGGCGAGGAGAACTGCGCCATGGAGGGCGCGTTTCGACGGTTTCGTCAGGCATAGAAGAGCTAAGAGCATAATTTCGTACAGAATCTTAGGCGCCAAGCGTAACGATGGCGAAAGTACGTGTATCCCCACAGTCCCCGGCTTACGTACCGACACATACAAAACGCGCAAAAGTTGCGCACAAAAGCGCGCACATAAAACCCTTTTTGTGAAAAATGCTTGAAAACAAAAGTTAAAAAATGTCGAAATTGCACATTGACATAATCATAATACTGTAATATACTAAGTTCAGAACAAGCGGTTGCGCGAAAAACGCACCTAAGAAATAAATCAAATTTCAAGCAAATGGAGGAAACAAAGGATGGACAAATTTATTGTTAACATCATTCACCGCCCTGAGATGGTGCCTGAGTACTCAGCAACAGTTACAGGTCAGGGAAAAGAAGAGGATATTGGAGATAAGAAGCTCATCACAGAGTCACTCGACATCTTCAAGACACAGCAGAGACTTGCACATGAGGCAGGACTCAAAACTACAATCCAGATGACATACGCTTCACTTTTCAATGATGAGGCAGTAGAGCTTGCAAAGCAGGATCACGAGAAATACGGTGATGAGATAGCACTTTCACTCCTTGGACTTCCATGTGAGGAGTTTAGAGAGAAGTATAAGACAAAGGATTTCTGTATCTGGATGTTCTCAATGGAGGACAAGAAAGCTATCGTAAACGATGTTTTCGAGAAATTCCATGACAGATTCGGCTTCTATCCTGAGTCAACAGGCTCATACTATATGGATGCAGACCTTACAAACTACATTAAAGAAAAATACCCAATGGTAAAATGTGCAGTTGCAACATGTTGGGAGGAAGGTCCTAAGGCATACCACACATGTAACAACTCATGGTACACACTCTTCGACGGAGGCCCATGGGCACCATGGATTCCATCAAAGCAGAACACACATGCGCCAGCAGCAAATAAGGAAGAGGATAGCGGAATCGTAGCAATTCCACATCTCTCACGTGACCTTATCGCCTGCTATGACGGAAACGGCTCAAACTTCGGCACACATCCACAGAATGTGCTCCGTGGAATGATTTACGATACAAAGACATGGGAGTATCCATATCTTTACAACCTTATCGACCAGTACAGAGACCTTGCAAAATACAATAACGGATATTCATACAACATGATGTTCGTAGGACCTGGCTGGATGAACAAGATGGGACGCTGGGAGCAGCCATATGAGCTTCTCTTAAAGTCATACACAGACGGCTGTAACTACTATGGCAAGTTAAAGAAAGAGGGCAAGCTCATCGACATGACAATGTCAGAGTTCGCTGATTACTACAGAGAGAAAAAGGGTGTAAACGCAGGAAACTACAATGAGCCTGAGTGTGCACCATGGAGAGATATCCTTTACGGCTCAGACAAGCAGCTCTTCTGGTACTGTGACCCATACATGAGAGCATGCGTAAACATGGATCAGGGTGGAGCAATCGTAGACCTTCGTCCATACGTTGCAAAGCTTGAGTGGCCTGTAGGAATCGGAACAAAGCATGTACAGGATGCATCTTATCCATTCCTTATTCAGGAGAAATACAGAGCAGGATACTTTACACACTATGCAGGAGCAGGAACAGTAAGAAGTGCCAAGCTTTCACACAACGGTGAGGAGGTTGACCTGTGTCTCTGTCCTACACACAGCCATTTCTCTGAGGAAGTTATTGATGGCAAGAAGACAAGAATCCTTACACTTGATCCTGTAGATATTGAGTTTTATGATGTTAAGCTTACTCTTCAGACAAAGGAATACTTTGAGGAGGGCTCATCAAACATCAAGATTGAGCGTAATATCCTTAGCATGAGTGATCCGAATGCAGAGGTTTATCTCGATGAGTACATCACAGCATGCTACGGAACAACAGAGTATCCAGAGGATATGACAGGCATCACACTTACATGTGAGGGAGAAAACCCACAGAGCATCAATTATGAGTACAAGTGTCGTGATGCAAAGCTTGACGGAGCAACTGCAGTAAGCGCAGTAATTCCTGCAATTCAGACAAAGGTTTCACTCACACCATCTGCAAAGGCAGAGGGATACATTGAGGAAGGATATGCATTCTCTCCAATGTTCAAGCTTGGTTACAAGAAACAGATTAAAGACAAGGAGGTATTTGCAACATGGCTCAACTTGGAAAAGGCAAATTAAACTATAGATGTCCTTTATGTTTTATGAGGGATCTTGATATTGATATGTTCTATAATAAGGAAACAGGTATTTATAGCTGCATCCGTTGTCAGTTCAGAGGTACAGAGGAAGAGGTGCTTCAGGGCAACGAGGATGTACGCAAGAAGTACAAGGCTATGTACAAGAGATTCGACAAGTTCGATTTTGATTAAAGTAGTGATTGGTACGCTGCTGCTATAATAGCAGCAGCGTATTTTGCATTTCGCTACAAAGGAGAGTATATATGGCGAAAAGAAAAAAAGACACGATGGAATTCAGATTCTATGAGCTGCCACAGGGAGAGTCGGCACTCGTGCTGTGCGGAGAATCCTGGAAGAGAGTGTATGGTCATGAGGAATTTCACCTGCATTTCCATAATCTGCTTGAAATCGGCATCTGCCGCGAGGGGGATGGAAATATGTATCTGGATGAGGATATTTACCAGTATCATGACGGCGATATCACATTTATACCTGAGAATTTTCCACATGTTACAGTCAGCTATGGTGAGGTGGTGAATTTCTGGGAGTATATTTTTATTGACATACGCTCTGTGATAGAAGAGATGTTCCCAAACAATACAGCATTCCAGAATGAGGCAGTTACGACTATATCAAAAAAAGCGTTTATGACTAACGTGTATCAGAGCCCGGCCATGACTGAGTATATAAATGCCATAATCAGGGAAACCCGTGAACACAAGATTTATTGCCAAAGGACGGTAAAGCTCCTTGTGCAGGGAATTGTAATAGAGCTGTTGCGCAGGTATGATGAGCTTCCAAAGGAGGATAATAATATCGTAAAGGGTACCAATATGTCACAGATAGCCACAGCACTTGACTACATGAATAAGCATTACAGCGAATCGATAAAGGCAGGGGAGCTTTCGGAACTATGCAACATGAGCGAGACTCATTTCAGGAGACTGTTTGAATCATACATCAATATGCCGCCTATGGAGTATCTGAATCTGATAAGAGTACAGAAGGCGTGCGAGCTTATGAAAAAAACAAATGAACCTATGGAGCTTATTGCACAAAAGTGTGGATTCACAACCCAGTCAACTTTTAACCGTAATTTCCGCAAATTTTTGGACACTTCGCCATATCAGTGGAAGATAAATCCTGAAAATTATGAGCATAAGCTGCTGAATTTTAGGATATCTGCACTAAAGGGATGGTAGAAAATACATGTTTTCGTATAATTTTGTACATTTATGATTGAATATGCATGTAATTGTGTGGAATGTGTTAACACAGAAACAATATATATGGATATAATGACTATGTAATCGAGAAACGGACAAGCATTTATGGTCAAAATGCCCAATTAAAATAATATGACTATGAATGAATTGTGAACGGAGTATTGCGAAAACATCATTTTTATTAGGGAGGAAGAAAAATGAAAAAGAAAGTAGTTTCATTATTACTCGTAACAACAATGGTTGCCTCACTTGCAGCCGGATGTGGAGATTCATCTTCATCAGGAGATGGCACAGAAAAGACTGGTAAGAAGGTAGAGACCGTAAATGACGGCCATACACTTACAGCATGGGCTTGGGATGCAAGCTTCAATATCCCGGCACTCAAAGCAGCAGCAGAGGATTACAAGAAAAATGTAGATCCTGATTTCGTACTCAATATCGAAGAGCAGTCACAGTCATCTGATATTGAGACAGCAATTACAACAGCAGGTTCAGCAGGAGATTACAGTACACTTCCTGACATAGTATTATTCCAGGATCACTACTTCCAGCAGTACCATACAAATTATCCTGACGCATGGGTATCAGCAAATGATGCAGATGTTAATTGGGATGATTTCAGCCAGGAAAAATTATCATTCTCTACAATCGATGGAGAGCACTTTGGATTCCCTGTTGATAACGGAACAGTTATCTTTGCTTACAGAACAGATCTTCTTGAGCAGGCAGGATACACAATCGATGATATGACAGGTATTTCTTGGAAGGACTTCATCGAGGTAGGTAAGAAGGTATACGAGAAGACAGGAAAATACTTACTTTGCATGGACGGCGACGGAAATGACTTATTCTACATGATGCTTCAGGCAGAGGGCGAGTCACAGTTTAAGGATGGCAAGCCAAACTTTGTAGACAACGCTAAAATAAAAGAAATCATGCAGGTACTTAAGGATATGATCGACAACAATGTTCTTTACCTTGCAAATAACTGGTCAGATTACACAGATCAGGCTATCCAGGGAGATATGGTTGCAGGTGTTATGAACGGAAACTGGATCATTCCTACAATCGAGAAGGTTACAGACAACAGTGGAAAGTGGGAGATTACATCTCTTCCAACACTTGAGGGTGGCGAAGGCTATGCATCAAACGGTGGTTCTTCACTTTACATCACAAGCAACTGCAAGCAGACAGACCTTGCTAAGAAATTCTTAGCATATACATTCGGTGGCGGATCTTATACAGACAAGGGTGTATCTGAGACATATGACAATGCTCTTAAGAATGGTGGTGTTATCACTACATATACACCTGCAGGCAAGTCAGAGGTTTACAACGAGGGCGTTGAGTACTTCAACAACCAGCCAATTTACGCTAAGATCGTTGAGATGGGTGCAAATGTTAAGACAATTGAGCAGAGCGATTTCCATTACGATGCACGTAAGAAGCTTGCTACAGCACTTATCAATATTACTCAGAACGGTGCAGATATCGATTCAGAGATAAAGACAGCAGAGGATGACCTTAAATTCACAATGGGACTTTAATCTGTTAGCTTGATGGCAAATGTACAGGGAGCCATTAAATGGCTCCCTGTTTTTTCTCAAAGACGTATAGTTAGGAGGCCTTTACAGTGAAGAATAAGAAAAAAGGAATGAGCATAACCGGTAAACAAAGGGCTGCCGGATGGATTTATCTGGCTCCGGCTACAATACTCATTTTCATAATGAGCTTCTGGCCTATAATCCAGGCTGTTATCACATCCTTTAAAACCGGTTCAAGTGCAAATATGCAGTGGGCTAATCCATTTGCCTACAATTACACAAGAATGTTTCAGGATGCGGTTTTCAAGAGATCTATCGGAAACACATTCTTATATTTAATTATCGAAGTGCCAATCATGCTTGTACTGGCAATTTTACTGGCACAGCTGCTTAACAACAAGCATCTTAAATTTAAAGGATTTTTCCGTACATGTGTATTTTTACCATGTGCAACATCACTCGTATCATATGCATTGATTTTTAAATCGCTTTTTGCAACACAGGGACTTATCAATACAATCCTTGTTAAACTTGGAATATTAGAGAGCAACTTTAACTTCCTCGGTACAGGCTGGAGCGCTAAGATTATTATCATAGTAGCTCTTATCTGGAGATGGACAGGATATAATATGGTGTTCTTTTTAGCTGGTCTGCAGAATATCGAGTATTCTGTTTACGAGGCGGCAAAGATAGATGGAGCGAGCGGCTGGAGGACCTTCTGGTCTATCACGGTTCCTCTTCTTAGACCTACAATTGTTATGACAACCATCATGTCAATAAACGGTACATTACAGCTCTTCGATGAGTCTGTAAACCTGACAAAGGGTGGACCTGCAAATGCGACAATCACCATGTCACATTATATCTATAACGGCTCGTTTGGTGAAGGTGTTGCAAACTTTGGATATGCATCAGCAATGTCTGTTATCGTATTCATCATGGTTGCTATACTGGCATTTATCAATCTGAAAGTAGGTGACAAGCGTGACTAAGAAAAAACATGGATCATCAATACAAAAAAGGCTTATACCTTCATACATTTTTCTTGTAATAGTTTCGTTCATCTCAGTATTTCCGTTTTTCTGGATGATATCGGCAGCGACCAACAAGTCTATTGACGTTGCAAGAGGTAGAATTGCATTTGGTGGCTATGCCATTGAGAACTTAAAGAAACTGTTTGCATCACAGAACGTTGCACTTGGAATGAAAAACTCACTTATCAATGCAACAGTTCAGACAATTATAGCACTGCTTGTCTGCTCACTTGCCGGTTACGGCTTTGAGCTCTATCATGACAAGGCAAAGGATAAGCTATTCTCAGTTTTACTTCTTGCCATGATGATTCCGCAGGTAGCTACACTTATTCCTCTGTTCAAGATGATGTCAAAGCTCGGCTTTATAAATACGGTATGGGGCTTCATGCTCCCGGCTATTTCAACGCCGTTCCTTATCATGATGTTCAGACAGAATTCGAGAAACTTCCCAGTCGATATAATGGAGGCGGCACGAATTGACGGACTAAGTGAGATTGGTATTTTCTTCAAGATGTATATGCCTGTACAGAAATCAACATATGCAGCAGCTGCAGTTATCACATTCATGAATGCATGGAACTCATACCTGTGGCCAAAGGTAATACTCAATAAGCCTGATGCTATCACAATGCCAATGCTTATCGCAAACCTTGCAGCAGGATATACAGTAGATTACGGTGTACTGATGATGGGAGTTCTTTTCTGCTCCATCCCTACAATGATCGTATTCTTCGTACTCCAGAAGCAGTTTGCAGAGGGAATTACAGGATCTGTTAAATAAAAGTAAAATAATATTGTTAAAAATCAAGAAGGCAAATAATGTTTATTATTTGCCTTCGTCTTGTAAGAGGAATTTACCAAGAGGACTTTAAGTTTAAAAAGACAAATAATAAATAAAATAGGAGTGTATAAATATGGGTAATTTTGATTCAGATATTGTTAAAAATCCGGAAATATTTGAGCAGAACAGACTTGCGGCTCATTCGGATCATGTGTGCTATAAAAATGAATTGGAGAAGATTAAAGGAAAATCAAGCCTGAGATATGATATGAACGGCTTATGGAAGTTTGCATATGCAAAGAATCAGTCCCTGGCTCCTTGTGGCTTTGAAGCAGCAGATTATGACTGCAAAAGCTGGGATGAAATCAGGGTTCCGGCACATATCCAGATGGAAGGCTATGATGTGCCAATCTATACGAATACCACATATCCGTGGGAGGCTGACGAGTTTATAAAGCCGGGCGAGGTACCTGAGATTTTTAATCCGGTTGCAAGCTATGTGAAGTATTTCACAATCCCTGAGAATATGAAGAACAAGAGGGTGTGTATTTCGTTCCAGGGAGTGGAGAGCGGTTTTGCACTCTGGCTGAATGGACACTATGTCGGCTACAGTGAGGATACCTTTGATCCGTCGGATTTCGAGCTGACTGATTATATTATTGAGGGTGAGAACAAGCTTGCGGTCAGAGTATGGAAATGGACATCAAGCAGCTGGTGTGAGGATCAGGATTTTTATAGATTTTCGGGTATTTTCAGGGATGTATTTTTGTATGTCGTTCCTTGTGCACATGTGGAGGATCTGTCAGTTGTTCCTACACTTAATGATACCTTTGACGAGGGCACACTTAGTGTGTCAATAAAGGCAGATGGTGATGGTATTGCAAGTGTAAAGCTTTATGAGCTGGGCGATTTGTCTGTGGAAAAATATGACAGGGCTAAGCTTTTACTGGAAGAGTTTGATATAGAGCTTAGGAATAAGGAAATCTGCGAGGGCTCATGTAATGTGAAAAATCCTCTGTTATGGAGCGCTGAAAAGCCGAATCTGTATGAGGTTAAAATTATAGTTAAAGATACGCATGGAAATGAGACCGAGTTTATCAGCCAGCTGGCAGGCTTCAGACGCTTTGAGATGGTAGACGGACTCATGAAGCTAAACGGTAAGCGTATTGTATTTAAGGGTGTAAACCGCCATGAGTTCAGCTCAATAACAGGCCGTGTGCCAAACCGTGATGAGGTGATAAAGGATATTGTCACAATGAAAAAGAACAATATCAATGCTATAAGAACAAGCCATTATCCTGATGATTCCATGCTCTATGAGCTTTACGATATTTATGGAATCTATATGATAGCTGAGAACAATCTTGAGAGTCACGGCACATGGGAGGCATATAATAAGGGCTATGTTGACCTTGACTTTGTTGTGCCAAAGGACAAGCCGCAGTGGAGAGAAATGATGCTGGACCGTGCCAACTCATGCTATCAGAGAGATAAAAATCATCCGGCAATCCTTATCTGGTCATGCGGAAATGAGTCGTTTGGCGGCAAGACAATATATGAGATGTCACAGCTTTTCAGGCAGCTTGATAAGCATCGTCTGGTACATTATGAGGGAGTATTTAACGATAGAAGCTACAATGACACAAGTGACATGGAAAGCCAGATGTATACTTCTGTTGCAGGTATTGAGAAATTCCTTGCGGACAACCCTGAGAAACCATTTATCTGCTGCGAATATACACACGCAATGGGAAATTCCTGCGGTGCTATGCATAAATACACAGAGCTTTCAGACCGTGAGCCTAGATATCAGGGTGGATTTATCTGGGATTATATCGACCAGTCAATCTACAAAAAGGACAGATACGGCAAATGGTTCCTCACATATGGCGGAGATTTCGGCGACAGGCCTACCGATGGAGATTTCAGCGGAAACGGCATCTGCTATGGCGGAGAGAGGGAAGCTTCTCCGAAGATGCAGGAGGTGAAGTTCAATTATCAGAATATCTCGGTTGATTTTGACAGTGACTACATCTTTACAGTCACAAACAAAAATCTTTTTGTAAATACATCTGTTTTTGATGCTTTTGCTATTCTTCTTGCAGACGGAAATGAGGTCTACAGGACCAGGCTTCAGATATCTGTTCCACCGATGGAGAAGGCAAGCTATGAGGTGCCGGTGACTCTTAAAAATTCCATGATAGATGTGGAAAAAGAGTACTGTATTGTGGTATCATTTGTATTGAAGGAAAACACCATCTGGGAAAAGGCAGGATATGAGATTGCATTCGGGCAGCATATGATAAAGAAGCCTGTAAGTGAGTATTCATGCGACAAATCAGTTGAGCTTGTTGTTGGAAACGGAAATATCCTTGTAAGAGGTGAGAACTTCAAGGCACTTTTCTCAAGAATGAATCTGGGAATGGTTTCATATGTATACGGTGGCGTTGAGATGTTTCCAAATACTATCCCACTGCCGAATTTCTGGAGAACACCTACCAACAATGATTCCGGCAACATGATGCCACAGCGCTATGCACAGTGGAAGATTGCCAGCATGTATGTGACCACCAGACAGGATCAGCGCTTTGCAGATACATCACCAAGGGTAGAAAAAAATGACAACAATATCGCCATCACATACACTTATTTCATGCCTACCACACCGCAGAGTTCATGCGAGGTGACATACAGAGTGTTTGGCGACGGAACCATCGAGACAACTCTGTCATATGACCCTGTAAATGAACTTGGCGATATGCCGGAGTTTGGCATGATGTTCAAGCTGGATGCCGATTATGATACAGTGAAATGGTACGGACTCGGACCACAGGAGACATATGAGGACAGACAGCATGGCGGAAAGTATGGTGTATACGAGAATAAAGTGGCAGACAACATTGCCGAGTATCTCGTTCCGCAGGAGAGCGGCAACAAGTGCAGAGTAAGATATGCAAAGGTAATGGATAAGAAGGGCAGAGGCATGCTGTTCTTTGGTGATGAGCTCTCGTTCTCGGCACTGCCATATACACCGCATGAGCTGGAAAATGCAGCGCATCACTTTGAGCTTCCACCTGTACACTATACTGTTGTCCGTGTGGCAAAGAAGCAGATGGGTGTAGGCGGAGACGACAGCTGGGGCTCACATACTCATCCGGAGTACCTGCTTGATGCCTCAGAAAAAATGGAATTCACATTCTGTTTCCGAGGAATCTAGTACATCGAAAAAGCAGCAATTTGCTGCGGCAATGCAGGAAAATCTATAATATGTAGGAACAGATGTGGAGATACTGGACAGTTACAAATAAACAATATAAGAATTAAGGAGGATTAAAATGTCAAAATTTTTTAAGGGTATGGATTTATCAACCTTGCTCGAGCTGGAACGCTGCGGAGCAAAATACTACGAGGACGGAAAGGAGAAGGACATTCTTGACATCATGAAGGAGCATGATGTTGACACAATCCGTCTTCGTCTGTGGAACGATCCAAAATCAGAGGATGGTGAGCCTTACGGTGCAGGTAACAATGACCTGGCTGAGACTATCGCTATTGGAAAAAAGGTTACAGATGCAGGCTTTGGAGTGCTTTTGAATTTCCACTACAGTGATTTCTGGGCAGATCCGGGAAAGCAGATTAAGCCAAAGGCATGGAAGGATTTCGGTGTGGACGAGCTGGAGCAGGCTGTATATGATTTTACACTTGAAAATCTGACAAAGATTATTGAGGCAGGCGTAAATGTCACAATGATTCAGGTAGGTAATGAGCTTTCAAACGGACTTTTGTGGCCTGAGGGAAAGGTACCTAACTACGATAATATAGCAAAATTTGTGAATGCCGGAATACGTGCCTGCCGCAAGGTAAATGCTGATATTCCGATTATGATTCACCTCGATAATGGTGGAAACAATGAGCTTTATGTCAGATGGTTTACAAACTTCATCGAAAGAGGAGAGGAGTTTGAGTATATCGGATTGTCATACTATCCGTTCTGGCACGGCTCTCTTGACCAGCTTGAGTTCAACATGAACGACATTGCAAAGCGTTTCAATAAGGACCTTATCATCGCTGAGGTATCCATGGGCTTTACAATGGACAGCTACCAGGAGTACGAGAAGCTTGCTGACTCTGAGCGCAAGGGCTATGCGACAAAACCGGAGCTTGTCGAGAAGATAGATTATCCTATGACTATTGAGGGGCAGGCTGACTTTACAAAGGATTTCTTAAACAGAGTGGCAAATGTGGTGGATGACCACGGAAAAGGATTTTTCTGGTGGGAGCCTGCGTGGATTCCTGTACCGGGCTCAGGCTGGGCTACACCTGCTTCACTTAAGTACATGAATGATCCGGGACCATGCGGCAATGAGTGGGCAAACCAGGCACTTTTTGACTATGATGGAAATGTGCTGCCGGCACTTGATGTTATTAAGAATTTTAAAAAATAAAATAATAACATATGTAATTTTGTTGCATGATTTGATTTGTTATGTTGCATTTTCAGTCGGATGTATTGCAATGTAAAAATGTGCAGTTATAATAGAGTTATAAAGAAAAAACGAATTATTTTAACTATCAGTTTAACGCAAATACAATCAGCAAAGGAGAAGAAAAAATGATACAGCAGAACGTATTAGACAAATTCAAGGAGCTTTTTGGAGCAGATGGGGATATCAGAGTATATTTTGCTCCGGGACGTGTAAATCTGATCGGTGAGCATACTGACTACAATGGAGGACATGTGTTTCCATGTGCACTGACCATCGGTACATATATGGCAGCAAGAAAGCGCGACGACAGGAAGCTTCGTTTCTACTCTATGAATTTTGACAATCTGGGTGTGGTTGAGTCATCACTTGATGAGTTTACACCTGATCCAAACGGACTTTGGATAAACTATCCAATGGGCGTTATGTGGGCCTTCGAGGGACGCGGAATGAAGCTTGAAAGCGGTCTTGATATTGTTTTATTCGGAAATATTCCAAACGGCTCAGGACTTTCTTCATCAGCATCTCTTGAGGTGGTTACAGGATATATGTTAAAGGATATTTACGGCTTTGACGTGACAAATCAGGATCTGGCACTTATCGGTCAGTATTCAGAGAACAACTATAACGGCTGTAACTGCGGCATCATGGATCAGTTTGCCTCTGCAATGGGCAAAAAGGACAATGCAATTTTTCTTGACTGCAATACTCTTGATTTCGAGTATGCGCCAATCGTTTTGGATGGTGCAAAGATTGTAGTTACAAACAGCATGGTTAAGCACAGCCTTGTAACCAGTGCTTACAATGACAGAAGAAATGAGAGTGCACAGGCGCTTAAGGATTTACAGACAGTGTGTGACATCAAGACTCTCGGAGACCTGACAGATGAAGAGTTTGAGGCTCATAAGGATGCAATTAAGGATGAGGTTGCACGTAAGAGAGGCAAACATGCGGTTTATGAGAACCAGCGTACCATCAAGGCTGTTAAAGCACTGAAGGAAAATGATATTGAGACATTTGGAAAGCTTATGAACGCCTCACATGTATCACTTCGTGATGATTATGAGACATCATGTCCTGAGGTTGACGTACTTGTTGATGAGGCATGGAAGATTGAGGGTGTGATCGGATCACGAATCACAGGCGGCGGCTTTGGCGGCTGCACAGTCAGCATAGTAAAGGACGAGGCTGTTGATCAGTTTAAGGCAAACCTGACAAAGGCCTATGAAGAGAAGGTTGGAAAGACACCTGAGTTTTATGTTGTTTCAATCGGAGACGGACCTAGCCGTCTGGCATAAAATTAGCAATATGAAATAACAGTAACGGACAAATAGGGTTTTCCCGACAATGATTAAGGAGCATGACATGATTCAGGAGAGAATATTAGAATTAGTAAAATATGGTCTTACAACAGGACTTGTTGACCCTGCTGATGAGGTATACATCGTAAACAGACTTCTCGAGGTACTCGGAGTGGACGATATCGAGGATGAGACATTTGAAAAGGTAGAGGCTCAGCCTGCATGGACACAGGAAGAGGCAGAGGCGAAGCTTGAGGGTATACTCGAGGATATGATGACATACGCATATGACAATGGCATCATGAAAGAAAACAGCATTGTATACAAGGATCTTTTTGATACAAAGCTGATGGGCCTTTTTACCCCCCGTCCGTCAGAAGTGATCGAAACGTTTCAGACAAAATATAAAGATTCCCCAAAAGAGGCGACTGACTGGTATTATACATTTTCCCAGGATACCAATTATATCCGTCGGGATCGGATCAGAAAAGACCGAAAATGGACGGTAGATACAGAATATGGAACTATGGCTATTACCATCAACCTCTCAAAACCGGAGAAAGATCCGCGGGCGATTGCTGCAGCAGGCAAGATGAAAGCAAGCGGATATCCAAAATGTCTCCTGTGTGCGGAAAATGAAGGATATGCGGGACATCTGAATCATCCTGCTAGACAGAATCACCGGCTGATCCCGATAACGCTCAATGGGAAATCTTATTATATGCAGTACAGTCCTTATGTATATTATAATGAGCATTGTATTGTATTGAATAAAGAACATACACCGATGCATATTGACCGTGGCACTTTTGAAAATCTGCTGGAATTTGTAACAGTTTTTCCTCATTATTTTATAGGTTCCAATGCAGATCTGCCTATCGTGGGAGGAAGTGTACTCAGCCATGATCACTATCAGGGTGGTAATTATGAGTTTGCTATGTCTCGGGCGAAGGTGGAGGAGAGCTTTGAGCTGAAAGATTTTGAAGATATATCCTGTGGAAATGGCCAATGTCCGTTATTCGTCTGAATGGAAACGACCGGATACGGATCGCAGAGGCAGCAGAATATATTTTAAATTGCTGGCGCAATTATACCGATGCGGACGCTTTTATTTTCTGTGAGACAGATGGCGTGCTCCATTCCACGATCACACCGATCGCAAGACGAAGAGGCGAAGCTTACGAGTTGGATCTGGTGCTGCGAAATAATATTACGACAGAAGAACATCCCCTTGGCGTTTTTCATCCCCATGCGGAAAAACATCATATTAAAAAAGAAAATATCGGTCTGATCGAGGTCATGGGACTTGCGGTACTTCCTGCCCGTCTGAAAGAAGAGTTGCAGGTGCTGAGGGATGCCATGCTGCAAAAAAAAGATCTGACTGCGGATCCACGGACGGCGTCTCATGCTGTCTGGGCGGAGGATATCAACAAAAAATATCCGGGACTGTGGAGAGAAAATATGCAGAAGCTTCAGGAGGATATGCTGACAGAGATCCTTCATAAGGAAGTGGGACAGGTATTTTGCAGCGTCCTGGAAGATGCCGGCGTGTTCAAACGGACACCGGAAGGAAGAACGGCGTTTCGGAGATTTCTGGATGTGTTAAATCAGGAATGATTATAGATAATGATATTCAAAAAAATAAAGAACGTAAAACATATCAATCGTCTGCATGTGGACGGTTGATATTGTTGTATATAAATGTAATAATGAGTTCAGAAAAAGAAATGAATTTGTAAAGCATATAAGAGGAACAGATGATGGACAGGTCTGATATATTTTTGTGTGTATCCACTGACAGATATATATATCAGAACAATAATGATATTACAATAATAATTTATCAGGAAATAAATCATCATAAGAGAGAACTGACAGAAAGGATATGGGGGACTTATGACAGAGACAAAGATACTGGAAAAAAGAGAGAATGGCATTGTTATTTTTGAAATGAAACAGAAGGAGATCCGGGTTATCGTAACGAATCTCGGATGTACGATCCTGTCTGTTTTTGTGCCAGACAGAAATGGCGTCTACGGAGATGTGGTTCTTGGGTTTGAACATATTGAGGACAGCAAGACAGATGGAAGCTATTTTGGCGCTCTGGTAGGAAGGATTGCAAATCGGATCGGTGATGCGCAGTTCGACCTGAATGGAAAACACTACACATTAGCTGCCAACAATGGAAAGAACCATCTTCATGGCGGGGACAGCGGTTTTGATCAGAAGCTGTTTGACTATGAGATTCTGGCAGACGGCATTCGTTTTACCTGCGTATCACCAGATGGAGAGGAAGGGTATCCGGGGACGCTTCAGGTAAAAGTGGATTATATTCTTACGGAACATTCACTTGAGATCAATTACTGTGCGACTGCAGATCAGGACACGATCGTTAATCTGACCAATCATTCTTACTTCAATCTGTCTGCAGG
>OHAI01000192.1_pt1 | contig 44752 bp, 38 predicted proteins | sample 1577091 | NCBI WGS metagenome assembly OHAI01 (sample SAMEA3541548, study PRJEB24748) | human gut metagenome | biome: human gut; feature: human-associated habitat; material: faeces | place: China | collected 2012
ATATTTCTTTCTCAATGTATTCGCCTGCTATCAGACGCTCAATCTCATCCTTGGTTTGGACATCGGCTTTGTCAATGAAGCTTCTGACTAAAGCATTTTCGCTTGATTATTGACTAGATTAATATATTTGAAAAAAAGAGTGAAAAAGATCATACATTTTATTATAATATGTATAAAGTATCTATATGTATCACTGATACATACCGGTACACAATTCAATTAATTATAAACGGAGATTACATAAAATGAAACGATTTACCGCAATATTACTTACAGGCATGATGATATTTACCCTCGCATCATGCGGCAAAAAAGCACAGGATACACCGACAGAGCCTGCAACAGAGACACAGGCGGCAGGGAAGGTTGAGATGCCTACGGAAACAGAAGCTGTGACAGAGGTGGTAACAGAGGCTGCAACAGAAACACAGCAGGCAGAAACACAGCAGGAAGAACAGAATACCGGACTGCCGAACGAGGAGCAGAACAATTCAGGTGATAATAATTCCTCTTACCGGTATGTAGAAAGAGCATCCTATGAGAATGGAGAATCAGTGTCACTAAATCCTTCATGGCAGTATGCAGACCATTCAGCGATAAATTCAGGCTGTGCGGTCATGTACAAGGCTACAGCAAACCGCAAAAATATTGTAGTAGGTGTCAATGCCGGACACGGTACAAGCGGAGGCACTTCTGTGAAGACACTTTGTCATCCGGACGGCTCGGCAAAGACCACAGGCGGTACAACAGGCGCAGGCGCAACAAAAGCAGTAGCAGTTTCAGGTGGTATGTCTTTTAATGACGGTACACCGGAGAGCTCTGTCACACTCCGTATGGCGCAGATATTAAAGGACAAGCTGCTTGCGGCAGGCTATGATGTGCTTATGGTAAGAGACGGAAGCGATGTACAGCTTGACAATGTGGCACGTACTGTCATCTGCAATAATGCGGCAGACTGTCATATCGCTCTGCACTGGGATGGCGACGGACTAAGCTACGATAAGGGCTGCTTTTACATATCAGTGCCGGGAGGTATAAAGGGTATGGAGCCGGTTGCATCGCACTGGCAGCAGCATGATGCACTTGGGGCAAGCCTGATAGAAGGACTGCGCGCCCATGGAGCAAAGATAAACGGTAATGGCTCAATGGCGATAGACCTGACACAGACCTCATACAGCACGGTACCGTCAGTGGATGTAGAGCTTGGCAACGCATGCTCTGACCACAGCGATGCCACACTTGAAAATCTGGCAGACGGACTGGTGCAGGGAGTCGAGGGATATTTCTAGAATATAAAAAGTGTTATATAGAAGTGGTACAACAGATAGAGAAAGGGAATATTATGACAGACAACAAATCCGGGGAGATACTCATAATAGAGGATGACAAGGACATTAATGATCTGCTTGCGACAGCGCTCTCAAAAGCCGGATATAGGACAAGACAGGCATGGTCAGGCACAGAGGGAGAGCTTTTGCTTAAGCTGGAAAGGGAAGCTTATGCGCTTGTGCTATTGGATCTGATGCTTCCGGGGCTTTCAGGGGAGGAGCTTCTGGCACGGATACGGCAGATGGATGCGTCACTTCCGGTGATAATCCTTACGGCAAAGGATGAGCTGGATGAGAAAATCAATCTGCTCGTGGCAGGCGCTGATGATTACATCACAAAGCCGTTTGAGATAAAGGAGGTCGTTGCCAGAGTGGCTGTGCAGCTGCGTCATGCGGTGGCAGATGTACCTTCAAAGTCGGGGCAGGCAGGGGAAAACCAGACAAAAGCAGAAAATGATACCGGACAGGGAGATACTGCAAATACATACATAGCGGGACCCGTTAAAATAGAGCACAGACAGCTTGTGCTCGATCGGATTTCAAGACAGCTTTACGTAGCTGATAATGCTGTTGACGGCATCACAAAGCAGGAGTTTGCCATACTTGAGCTTCTCATGGCGCATCCCAGACAGGTGTTTGCCAAGGAGGACATATTTGAATATGCCTGGGATGAACCGTATATTGGCGAGACAAAGACTCTTGATGTGCACATCAGCAATATCAGAAAGAAGATAAAAAGGCTGACCGATGACGAGTACATAGAGACCGTGTGGGGCATAGGCTACAAAATGAAAGAGTAAAGGTAAACAAGCTTTACTCTTTTTTTACTTTTTGTTAGCGATGTATTAGGATTTTACATTTATATTATGATTAAAGGGTTGCTAAGGAAAAAAGAAAAGGAGATTTGATTGTGAGTGAAATATTATTGCAGACAAAGGCACTGACCAAGCAGTATGGGCACCAGAAGGCAGTTGACAATGTGGATATCCATATCAAAAAGGGTGCAATCTATGGATTTATCGGCAGAAACGGTGCCGGCAAGACTACCTGTATGAGAATGATCGGTGGTCTGGCAAAGCCGACAAGCGGAGAGATATCCATGTTTGGATACGCTGGAAAGGATTTGTCAAAGGTACGCTCAAGAGTGGGCTGCCTGATTGAGACACCGGGTGTATATCCAAACATGACGGCGAAGGAAAATATCGAGATGAAGTGCCGTCTCTTCGGCATCAGTAAAAAGGGATATGCAGAGGGCATACTGGATAGGGTAGGTCTGTTAAATGTGGGAAAGAAAAAGACAAAGAATTTTTCACTTGGTATGAAGCAAAGGCTTGGAATCGGCATGGCGCTGGTTGGAGAGCCTGACCTTTTAGTGCTTGATGAGCCTATCAACGGACTTGATCCACAGGGAATTGCAGAGGTGCGTGATACGATTCAGAATCTGTGTGCACAGCAGGATATGACTGTGTTTATTTCAAGCCATATATTGGAGGAGCTTTCAAAGCTTGCCACAGATTACGGCATTATAAATAATGGAGCCCTGCTTCAGGAAATTACCAGAGAGGAGCTGCTTTCCAAGTGCAGTGAGAAGATTACACTGACAGTGGACAATCCAAATAAAGCAGTGCCTGTGCTCGATAAGATGGGCTTTGTACACTACATGATAGTGGACAAAAATCATATAGATGTCTATGAGCGCCTGAATGATAGCGCCGCCTTAAATACAGCGCTGGTCACAGCAGGAGTTTCGGTGGCACAGCTAGCGGTCACGGGAATGGAGCTTGAGACATATTTCCTTAGTATCACAGGAGGTGCGACAAATGTTTAATGCGGTAAGAATGGATATTTACAGACTGATACATACAAAGTCAGCTTATGTTATACTTGTAATAGCTATGGCACTCGCAATAGCTATGAGCGGTATGACAGCTCTTGTCAGAAGCATGGCGACAGAGAGCATCGTGGAAACAACTGATGATGTCACTATGGTAAGTGAGTCAGACAGTGAGATAGCAGATGAATACGATACAGCATCAGCGGAATCGTCAAATGGACCAACGGCAACAGTCGGGCTTGAAATGGATGAATCCGACATGTCAGATGAGGTACCGACCATAGCCGATATGGTTGAAAGCGATATAGCGGGTCTTGACCTGGCACTTTTACTTGCAATATTTACGGTGCTCTTCTCAACAGCAGACCTAAACAGCGGCTATATAAAGAGCGTAGGCGGACAGGTGAAGTGCCGTGGAGTGTTGCTGTTTTCAAAGATGATAGCGCTTTCGGTATTTACCTTTGTGGCCATGGCACTTGATGTGATTGTCCAGTGTATTGCGACACCGCTGTTTTTACATGGAGCAGAATTCGGAGATGCAGCAGACTTATTTAAGATGCTTGGCAGCCAGTATGTGGTCACACTTTTATTTGTATATTTTGTCATGGCAATGGCAATCATTATAAAAAACAATGTAATCAGCATGATTATCGCTGTGTGCATGTGTACAGGTATCTTTACACTCATTTTCAGTGGAATCAATATACTTATTGAAAAAATCGGAGTAAAGAACTTTGATATAAATGATTACCTTATTGTTAATCAGATTTCTGAGCTTGATCTGAGTGCGTCTGCAAAGACCGTAGGCGGTGCATTTGCGGTAGCCGCTGTGTGGGCAGTGGTGTCACTGATTGCAGTGTACAGTGTATTTAAACGCAGGGATATATAATGTGTTTTGAATGAGGAATAAAACATGATTTGGAAAATACTGACTGTAATACTTGCAGTTTCGGTAGCTGTCTTAATAGCTGTGCTCGTAAAAATAAGGGCACAGCTTCGTGACATTAATGAACAGCTTGATTTTTTATGCGAAAAGGATACAAATATGCTCCTTTTAACCGATACCAACATGGCTGATATCGGAAGGCTTAAGGAGCGAATAAACAGATTTTTAGAGCAATGGCACAGGCAGCGTGAGGCAGCAGCGAAAAAGGAGCAGATGATATCTGACACGTACACAAACCTGTCGCACGATATCCGCACTCCGCTTACCTCGCTGGACGGCTATTTTCAGCTGCTTAGGGATGAGACTGACAAGAGCGCGCAGGAGCATTATATAGATATCATCCAGGAGCGCATCACAAGCCTCAAGGATATGCTCGAGGAGCTTTTCATGTTCACAAAGCTTAAAAATGACAGCTTCAAGCTAGAGCTGTCTAATTGCTGTGTCAGCAGACTTTTAAAGCAGACAGTGTTTTCGTATTATGAGGAGTGGAAAAAGCAGGGCATTGAGCCGTCACTTGATATATGTGAGGACACGATATTTATCACTGCAAATGTGCAGGCGCTCAGGCGGGTGTTTCAGAATGTAATAAAAAATGCGCTGGTGCATGGGCAGAAGAGCATATGCATACAGATGAAGCAGCAGGATTCGTGCAATTGCAGGGCTTCAGATGACGAGCGTACTTCAAAAAATAGGATTGTCCATATTTTGGTTTCAAATGATGTAAAAAATCCTGATGATATAGACGTGGACAAGGTGTTTGAGCGTTTTTACAAAGCCGATGAGGCTAGGAGCATATCATCGAGCGGGCTTGGGCTTTCGATTGCAAAGGAACTTGTGGAGAGAATGGGCGGGAGTATTGAAGCAAGGCTTGAGGGGAAGAGGTTTGTTGTGGAAATACTGTTTGAATGTGAATAGTTCACTTTTGTAATGTGATAAATAATATTGACACACATGAAACAAAATGATATACTGTCAAAGTGTTTGCGGGCATGGCGGAATTCTTGACAATTGAACTGCTAACGTTCAATTGTAGGCAGATGCGCTACTGTACGCGGCATATATATGCGGGCATGGCGGAATTGGCAGACGCGCTAGATTTAGGTTCTAGTGGGAGACCGTGCAGGTTCAAGTCCTGTTGCCCGTACTGTTTACAAGGGTTTCAGAGGTTTTTATTACTTCTGAAATTCTTATTTTTTTATCATTTTTCCTATACGAAAGGATACCACAATGCAGGCTTACAAGGATTTAGTAAAAGCACTTCCCGGCTTAAAAGAGGATATGCCACGCGCATTTTACATGCTCGCAGAACTCTTTGATTACGGTTCATTTGATATATGCAGAAGTGACGACAAATATATAATCCCATATATCATGAATGACGCGGTGGAATGCTATCTGACTGTGGAAAATGCAGTGTTAAAGGGCGATTATCATAGCGAGGAAGAAATTATTTCGGCATCGTTGGTTTTAGGAAGCGAAAAAGGCTATGGACTCATTCTGCACCAGCAGGACAATGTGGTCACACTCTGGTTTGATAATTTGCATGTGCATGAGGCATGCTTTAAATACCATGAAATAGGACATTTCTGGGTAAAGGGACAGGAGCAGTGGCGCATGCTTGTATATATGGTAGGAACCATCGCGGACAAGTATATGTACATGGGAAAGGAATACTGCAACGAGACAGAATGTTTTATCCAGAGCCTTATTTACTTTGCACCGTTTCGCAGATGGACACCGGTACCCGGCGATTTGATGGAGTATCATTTTCCAGCCCGTGTAGAGGGAATAGACATTATGGAGGAGCTTTGCAGGGAGGTTTCGGACACTGATTATCTTAAGCTAATTGCACGCTACAGGGCAAATCCATGTGAGAAAACGGAAAAGCTTTTGAGCAGACATTTAGCCGATGCAAAAAGAGTACCGCTTTATCAGTATATTTATAAGCTTGTGATAAAGGCATCAAAGGATTATCCGGAGAGAAATTACGGAAAACAGATAAATGAACGCATAAAAGAAAAGCGTAAAGCGCTTGAACAGGAGCTGCTTCAAAAGGGGTACTGCGGAAAATACCCTGTGTTTTCAAAGAAAAATACGACTGTGCGTGTAATGGAGGAACAGCCCTACGTCACAGCAATTCTCGAGTGGGATGATTACAAATATAAGCAGCAGCTCATGGTTTCTGAGTGCAGTGCCAAAAAGTATGATGGAATAAATGCGGGATTTTTTAAAGGAATAGGCAGACACGGACGCATTGTGCAGGTGTAGATACACATAAAACAAAAGCCACGGAGCAATCCGTGGCTTTCATAATACGCTTATTACAAGGATGGGCTTGAGAAGACTCGAACTTCCGACCTCACGCTTATCAGGCGTGCGCTCTAACCGGCTGAGCTACAAGCCCTTGTGTTTTGCACAAAACGTATACTACAATATTTTTGGTGAGAAGTCAAGAGTTTTTTAGAGGTTTTCTCCATCTGTTTTATTTTTCGGATATTCGTTTGAGTGTGCACTAATGACCTCATTAATCCAGTCTACACACTGTTTTTTTCCGTCATCTGTAAATGGAAAGGTATTGTCAGTCTTTTTGCTGTCGTCAGTCAGGTCAAAAATATACGGCCCCGGCCATATCCATGCATGAAATATTGGCTCACCCTTTTCTTCGGGTGTATCCTCTGTGGCTTCCTTGATGACAGGCTCCTCACGCTTTATGAGAAAGCGCATGCCGTTCATCCAGCCGGTAAAGGTTGTTTTTTTATAGTAGTTGAGATTGAGTGCATCGTCGTATGTAAGCATAGGTGGCTCCTTGATATATAATGATAAGTAATTATACACCAAATACCCATTTAATGCCAGAATAACGCCGGTACTTAACAATTCAAAGCAATCATGCGCTGAAAATTAATATTTTAATGCAAAAATAAAAATGAATAAAAATGTATAAATAATTCTTATGAACTGCATAAATTACCCTTATTAATGAGTATTATAAAAAAATAACTAATTTTTATGCAGAAATGAAAACAATATAGGAAAATATATCCAATTGACAAAGCATGATTTCTGTGTATAATAAAAAAGAATTGTTCGCGTCAGAACGACAGTTGTATCAGACAGCAAGATTAGGGAGTGTGTAATGACAATGACGTCATTCGCACTTTTTTGCGTATTAGACAAAATACTTTGACGTGGTGCAGTGATAATGCTTTAAAAAATAAAAATAATGCATTATCGATACAAATCCAAGAGGGAGAGAAAAATATGGGTAAGTACATTGTAAAGAGAGTTATTCTCGCGATTTTTACAATCTTCATTATCAGTCTTATTACATTCTTTGCCATGAATGCAATTCCGGGTGGTCCATTCAATTCGGAGAAGGCAAAGAGTCCGGCGGTAATGAAAGAGCTTGAGGCACGCTACGGACTGGATCAGCCACTTATAGTCCAGTACAAGAATTACATGGCAGGCGTGCTGCACGGAGATTTCGGTGTTAGTCTTAAGACAGACCGTCCGATCTCAGATATCATCGGGGAGAGCTTCCCGATTTCAGCGAAGCTTGGACTCTTAGCGGCGCTCACTGCGATAGTATTCGGAGTGGTGCTCGGTTCGATAGCAGCGCTGATGCGAAACAGGTGGCCGGATCGAGTTATAGTATTCTTCGTCACACTGATTACGTCGATGCCGTCATTTGTCATCGCTACGTTATTACTTTATTTCTTCTGTATAAAGCTTGGCGTGGTGCAGGCTTTCAGCTCAGGAAGCAACATGATATTACTTCCGGTGCTGTCACTGTCACTTTCACCGATGGCATATATTACAAGACTTACAAAGACTTCAATGCTTGATGCACTCGGACAGGATTACATCCGTACGGCAAAGGCCAAGGGTGTACATCAGTACAAGATTATATTTGTACATGCGCTTCGTAATGCGCTCATTCCGGTCATCACATATGTGGGACCTATGATTGGTGGTATCCTCACAGGTTCAATGGTTATTGAGAGTATTTTCAATATCGGAGGACTCGGTTCCAAGTTCGTAAGCTGTATCACAAACCGTGATTACACAATGATTATGGCCACAACACTTTTCCTTGCTGTCATCATGGTAGGCGCGAACCTCATTACAGATATTGTATACAAAGTGATTGATCCACGTATTAAGCTTGATTAAGGAGAGATAAAGATGAAAGATAATATGAAGAGAGCTCCTTTCTCCACACAGATTGACCTTAGCAAGTTCGATATGAAGGATTTTGCCAAGGCATCAGATGAAGAGAAACGCCAGCAGGAGGTTATGGGTGAGTCAACTACCTTCTTTAAGGATGGTCTTAAGAGACTCCGCAAAAATCCACTGGCTATGGGTTCTATTATAGTTTTGGTTTTACTTATTTTGGTTATTCTTCTGGCACCAAAGATTGTGCCTTACGGCTATGCAGATATCGTTAAGGGTGCACAGAACTTAGGACCTTTCCAGTACAGCGATGCTGAGCAGGCACAGATTGATGCAGGTGAGAAGCTGTTCCCGCACATTTTTGGCACAGATGAGCTCGGAAGAGACTATTTTATCCGTGTTGTTTACGGAGCTCGTGTATCGCTGGGAGTCGGTGTGTTTGCATCACTGCTTGTGCTTATAATCGGTATCATTTACGGTTCCGTATCAGGCTTCTGCGGTGGCAAGGTAGATATGGTTATGATGAGAATAGTAGATATCATTTATTCATTGCCGGATATGCTGCTCATCATTTTACTCGCAGTTGTATTAAATGAGGTGCTGACACCTGTAATAAAGGGTACAGTGCTTTCAAAGCTCGGTGTCAACATGATTGCACTTTTCATAGTGTTTGGATTGCTTTACTGGGTAGGAATGGCAAGACTTATAAGAGGTCAGATTCTTACCATCAAGCAGAATGAGTACATTCTCGCAGCAAAGTGTATCGGAACATCATCAGCCCGCACCATCAGAAAACACATTTTACCGAACTGTCTGTCAGTAATCATCATTACTACAGCGCTTCAGATACCATCAGCCATCTTTACTGAGAGTTATCTGTCATTTATCGGACTTGGTGTTTCGGCTCCTATGCCTTCACTTGGTTCGTTGGCAAATACAGCGCGTGGCGGACTCCAGAGCTACCCATTGCGTCTTATTTTTCCGGCGCTTACGATTTGTATCATTGTTCTTACATTGAATCTTATCGGTGACGGTTTAAGAGATGCATTTGACCCTAAATTATCGAAATAGTAAGGAGTGAGTAAGATGGAAGATAATAAGTTTGTTCTTGAAGTATCTGATCTGCACACTACCTTCAAGACCGATAACGGAGACGTATCAGCTGTAAACGGTGTCAGCTTTAAGCTTGAGCCGGGAAAGACTCTTGGAATCGTAGGAGAGTCAGGCTCAGGAAAGTCAGTTACAGCATATTCAATCATGCAGATTCTTGCTGAGAATGGTGCCATCACAGGCGGCTCAGTGAAATATAAGGGTGAGGATATCACCAAATGGAACAAAAAGAAAATGGCAGATTTCAGAGGAAAATGCTGTTCAATCATTTTCCAGGATCCTATGACATCGCTTAATCCGGTATTTACGGTAGGCTACCAGCTTGAGGAGGCAGTGCTTCTTCACACAGATCGTACAAAGAAGGAAGCAAAGGAGCGCGCTATAGAGATGCTCACACTTGTAGGAGTAAATGAGCCTGAGAAGCGTGTAAATCAGTACCCTCATGAGCTTTCGGGTGGTATGAGACAGCGTGTCATGATAGCTATGGCATTAGCCTGTGAGCCGGATATCCTTATCGCAGATGAGCCGACAACAGCTCTTGATGTGACTATCCAGGCACAGATTCTTGAGCTTATGCAGTCACTGCAGGAAAAGCTCGGCATGGCAATCATCATGGTTACACATGATCTGGGTGTCATTGCTTCAATGTGTGATGAGATCATAGTTATGTACGGTGGCCGTGTGTGTGAGAGAGGAACAGCAGATGCCATATTCTACAGCCCGGCGCATGAGTACACAAAGGGACTGCTTCGTTCAATCCCTACAAAGACCAATTCAAAAACCAGGCTTGTTCCTATCGGAGGCACACCAATCAATATGCTCAACATGCCAAAGGGCTGTGCATTCTGCCCTCGCTGTGATGCCGCTATGAAGATATGTCTCACCGAAAAGCCGGAGGAAATCTGGGTTGGAGAAGATCATCTCGCATCATGCTGGATGAATATAAAGAATATGATGGAGGAGGGAAAATCAAATGAGTAATGAGACAAATAACAACGAGTACCTGCTCAAGGTAGACCATTTGAAGCAGTATTTCCCTGTTCATGACGGATTTAAAAAGATGGAGTTAAAGGCAGTCGATGATGTGTCATTTGCCATAAAGCCGGGTGAGACGCTTGGACTTGTTGGCGAGTCGGGCTGTGGAAAGACAACCGTAGGACGTACTCTTTTACGTCTGTACCAGCCGACAGCGGGACGCATTGAGTTTGACGGCAATGTATTGTTTGACAGTGAGAAGAAGATAGATGTGGATATGCATCCTTACCGTAAGCAGATGCAGATGGTATTCCAGGATCCGTATTCATCACTCAACCCTCGTATGACGGTTGAGGATATCATTGGAGAGCCTCTCGATGTGCACAAGCTTTACAGTAGCAAGAAAGAGCGCCATGAGATGATTATGGATCTCATGGAGACAGTTGGATTAAACGCAGACCATGCCACACGCTATGCACATGAGTTTTCGGGTGGACAGAGACAGCGTATCGGAATAGCAAGAGCGCTTGCAGTAGATCCGAAGTTTATCGTATGTGATGAGCCGGTATCGGCACTTGATGTTTCAATTCAGGCCCAGGTAGTCAACATGTTTGAGGATCTGCAGAAGGAGAGAGGGTTATCATACCTGTTTATAGCGCACGATCTGCTTGTAGTGCAGCATATCTCTGATAGAATAGCTGTTATGTACTTAGGTCATATGATGGAGCTTGCAGATGCGGATGAGCTGATGGACAATCCAATCCATCCGTACACACAGTCGTTGCTTTCAGCGGTTCCGATCCCGGATCCTGAGACTGCCAGACACAGCAAGCGAATCGTGCTTGAGGGAGATGTTCCTTCGCCTCTTCGCATGCCTAGCGGCTGTCCATTCCGTTCGCGTTGTAAATATGCGACAGAACAGTGTGCAGCAGCACGTCCGGAGCTTACAGACAGAGGAAACGGACATATGGTTGCATGCTTCAACCGCTAATATAAGGTTTTTACCGGCATATAGCTTAAGCCACATGTGCCGGTTCTAACATAAATTTATTTTTCATATTAATTAATTAGGAGGAAGAAAGATGAAAAAGAGATTAGTAGCACTTACTCTTGTTGCAGCTATGGCACTTGGCATGACTGCTTGTGGAAGCAAGAGCGAGGGCAAAATATCTACTAACGACACATCTGCTAACGGCACTTCTCATACTGCTGTATCAGCAGGCGTAGACTGGACAGGCTATGATGAGTTAGTAGATTCTATCCGTACAGAAGCAGATCTTGCAAAGCGTGCAGAGATGATGCACCAGGCAGAGGATATGCTTATGGATACATGGTGTGTTATTCCACTTTACTACTACAATGACCAGTATATGCTCAAGGATTATGTCACAGGCGTATACTCAACAGTAGAGGGTATGAAATACTTCTACAATGCAAAGAACACAAAGAATGCTGGAAAGTTAAACATCTTCATGGCATCAGAGCCTGATCATATCGATCCTGCATTAAACAGTACTGTTGACGGCGGATGTCTTGCAGTAAACAGCTTTGAGGGTCTTATGCGTTACAACGCTGAGGGCAAGCTTGAGCCTGCATGTGCAGAGAGCTATGAGGTTTCTGAGGATGGCCTCACATACACATTCACAATGCGTGACGGTCTTAAGTGGTCAAATGGTGATGAGCTTACTGCAAAGGATTTCGAGTGGTCTTGGAGGAGAGCTGCAGATCCTAAGACAGCTGCAGATTACAGCTACCTTTGCGCAGTATTCGCAGGATATGATGATACAAAGGGGCTTGCTGCTGATGATGTAGTTGCTTCTGATGATGGAAAGACTCTTACAGTCAAGCTTAAGGCAGTTACACCATACTTCCTTGACTTATGTGCATTCCAATTCTTCTTCCCTGTAAACCAGAAGTCAGTAGAGGGAAATGATGACTGGGCAAACGATGCAAGCGACAAGTTCGTTACAAACGGTGCATTCACACTCAAGGAGTGGAAACATGATTCAAGCATGACATATGTTAAGAATCCTAACTACTGGGATGCTGACAATGTAACAGTTGATGAGATGAACGTAATGCTTACATCTGATGATGTTTCAGCTTACACAGCTTACCAGAACGGTGACCTTGATTTCATCGATACAGTTCCTACAGCCGAGATTGAGGCAGCTAAGAAGACAAGCGAGTTCTACACAGTTGACAACCTTGGAACATACTACGTAGGCTTCAACATTAACTCTAAGCTCTACTCAGAACTTGGATTAGATGCTGACCAGGCTAAGGTATTCAGAAAAGCAATCTGTCTTCTTATCGATCGTCAGTACATTATCGATACAATCGCCCAGGGCGGACAGAAGATTGCCACAACATTTATCCCAGAGGGTGTTACAGATGGTAACGGTGGCGAGTTCAAGAACAAAGATTACTACGGCACAGATTACGATAAGAACTTTGAGGAGGCTAAAGAGCTTCTTGCTTCTATCGGATTATTAGATGAGAGCACAGGCCAGGTAAACCAGACTGTCGAGTTCTCATACCTCGTAAACAACTCAGAGGCCAATGTAAAGATTGGTGAGGCTATCCAGGCTGATCTTTCAAAGGTAGGTATCAACTTAAAGGTTGAGCAGCAGGAGTGGAACGTATTCCTTAACAGCCGTAAGGACGGACAGTTTGATTTCGCCCGTGAGGGATGGCTTATGGATTACAACGATCCAATCAACATGCTTGAGATGTTCACAACAAAATCAGGTAACAACGATATGCAGTTCGGTCGTTAATTTGATTTTGCTATCATAACAAAGCCGCTCGTGCCATTCGCACGACGATGCGAATAACATGCAGAGTATACAGGAAGTCATACAGCTATTGTATGGCTTCCTTTTTTTGCGTTTAAAGTGGGCTTTTCAGAGCGAAAAAAGGCTCTTTAAAAAAATATGATAATGGTGTAGAATTGTTATTATATAGTTTTAGAATGATGTTTGAGGGTGTGTGATGATTTTAGGACTAAGTGATACGGAAAAGAAATTTAAGACAGCGATGGATACGGCGGGTGCCGACATGACAGTGGTCAACAGCTGGCTTAAGTTGTATGTCAAAACCAAAAAGAATTCCTCCGGTGTTGCAAAGCGCTATTATGGCGTGAAGACAGGCTTAAGCAGTCTGCTTTCAGATTTAAAGGAGCTTGAGCAACAAGTTATCGGGTATTGTGAGCTCACAGGAACAGACCGGAAGCACTTTGGAGAGCTGATAAAGGCTTGCAAAGCGAAAAGCGGCATGTTTGACGATGAATTTTTAATCAGCAAGGTGGACACGGATTTTCACACGACTCTGGACTCTGTTGTAAAGCAGGGGGAGAGATATCTGTCATCCTTTGACAACGGTATCATTTTACAGAGTGAGATAGAGAATCTGATACACCTGACAAATGAGGGGCTTGAAAGGAAAAAGCCTGATTTGTTTGCTCTGTCATATTTCTATCTGGGGCACAGCAACAAAGAGCTTGCAGAGCTAAATTTCACACAAAAGACTAAGAGAGTGCATGAGATATATTACGAGGAGTTCTGGAAGGATATATTAAAGCAGCTTGAGGCATGTGTGAAGCAGGCTGAGGCCATAAACGATAAGTATGAGGGCACGACAGACCGGCGCACGGCAAGGATACTGTCGGAGCTTAATCCGCTGCTTGTGGGTGTTACAAAGCAATGGGAGCCGGAACAGACAGCAGAATACATACTGCGCGATATGTGCAGGATATTCAGGGATTGACATAGAAAATGCAGATTGATAAAGGAGCAGAATATGGATGTTATAATTTGGGCAATTATCTTAGGAGCTGTTTTTTACATTAACAAAAAATCAAAGAGCGCAGGCAGTAAAAACACGCAGCCAAACAAACCGAGACCGCAGCAGAAGCAGATACAGCAGATATGGAACAGCATGCAGAATACAGTTCAGTCGGGTATGAATGCATTGAACCAGACATGTCAGCAGAAATCACAGCCACAGATGCAGCAGAGAGTACAGCAGCCTCAGAGACCACGGATGCAGCAGAGAGTACAGCCACAGCAGAGAGTACAGCCACAGCAGAGAGTACAGCAGAGCAATCCGGATATAGTGCAGAGGGCCGTGAAAAATAACGCACGCTTTGCGGATGATACGACACAAAAAGAGCTTGAGGCTATGCACGGACATAGCGAGGCACAGCAGAGGATGGCTCAGGAGCACTCAAGAAACTGCCAGACACTGCATACCAAAGCGGCAGACGGTGCAAAGATTATAGAGGCTGAGACACAGAGCATGTTTGGCAGTGTTGAGGATCTGATTGCCATGGGATACAGCGGTAATCTGGAGTTTGAGAGAGATTTCCTTGGAGAAGGCTTAGACATGATTAACAACTTTTAAATAATAGGAAAAGAGGCAGAAATGATGGACCAAACACCAAAGCCCGGAGAGCTTTACAGGCACTTTAAGAATAAGCTGTATCAGATAGTTACAGTGGCAACACATTCAGAGACAGGGGAAAAGCTTGTGATTTATCAGGCTTTATATGATGATTTTGGGATATACGCCAGACCACTCGACATGTTTGTAAGCGAGGTGGACCATGAGAAATATCCTGATGTGAAGCAGAAATACAGGTTTGAGAAGATCACGCTTAAGGATAAGCCGGAGGATATGCCGGGACCGGATGCAGATGAAGGCCAGGCACCGGATCCGCGTTTGCTGGAGTTCCTTGATGCGGATACCTTTGAAGAGAAGTACAATATACTTATTTCAATGAGGGATATCATAACCGACCGCCTTATAGATGACATAGCGGTGGTTATGGATGTTGTAGTTCCTGAGGGCCCATTGCAAAAGCGGTATGATGATTTAAAGAATACGATAAAGACCAGGCAGTACTATGAATTTTCCAATCGGCTCAGATAGCTGTTGTGATATTTGCCGGATTCAGTGACATCCTCGCCAAACCAGTCAGGCGCTGTGAATTCATTTGCTGCGTCGACAGAGTCGAATTCAACCTCCACAAGTGTAAGAGGAGCCAGATCACCCTCAAATACATCAAGCTCTGCGGTCAGACCACCGTCAAGAGGTATGAGATAGCGTGTCTTTTTGATGAGACGACCGTCAATCTTTTGGACAAGATGGTCGTAGGCTTCTTTTGTGAGAGGAAGATTGTACTCCTCGCGCACCATAAGACCGGCTCCCTTGTAGGTCATATAATAGCTGTCATTTGAGCGTCTGACTCTGACAACAGGCGAGGTGCACAGATAGCCCTGGGCGATTTTTTTGCTCGCGTAGCTGTCTAAATTGGAAGGAAGCTGTTTAAGTAAGTATTTTCTTTCGATTTCCATGGTATATCCTTTCAGGTTACTGGTAGATTTATAGTTACGGTTTATATTTTTGTTTTACCCTCATATCATTTATGTATGATTATAATGACCGGTATTTAAAAATTCAAGGATGAACCGCAGCTTTTTAGTATTATCAAAGAAAAATAAAGGAGAAAAATATGATTAAAGTAGGAATTTTTATGGCAGACGGCTGTGAGGAGATTGAAGGACTTACAGTAGTCGATATAGTTAGAAGAGCAAAGCTTGAGATTGAAACCATATCAATCACGGAAAAAGCCGAGGTGACAAGCTCTCATCAGGTGACATTTAAGACAGATACCACAAAGGCACAGGCTGATTTTGACAGCTACGATGCAATCGTACTGCCGGGAGGCATGCCGGGTACATTAAACCTTGGCGCGGATGAGACCGTAGTAAAGACAATTAAGAGATTTGCCGCTGAGGGAAAACTTGTTGCAGCGATATGTGCAGCGCCTAGCGTGCTCGGTGAGAATCATATACTTGAGGGCAAAAAAGCTACATGTCATCCGGGTTTTGAGGAAAAGCTGCTCGGTGCACAGTGGCTTGAGCAGCCTGTAGTTGTGGATGGCAATGTGATTACAAGTCGTGGAATGGGAACAGCTATTGCGTTTGCACTCGAGCTTGTCAGATACTTCACAGACGATGCCACAGTAGAGCATATTCGACAGGGACTGGTATACTAGACCGGCAAGCCCCTGTATTATAACAAAAGAGGTCACACACCAACCCCATGGTGCGCGGCCTCTTTTTATGCTAGCATTTGAAGCGTACATTTGAAGCCTGCTATTGCAGAGCTTATTTCATCTGCTGCTCCTGCTTCATGATCATCTGCTTGACCATCTCGCCACCGATTGAACCGGCCTGCTTAGAAGTAAGGTCACCGTTGTAGCCCTCTTTTAAAGGAACTCCAAGCTCTGAAGCAACCTCTTCCTTGAAACGGCTCATAGCCTCTTTTGCCTCCGGTACAGAAGCCTTTTTACTACTTGATGCTGCCATAATGCAATACCTCCTTTTAAAACGTTATACACAAGCTGTATGTGTATGGAAATATTATGCCGTAAAATGACAAAAATATGTTTTGGTATTGCTGACAATTTATGGAATTATACACAAAAGCAAATTTAATGTAAAAAACACTGGAAATAGTGGATTTGTTGTGTTATAATCATCCAATGACTGGGCTTAGCAGTTTAAAAAGCATGCCCACATTACATTTGATGTACATACCATTCATATATATTTTTAAGGAGGATAACGATTGACATGAGTGTACAGGTTGAGAATTTAGAGCATAATATGGCGAAGCTTACTATTGAGGTAGCAGCTGAGGAATTAGAGAAAGCATTGGATTCTGCATATCAGAAGCAGAAGAAACAGATTAGTGTACCTGGATTCCGTAAAGGAAAAGTGCCAAGAGCTATGATTGAGAAAATGTATGGAGCAGGTGTGTTCTACGAGGATGCAGCAAACATTCTTATGCAGCAGACATACGCAGGTGCGGTTGACGAGAGCGGTGTTGACATTGTTTCACGCCCAACAGTTGAGGTTACTCAGATTGAGAAGGGACAGCCTTTCATCTACACAGCAGAGGTTGCTGTAAGACCAGAGGTTACTCTTGGTAAGTACATGGGCGTTACAGTTACAAAGATCGACACATCAGTTTCTGATGAAGAGGTTGACGCTGAGCTTGAGAACCAGAGAAACAAAAATGCAAGAACAGTTACAGTTACAGATCGTCCTGTAGCAGAGGGAGATACAGCAGTTATCGACTTTGAGGGATTTGTTGACGGAGTAGCTTTCGAGGGTGGAAAGGGTGAGAATCATCCATTAGAGATCGGTTCACACACATTCATCGATACATTCGAGGATCAGTTAGTAGGAAAGAACACAGGCGATGAGGTTGAGGTCAATGTAACATTCCCTGAGAAGTATCAGGCAGCAGACCTTGCAGGAAAGCCGGCTACATTCAAGGTTAAGATCAACGAGATCAAGGCTAAGGAGCTTCCAGAGCTTGATGATGAGTTTGCACAGGATGCAGCAGGTGTTGATACATTAGCTGAGTACAAAGAGGAAATCAAAAAGAACCTCACAGAGAAGAAAGAGACAGAAGCTAAGAAGACTAAAGAGGATGAGGCTATCCAGAAGATCATCGACAAGTCAAAGATGGATCTTCCTGAGGCAATGATTGAGACACAGTGTGAGACAATGGTTGAGGAGTTCGCTCAGAGAATCGCACAGAGCGGTCTTACAATGGAGCAGTACTTACAGTTCTCAGGCATGACAGTTGACCAGCTTAAGGATCAGGTTCGTCCTGAGGCTACAACACGTATCCAGAGCAGCCTTGTACTTGAGCAGATTGCCAAGGAGGAAAACATCGAGGTTACTGATGCAGATATCGATGCTGAGGTAGAGAAGATGGCTAAGGCATACGGCATGGAGGCTGATAAGCTTAAAGAGTACATGGGAGATGCTGAGAAGGAGTCTATGAAGAAAGACCTTGCTATCACAAAGGCTGTAGATCTTATCATGGACAACGTTAAAGAGCGTGCAAAGGCAAAGAAAAAGGCTGATGCAGAAGAGTCTACAGAAGAATAAGATTTTTGAATCAAGATTTGATGGACTGGCTCAGAAGCCTATTTTCTGAGCCGGTCTTTTGAAATTTTATAAAGGAGGTATTTTATATGAGTTTAGTACCATATGTCATTGAACAGACCAGCAGAGGAGAGCGCAACTACGACATTTACTCCAGATTATTAAAAGATCGTATCATTTTCCTTGGAGAGGAAGTAAATGAGACAACAGCCAGCCTTGTTGTTGCTCAGCTTTTATTCCTTGAGTCCGAGGATCCGAATAAGGATATCCACCTTTACATCAATTCACCGGGTGGAATGGTTACAGCAGGACTTGCTATTTACGATACTATGCAGTACATCAAGTGTGATGTTTCAACAATCTGTATCGGTCTTGCAGCAAGCATGGGAGCTTTCCTTCTTGCAGGCGGTGCAAAGGGCAAGAGATATGCTCTTCCAAATGCAGAGATTATGATTCATCAGCCATCGGGCGGTGCAAAGGGTCAGGCTACTGAGATTCAGATTGCTGCAGAAAATATTTTAAAGACAAAGAAGAGATTAAACGAAATTTTAGCAGCCAATACAGGCAAGCCATACGAGACAATTGCAGCTGATACAGAGCGAGACAACTATATGTCAGCACAGGAAGCCGCAGAGTATGGTCTCATAGACAGTGTAATAACAAACAGATAATCAGAAGTTAGATGAATTTAAGAGGGTACCCCATATGGGATGCCCTCATGCAATAAAAGGAGTTAATAATGGCAGGAAAAAACGACGGAAAGATTCGCTGCTCATTTTGCGGTAAGACACAGGACCAGGTAAATCGTTTGATTTCCGGACCTAATGGAGCTTTTATCTGCGATGAGTGTATAGATATATGTGCCGAGATTCTTGAGGAAGAAGGCGTAGAGGGTCATGAGGACAAAAGCAGCGCTAAGGATGATATAAATCTTGTTACTCCGGAGGAGCTTAAGGCGTTTCTGGACGATTATGTAATAGGACAGGACCAGGCAAAGAAGGTGCTTTCGGTTGCTGTTTACAATCACTATAAGAGAGTTCTGGCAGGTGATACATCAGATGTAGAGCTTCAGAAGAGTAATATTCTCATGCTTGGACCTACAGGCTCAGGAAAGACACTTCTTGCGCAGACACTTGCCAGAGTGATAAATGTTCCATTTGCTATCGCTGATGCTACAACACTTACAGAGGCAGGATACGTAGGTGAGGACGTGGAGAATATCCTATTAAAGCTTATTCAGGCGGCAGATTATGATATCGAGCGTGCAGAGCATGGTATCATTTATATAGATGAGATAGATAAAATTACAAAGAAATCAGAGAATGTCTCAATCACCAGAGATGTGTCAGGCGAGGGTGTACAGCAGGCTCTTTTAAAGATTCTTGAGGGCACAGAGGCATCTGTACCGCCACAGGGCGGAAGAAAGCATCCGCAGCAGGAGCTTATTCCTATTGATACTACTAATATACTTTTTATCTGTGGTGGAGCATTTGATGGTCTGGAAAAAATTATCGACAGTCGTATGGATACATCATCTATAGGCTTCAATTCAGATGTAAAGTCAAAGACAGAGCTCAATGTAGGAGAGGCGTTTAAGCATGCACTTCCACAGGATTTTGTAAAGTTTGGATTGATTCCTGAGTTTATCGGACGTGTACCTATTACCGTTTCTCTCGAGGCACTCGACAGGGATGCACTTATCCGTATACTTAAGGAGCCTAAGAACTCGCTTATCAAGCAGTACACCAAGCTTTTTGAGCTTGACGGAGTAGGTCTTGAGTTCACAGACGATGCAGTAAATGCCATCGCTGACAAGGCACTTGAGAGAAAGACAGGAGCCAGAGGACTTCGTGCCATCATGGAGGCTGTTATGCTTGACCTTATGTATCGTATACCATCAGACAAGAGCATCAGCAGATGTGTAATAGACAAGGATATCGTTGAGGAAAACTTAAAGCTTGATGGGGAGTGCGTGCCTGAGGCATATATCGAGGAAAAAGCGGCATCGTAAGTACATGGCGGTATTTTACAAAAGATACAGCATCGGATAATATAAATTGCACAGCGGTTTGTTATGCATGGCTGTGCAATAATACAGGAGATATAAGTGGAAGAACAGATTATGAATATGCCTGCAGTAGCGCTGAGAGGGCTTACTATTCTGCCGGGGATGATTGCCCATTTCGACATCAGCAGAGAGCGCTCCCTTCGTGCTGTCGAGGAGGCTATGGAGCAGGATCAAAAGATTTATCTTGTCACACAAAGGAATGTGAACAGTGAGGACCCGACTCAGGAAGACCTCTATCAGATGGGTATTGTTGCTGATATAAAGCAGGTTGTCAGATTACAGAATGATGTTGTGAGAATACTTGTAGATGGAATAAGCCGGGCAGCATTGCTTGGCTTTACCGGCAATGAGAAGTACCTTGAGGCAGAAATCTGTTATTGTGATAGTAATGCAGACAGCCTGCCGGAGGATCTCAGGGAAGCCATGCTTCTCGGAGTCAGAGAGGCTTTTCACAGATATGCGGCAGTCGTCGGCAAAATCAGCAAGAAGCTTATCAGACAGATAGATCAGTATGAGGATCTTGAAAAGCTCATTGATTATGTAACCAACAATCTGCCGGTGTCATATGAGCTTAAGCAGCAGGTGCTTGAGGCTGAGGATATCAATGACAGATATCAGGTTATAGTATCATTACTTCTCTCCCAGGTGGAGGTTATTTCCATAAAGAATGAGCTTCAGAAAAAAGTAAAGGTTCGTGTGGACAAGCATCAGAAGGAGTATGTGCTTCGTGAACAGCTTGGTGTGATACGTGAGGAGCTGGGCGAGAATGCTGACTCGGAGGCTGATGAATATGAGAAAAAGCTATCTGAGTTAGATGCGCCTGACTACGTAAAGGAAAAGACGAAAAAAGAGATAAAGCGCTTTAGAAATATGAGCAGCAGCTCATCAGAGAGCACGGTTGAGAGAGGCTATATAGAGACTGTACTTGAGCTTCCGTGGAACAAGATGTCTGTGGATAACAAGGATCTTGACCATGCAGCACAGGTGCTCGATGATGATCACTACGGATTAAAGGATGTTAAGGAGAGAATACTTGAGTTTCTGGCAGTCAGAAATCTGACAAGCAAGGGAGAGAGCCCTATAATTTGTCTTGTAGGTCCTCCGGGAACAGGAAAGACAAGCATAGCCCGTTCAATTGCGTCTGCACTGGAGAAGAAATATGTGCGTATTTCTCTTGGTGGCGTGCGCGATGAGGCAGAAATCCGTGGACACAGAAAGACATATATCGGTGCCATGCCGGGCCGTATAGTAAATGGCTTAAGACAGGCAGGCGTTTCAAATCCTCTCATGCTGTTGGATGAGATAGATAAGGTGTCAAGTGACTACAAGGGTGACACATCAGCCGCTCTTCTCGAGGTGCTTGACAGTGAGCAGAACTGCAGATTCAGGGATCATTACATCGAGATGCCTGTGGATTTGTCGGAGGTGCTTTTTATTGCAACGGCAAATGAGGTTTCAGGCATTCCAAAGCCGCTTCTTGACAGGATGGAGCTTATTGAGGTGTCAAGCTACACTGAAAATGAGAAATTTCACATAGCAAAGGAACATCTGGTTGAGAAGCAAAAGAGCAAAAACGGAATTAAAAAGGAACAGCTTACGATAACAGATGGTGCTTTAAAGGATATCATCAGACTGTACACCAGAGAGGCCGGAGTCAGAAGCCTTGAGAGGACTATCGGCAAGCTGTGCCGCAAGGCTGCCAGGGAAATCTTTAAGGACAGCGAAGCTGCTGTAAAGGTTACAAAGACCAATCTTAAGACATATCTGGGCAATCCGAAGTACAGTCCGGAGAAGAAAAATGATCACGCTGAGGTGGGAATCGTAAGAGGCCTGGCATGGACCAGCGTGGGCGGAGTCACACTCGAGGTTGAGGTGAATGTGCTGCCGGGCAAGGGTGAGCTCGTGCTCACCGGTAAGCTAGGCGACGTGATGAAGGAGTCGGCACAGGCGGCACTTAGCTATGTGCGCTCAATAAGCGAAGAATATGGCATTGATGCAGAGTTTTATACGAAGCATGACATCCATATACATATCCCGGAGGGCGCAGTGCCAAAGGACGGACCATCCGCAGGCATCACTATGGCGACAGCCATGCTCTCGGCTATTACAGACAGAGCTGTCAGGGCAGATGTAGCCATGACAGGTGAGATAACACTGCGCGGCAGGGTGCTTCCGATAGGAGGACTCAAGGAAAAGCTGCTTGCGGCCAAAGTAATCGGAATAAAAACAGTATGTATTCCAAAGGATAATGAAAAGGATCTGGAGGAGATTTCAAAAGAAATAACAGACGGCATGGAAATCGTGCCGGTGGAGAGATTTTCACAGGTGGAGAAGATAGCATTTGTAAAATAAGAATGAGGAAGAGATTATGGTAATTAAAAGTGTTAATTTAGAGACAGTTTGCGGAATTACAAGCACAATCCCTGACAATGAGTATAATGAAGTGGCATTCGCCGGCAAGTCAAATGTAGGCAAGTCGTCACTGATCAACGCACTCATGAACAGAAAGTCACTTGCCAGGATCTCTTCACAGCCCGGCAAGACACAGACCATCAATTTTTATAACGTCAATGACGCCATGTATCTGGTCGATCTGCCGGGCTATGGCTATGCCAATGCCAATATCGAGATAAAAGCTAAATGGGGACAGATGATAGAAAACTATCTTCACACCTCCAAAAAGCTTCAGGCAGTGTTTCTTTTAATAGATATAAGGCATGAGCCATCGGACAATGATATCATGATGTATGACTGGATGGTAAACCAGGGCTTTGCACCGATCATCATTGCAACCAAATCTGATAAATTGAAAAAAAGCCAGATTGCCGCACACATAAAGACTATCAAGGATGTGCTTCATGTGAAGCCGGGCACGGTAGTTATACCGTTTTCGTCCATGTCAAAGGAAGGCAGGGACGAAATCTGGAATCTCATAGATTCACTCGTGTTTGACGAGGAGACGCTTCTTGCCATGAAACAGGAGGAAGAAGCAAAGCGCGAGGCAAAATCAGCTGCAAAAAGAGCCGCTGCATCCCAGCCACACAAAAAGGAGCGCTGGAAGAAGACCGGAAAGCCGGTTGCCAAAAAGACTAAAGAACGCAGAGATAAGGCCAAGAGCAAAAAAAGCGTTAATAATCATAAAAAGAAATAAAGTCGAAATAGAGTGATAGAAATAAAGCTATAGAAAGAAAGGCGAATATTTAATATATGAAGAATAAATGCAAATTTGTAGGCATTATGTTTTTGTGTATATTGATAGTGTGTACGCTTGCGGTAATGGCATATGAGCACACAGCAGGTATGAAAGGCGCTGCCGGTGGAGTATCAAATTCTTCGGGCAATACAAAAAATACTGACGAAGCTGACGATATACTTACAGTCGTGACATCCTTCTATCCAATGTATATTGCAACTTTAAATATAGTAGACGGAGTGGAAGGCGTGAGACTTGAAAACTTAAGCGAGCCACAGACCGGTTGTCTGCACGATTTTCAGCTAACACCGGAGGATATGAAGCTTTTATCCACAGCCGATGTTTTTGTAATAAACGGAGGCGGTATAGAGTCGTTTATGTCAGATGTAGCAAAGGCGTATCCGAAGCTTGATGTGGTTGAGGCCTGTGAGGATGTGGCACTTCTTTCTGAGGATGATGCAGACAGTGACCACGACCATGATCACGACGCAGACACAGAATCGGACAGTGACCACGACCATGACCACGAAGCAGACGCAGAATCAGATAGCGCGCATGACCATGACCACGGTGATGAGAATGCCCATGCATGGATGAGCGTGCCGCGTTACCGCACCATGGTTCAGACAATCGCATCCCGGCTTGCCGAAAAGGATGCAAAGCATGCTGATGAATATTATGCAAATGCAAAAGCATATGATGCAAAGCTTGCAGTGCTTGAAGAAAAGATAAATAGCATAAAGAGTCTTACCAATGGACAGAATATCATCATATTCCATGAGGCCTATGCATATGTAGCTGATGATTTTTCCATGAATGCATGCTATCTGTTAGACCTTGACGAGGAGCGCTCAGTCAGCGCAGGTGAGATAAAGCAGGTAATAGGTGCCATAAAGGATGACGGAGTGTCGGTAATACTCGCTGAGGAGCTCTACGGAAAGAGCATGGGAGATACCGTATCGCGTGAGACAGATGTGCATGTGATTTATATCGACCCTCTCAACAGGGGAGAGTACGACAAGGACAGCTATCTTGATGGTATGGAGCACAATATAGAGCTTATCAAAGAGGCATTTACTAAATAAAATTGGAGAAAATATGCGGAAAATAATACAGCCATGTGGCTTTCATTGCATAAAAATAAATAACCTTGGAGTGAGCTTCGGAGAGCAGACGGTGCTTGAGGATGTAAATATGCACATACACTGTGGCTCCTTCAATGTCATAATAGGCCAAAACGGTGCCGGAAAATCTACACTTATAAAGGCGATACTGGGCGAGATACCTCACACCGGTACGATTGAGTTCAAGGATACTAAGGACGGACATATGGCTAAGCTTAAAATCGGCTATGTGCCGCAGTCTGTCAATATCGAGAAAAATACACCGGTCAGCGTGTATGACCTCATAGCAAGCTATCAGTACAATTATCCTGTTTTTCTGCCAAAGAGCAAAAAGATAGAGGCAAAGATAAGGGAGACACTCGAGGTATTTGAGGCTGAGGAGCTCATCGACAAGCAGGTGTGCAACCTCTCGGGAGGACAGCTGCAGAGAGTGCTTCTTTCCATGGCAATCATGGACGAGCCGAACTTGCTGCTGTTGGATGAGCCGGTGTCCGGAATAGACCAAAACGGCATGGAGCTTTTCTATAAGACCATGGATTATTTAAAGACTCACTATGACCTTGCAATCATACTGATATCGCACGATTTGGACTATGTGGCAAAGTACGCAGACCATGTTGTGCTGCTTGATAAGACCGTTGCAAAGCAGGGAACTGTGAAGGAAGTCTTCGAGAGCAAGGAATTTGAGAGAATTTTTTACACAGGAGAGGAATCCTGGGTGAGAGAGGAGGAACACAAATGAATATAACCTCCTGGCTTCAATATGATTTTATGAGAAATGCCCTTATCGCTGTGCTCATCATCACACCGCTTTTTGGCATAATGGGAACCATGATTGTAAACAAAAAGATGGCATACTTTTCAGATGCACTCGGACATTCAGCACTTACAGGAATCGCTGTCGGAGTGGTATGCGGCATGGCAGACACCTCGCTTGCCATGGTGATATTTGCGATAGTGTTTGCACTTCTTTTAAATAAGATAGGCAGTCTGAACACTGCATCGACAGATACCATTATATCGGTATTTTCATCGTGCTCTGTGGCGATAGGTCTTGCGATACTGTCAAAGGGCGGCAATTTCAGCAAATACTCAAGTATACTGGTGGGCGATGTGCTAAGCATCACAAAGACTGAGATAGTTTATCTAATTGTGATTTTTGTGGTCACTATAGTGTTCTGGGTGCTTTGCTTCAATAAGCTCAACGCCATATGTATACACAGGAGCGTGGCAAAAAGCAAGGGTATCCATGTGCGTCTTCTGGATAATCTGTTTGCGGTGCTTGTAGCACTCATAGTTATGCTATCCATCAAGTGGATAGGCATACTTATCATAAATGCTCTGCTTATATTACCGGCGGCTTCATCAAGGAATATTTCGGAAAATATGCGTGAGTATCATTTCTTTTCAGTGATATTTTCAGTATTTTCCGGTATAGTCGGCCTCGCAGTGTCATACTACACCAATGTGGCAACAGGTCCGATGATAGTGATTATTGCATCGGTAATATATTTTTCGACATTTATATTTGGCAGAAAGCTGAAAAAATAACGGCTAAAGCTATAAGCAACAGACGCAAAACAGCCGATACACAATATAAGAGAAAGACTGTTTAGCTATATCAGACGCTATACAGGTTGATAATAGTATAGCGGGAAAGGATTCCCGCACGCACATTACCAGGGAGGGATGAGAGATGTTAGATGCTATTTCAAGTGTAGTTTCAGCAGTAGCGGCGCAGAGTGTCACAGCAAAGGACGAGGCGCAGACAAAGAATACTAATACCGCTTCAAAGAAACAGGATGCAAAGACGGATAAGTCGGATGCAAAGACTGCAGGCTTCAGCGACGAGGCAGCTGTATATGAGAAATCAGACAGCAAGGATGATTCAAAGGATACTGCAAAGAGCACAGTAAACCAGAAGATGAGCAAGGCAGACAGAGATGCACTGGTACAGGCACTTAAGGATGATGCCAACGCCAGACAGCAGCAGCTTATCGAGATCGTCAGAAAGTCCATGACGGGACAGGCTTCAACCTGGGACAAGTCACAGGGCTTAAAGAGTCTGTTTGAGAATCTGACTGTAGATGCAGACACAATAGCGCAGGCCAAAAAGGACATCGCAGAGGATGGATACTGGGGAGTTGAGAAGACCTCAGACCGTATTCTTGACTTTGCAAAGGCACTGTCGGGAGGCGACAAGGACAAGGCTGATGAGCTTTTGAATGCATTCAAGAAAGGCTTTTCACAGGCAACAGGAGCCTGGGGAGACAAGCTGCCATCAATATGTCAGGATACATATGATGCAGTGCTCAAGAAGTTTGATGACTGGAAGAATGGCACAGAGGACACACAGGTACAGGGCTAGAAGCCGGATGTGTATGTAAAAGTGTCGTGATGGAACGAATATTATATAAGAAATCTGATTTATGAATTATGAAAAGGGGGCTGCACGCAGCGTGCAGTCACCTTTTTAGTGCTTGTATAATTTTTTGAGAGGTGTATAATAGAAGAATAGTATATAAGTATCATTATTCATGTGGAGGAAATATCATGAAATTAGACATGTCAAAGTGGAAAGCACTTAGCATCAAAAATCGTTTAAAGAAAGGCTTCAGACTGACTACATTTGTAGCATCGGCATCGGGGGTTATCGCGGGTATTCTTATGATTCTTGTATCAATGAGATATTCCAGCGCACTAACCTTTTACGGATTTTCACAGGGAGATATAGGAAAGGTTATGGTAACCTTCTCAGAGACACGAAGCGCTACACGAGCTCTTATCGGTTATACAGCTTCTGACACATTAAGTAAGATGTCTGATACACATGATTCTAAAAAGGAATCATTTCAAAAATACTGGAAAGAGCTGCAAAGCTCTATAAAGACAGATGAGGAGCAGGCTATATATGATGATATAAACAGTAAGCTCGACTCATACTGGAGTCTCGATGATGAAATCGGACAGTTAGGTAGGAATGCTACAGATCCTGAGACACAGAAGGAGGCCGAGGAGAGAGCAGTAGCAGAGCTTGCACCTGCATATGATGATATATATCAGCAGCTTGTTGCCCTTATGGATACAAAGGTAACAGATGGAGATAATTTAAGCAAGAGATTATCATTAGTATCATATGCCGTATTTGGTATTGTTATTGTTATCATTGTCAGTTCATATTTTATCTCGATGAAAATCGGGGACGGAGTTGCAGTTGGTATTTCTAAACCACTCGATGAGTTAAAACAGAGATTACGTACATTTGCACAGGGTGATCTTGAGGCTCCATTCCCGGCAGTTGATTCACAAGATGAAATTGCTGATATGGTAGGGGTTGCGAAAAACATGGCAGCAGACCTTAAGACTATCATATCTGACTCTGACAAGCTTCTTGGAAAGATGGCAGAAGGAGATTATACAGTTTCATCAGACATGGAAGATAAATATACCGGAGATTTTATTGGACTTCTCATGGCAATGCGTCAGATGAAGACACAGATGAATGATGTTATGTCACATATCAATGAGATATCATCACTTGTTACAGCAGGTTCTAACAACCTTGCTCAGGCAGCACAGGAAATAGCAGAAGGTACTATGGATCAGTCAGCAGCCATTGAGGAGCTTCAGGCTACATTTGCAGATATCACAGGCGGTGTTGAGAAAACATCTGAGAAGCTCAATGATACATACAGGATTGCACAGGAGTATGCTGAGGAAGCAGATCACAGCCATACAGAGATGCAGGGCATGGTTGATGTTATCGGACGCATCAATGATACATCTAAGCAGATTGAGAATATCATTTCTGAGATTGAGGATATTGCCAGTCAGACAAACCTTCTTTCACTCAATGCAGCTATCGAGGCAGCGCGTGCAGGTGAGGCAGGTAAAGGATTCGCAGTTGTTGCGGGACAAATCAGAAGTCTTTCAGAGCAGAGTGCCAAGGCTGCGGTTGACACACGTCAGCTTATAGAGAGTGCCATTGCGGTATCTAACGAGGGTAATGAAGCTGCAGAGCGCGTAAGTACTTCTATTGAAAAGGTTATCAATGGTATGAAGGAAGTTGCAGATTCTTCTCAAAAACTCAGCGAGATTGCAGAGGAGCAGGCAAAGGCTATGGAGCAGGCAGAGGCCGGTATTAATCAGATATCAGATGTTGTACAGTCAAACTCAGCAAATGCAGAGGAAACATCAGCAACAAGTGAGGAGCTTTCAGCACAGGCGGAGACAATGAACGAGCTGATTAGCAAATTTATATTGGAAAAGAAATAGAAAAATTGTACATACGAGTTTAGAGAAACTTTTTAAAAAAAGCCCCACAAGCATTATTGATATGCTGTGAGGCTTTTTGTTGTGGTGCGTTAGAGGGTTACTTTTTAAATCTAGTAAACATGTACTATGTGAACATAGTTTTTTGTGCGATACGTGGAAAATCTGAAAAGTAATGAAAATGAACAATTAAATGAGAATATTTAAATTTGCTCTTTTTGGCAGGGTGTGTTATAATCCTTGTATACAAAAAACAGAGGTAATACAATATGGGTAGTAATAACGATATTTCATTAAAAGCATTAGCCAAGATTAATCTGGGGCTCGATGTTGTGAGGCGCAGAGAGGACGGATATCATGAGGTCCGTATGATTATGCAGACCATTCATCTGTATGACAGGCTTGATATCAAAAGGACAAAGGAGCCTGGCATACAGATACAGACCAATCTGTCTTTTCTCCCTGTAAACGAGAACAATCTCATATACAAGGCTGCAAAGCTTCTGATGGATGAGTTTTCTATAACTGACGGTGTATCAGTGAAGCTGGACAAGCGTATTCCTGTTGCAGCAGGGATGGCGGGGGGCAGTACTGATGCGGCGGCTATGCTTATAGGTGTAAACAGGCTTTTTTCACTGGGACTGACAAAGAGAGAGCTTATGGAAAGAGGTGTGCAGATAGGGGCGGATGTACCATACTGTATTATGAGAGGCACGGCGCTGGCCGAGGGCATAGGAGAGGCGCTTAGTCCTCTTCCTCCAATGGTAAAGTGTCCGGTGCTTATTGCAAAGCCGTCCATCTCGGTATCCACAAAATTTGTGTACCAGAATCTGAAGCTTGATGATACGACTATTCATCCGGATATAGACCGCCTGATAGATGATATAAAGGCTAAGAATCTGCATGATATCGCAGCACATATGGGAAATGTCTTAGAGACCGTGACCATACCAAACTATCCGGTGATAGACGAGATAAAGAAGCATATGCTTTCAAATGGCGCGGTAGGAGCCATGATGAGCGGTAGTGGTCCGACGGTTTTTGGTCTGTTTGACGATGAAGATACTGCAAAGAAAGCGTACAAAGCCATGAGAAGCTCACATCTTGCCAGACAGGTGTATCTGACATCTGTATACAATAATCGCAAATAACGTGATATCCGGATAGCACAGCGGGTGCTTTATAGTTACTTTTTTCTTATATGTGAGAATTATAATACAAGAGATAGGAGAAGTTTGATGACTGATAATTTAACTTTAAATATGGATGCATATCTGCCACTGCGTGATGTGGTGTTTAACACACTTCGTGAGGCAATTTTAAAGGGTGAGCTCAAGCCGGGAGAGAGACTTATGGAGCTGCAGCTTGCGTCAAAGCTTGGAGTCAGCCGTACACCTATACGTGAAGCAATCAGAATGCTTGAGCAGGAGGGGCTTGCAGTCACAATGCCGAGAAAGGGCGCAGAGGTTGCCAAGATGACTCTCAAGGATATGGAGGATGTGCTTGAGGTGAGAGAGGCTCTTGATGAGCTTGCAGCCAAAATAGCCTGTAAGAAAATCAGTGATGAGCAGCTTGCGAATCTAAAAACCATAAAGGACGAGTTTAAGAGGAGCATGGATTCAGGAGATGTGAAAAAGATAGCTGAGGAGGATGTGAAGTTTCACGATGCTATCTATGAGGCAACAAACAATGCGAAGCTTGTATCTATGATGAACAATATCCGTGAGCAGATGTACCGCTACAGAGTGGAGTATTTGAAGGACCCAAAGAATTATCCGATGCTTGTGAAGGAGCATGATGCCATCTACAGGGCGCTTGAGGCAAGAAATATGGAGCTTGTGACTACAGAAATGCATACGCATGTGGCCAATCAGGCGGTTGCTGTGAAGGCTGTGATACAAAAGCAGGATGAAGAGAAGAAATAAAACAGAAATAAAACAAGATTATAGCAGACAAAGATAATAAAATACAAAATAATATAACAAAACCAGGGGCTGCCGGTTGCACTGACGTGTGAACGGCGGCCTTTTTTTAGTGGCTTAGTTAGTGGCTTAGATAATAGCAAAAAATAAGTAATCAGGGATATTTGCGGGCTTGTATGGTCATACTATATCAGGGATTTTAAATCTTACGGGATTTATTGGGTATATAGGAGAGTTAAAGATGACCACAAACATAGATGAGAACATAAAAAGCTTCAGGCAGATATATTCTGACTGCTCAGATATCAAGATGCAGGAGATGTATCTGGGGCGTGATGCCTCCATAAAGTGCTTTGTTGCATATATTGAGGTGACATGTGCAGGCTCCGGTATCAATAACAGTGCGTTTGGACGATTTACATCATACCTTGAAGGGATAGACCGGGATCAGGTTAAGGAAGTACTTGACAAAAATCAGGCAGCTCTATCCGAATTTGCGCATCTTCATACGGTTAGAGAGGCAGCCCAGATGATGCTGACAGGAGACGTGATATTTTTTGTGGATGGCTATCCGGATGCCTTTAAGCTTCCCGACAAGGGATATCCCACCATGTCAATTCAGGAGATTGATTCGGAAAAGGTCATAAGAGGCTCAAATGAGGGCTTTGCTGATTCCATAAAGATAAATACTGCACTTATCAGGCGCAGGTTAAGGAGCACTCGCTTAAAGTGTAAAGAGGTGAAAAAGGGGCTTCGCGGACACAGCAATGTGGACATATTGTATGTGAGAGACCTCGTAAAACCGGGGCTTGTAGAGGAAGTAGAAAAGAATCTGGACAGCTATGTGATAGACCATGTGGGTGACTCGGGAGTTCTTGAACAGTTTGCTGAGGCAAAATGGTATTCACCGTTTCCACAGCTTCAGACCACAAAGCGGCCGGACGTGGCGGTAAATGCGCTCCTGGAGGGGCGGGTGGTGGTGCTGTGCGATAATTCACCGATAGCAATAATACTGCCAACCACCATGAACAATTTTTTAAAAACCGCAGATGATTACTATAACAGAACGATAGCGGCAAGCTTTGCCAGATTGATAAGGTACGTGGCAGCCTTTATGTCATTTACATTGCCGGGGCTTTATCTGGCGGTCACAAATTTTCATACACAGATACTGCCGACACCACTCATACTGGCGTTTTATGAAGCAAGACTCGGCTGCCCGTTTCCACAGCTCATAGAGGTGCTCATGATGGAGCTGTCCTTTGAACTGCTTCGCGAAGCCGGCATAAGACTTCCAGGAGCCATGGGAAATACGATAGGCATAGTCGGAGGCCTCATAATCGGACAGGCAGCAGTGGATGCAAATTTAGTGAGCCCTATAGTGGTCATCCTGGTTGCATTCACCGCACTCTGCTCGTTTGCCATACCGAGTGAGGAGTTTGCATTTTCATTTAGGATACTCAAATTCGCTGTAATAATGATGTCGGCATGGCTTGGATATTTTGGATTTTTAATAAGTCTGATGGTGATACTTTTGCATCTCGCAAAGCTCAAAAGCTGTGGTTACCCATACATGATGCCATTTGTGGGCAGCGAGCTGACAGGCGGCGAGGATGAAAAGGACAGTATCATACGATTTCCGCTTCGAAGACTTTGGAGACGGCCTGTATTTGCAAGAGAAAAGGAGTGCAGGAAGCTGAAAGGAAATAAGTATGACTAAAAATATGAGCACAAGTTACACATTTGCACAAAACGAAAGCATATCGCCCCGCCAGCTATACAGACTATATGTTTTTAATCTGCTTGGAGTCGGCACACTGGTGCTTCCAAACAATCTGGCGAAGCTTGGAAAGTATGCTTTTATCTCAATCGCACTCGGAGTTTTCATGGCATGGCTGTTTATGTGGATAGTAAGCGAGGTGCGTGAACGCAGGAAAACAATATATGACAGAAGCATTGATAAAACAAAATATGCAAAAATGTTAATTTATGATTTAATTATTGCAATATACGAGCTGTCACAGGCCGCATTTCTTGCATGGATATTTGTAAAGCTGATACGTGACAGCCTTATACCGGATGAGTCATTTACAGTTGTACTCCTTGTGATAATGGCGGTATGCGCTTATGCGCTAAGTGGCGGAGTGGAGTGCCGGGCCAGGGTATACGAGGTAGTATTTTTCTTTGTGCTGATACCTCTTGCTGCTATGCTTTTGTTTGCGCTATCGGATGTGAGATTAGACTATCTGATGATTAAGGACAGAGTCGGTGTGGACTTTGGCATAGCGGATATATTTGCGGGCGCATACTATGTGTTTGCAGCATCCATTTCCGTGTTCAATATACTGTTTGTAAGGGAACGCACTGCTTCACAGATACGATGGAGTGTGAGCAAAGCAATACTCACATATGCAGGCATTCTTTTTTTATTGTATGCAGTATTGCTTGGAAGCTTCGGAAAATATTCATTGTCAGAAATCGAGTTTCCGGCTGTCGTACTGATGAGTGATGTGCAGATAAAAGGCAGCTTCTTTAAGAGGGCAGATGCACTGATGCTGTCGGTGTGGTTTTTCACGCTGTTTTCAGTACTCAATATGAGCCTTTATTATGCGGTTTTAAGATGTGAGAATTTTGCTGAAAATACGACAAAAGTTATATTTACATTTAATAAAAGCCGAGGCTTCAGTAACAATAAACAATTAAGCTGTGACAGACAGAAAAGCCATGACGAGGAAAATAGCAGTATGAGAAGCTGGTGCATCATATTTGTCATAGCAGTCACAGTAACCTTAGCATGTATTCTTGAAAGTGGAGATGAAATCGTGAAAAAATATCTTGGATTTTTATTGTGTATAGCGATACCGGTCATAGTAGTGCTGACGATAGGTCTCATGCTCACCGGCTGCAGTGCAGTGGAACTTGAGGAGCGCTGCTTTCCGACACTTGCTGCGGTGGATGTTGTAGCTGTAGATACTGACGAAATAACCGATAAAGAAGTAACAGGTAAAGATGTAACTGATTACAAAGAATATGTTAGCCACAGAGATGATTTGGCAAATGAAAGTAGCGGATATATAGAGTTTTATTATAACATGGACAAATCCTATGAGCCCGAATATGCAGATGATATCAAAACAGCCGTGGACAGCTTCGAGGAGCGGCTGTCACAAAAAGCAGATACCAATCATCTGAAGGTGATATTAATAGGAAAAACGCTTAGAAATGATAAAGCAGCTTATGCAAGCTTCATGGAATACTGCAAGACATCCAAAAAATTTCCGAGAAACACATATGTGTGCATAGCAGATGATATAAACGATATCTTTGATAACATGGGTGATTATTATGAGCAGAAAATGAATAAGGAGAATCATGAGGATGGGGAACCGATAATTACACTTGGCACCTTATTGGATGACTATACGAATGAAATTCATGGAGCATGGTAAAAATTTCAAAAAGGATGAATAATCTTTTCAAATAAGGCAATACTTGTTTACATGAGAAAGAAAATAATAATAACAACCATAGCAATAATATCTCTTACGGCAGCGATAGCTGCAAAAAATCATACACCTGCCGCAAACACCAATAGTATAGCGTGTACAGCCGACATGCAAAAATCCATCGCCGGCAAAATCCTGCGTTTCCACGTGCTGGCAAACAGCGACAGCGAAGCAGACCAGAATGTGAAAAAGCAGGTGCGCGATGCAGTAGGGGCTTACATAGAGCCATATCTGCTGGAGTGCGAAAATATCGAAGAAACCAGAGCCACCGTAAATGACCATATGGACGAAATAATAGCGGTATCAAAGGAGACGCTTGCAGCAAACGGTTTTACATATGGCGCATCGGCAGAGCTTACACACACCGATTTCCCGGAAAAGACGTATGGGGACTATACATTTCCTGAGGGAAATTACGAGGCGCTTGAAATAACACTGGGCGATGGAGCCGGTCATAACTGGTGGTGCGTGCTGTATCCAAACATGTGCTTTAGGGGCAGTGTGTACGAGGTGGTGGAGGACGAAGCAAAGGAAAATCTTAAGGAGGTACTCACTCCGGACGAGTATGAGAGCATATTTGACAGTGGAAAATATGAAATAAAACTAAAAATCCTTGATATTTTCAGATAAAACAGTTAGTATATTCATGCTGAAAAAATATATTAAAAGAAAATATGTGATGACAAATTATTAAAGCGTGAATTAATTTAGATATGTAAGAGGATAAGGAGAAAGAAATGACAAAGGATGTAGTAGTATCATTAAAGGGCCTGCAGCTCGCACCGGACCAGCAGTCGGATGCGGTAGAGGTGATTGCCCCGGGAGAGTATTATATAAGAAATAACAAACACTATGTGCTTTTTGAGGAGATAATGGAGGGTGAGACCCAGACACTCAAAAATATGCTTAAATTCAATGACAATTATCTTGAGTTCACCCGCAAGGGACCTATGAGTGTACATATGATATTTGAGAAGGGAAAGAAAAACCTGACATATTATTATACACCGTTTGGAAGTATCCAGATAGGTATTGATGCCACAAGCATAGAGGTAAAGGAGACTGAGGACGAGATAAGGGCAGAGGTAAAGTATGCACTTGATGTCAACTATGAATTTGTAGGCGACTGTCACATCAATATAGCTGTGAAGAAAAAAGGCGCAGCAGTCAAAATTGCATAAAAGTCTGCCAAGTCTATGGGGTAAAAAATATATAAAGCATATAAAAAACAGAGCATGTGAGGATGAAAGCCATCCCACATGCTCTGTTTATGTACATGAAAATTAAATCATGATATTATTTCTGCTTAGCCTTTTTGGCAGCCTCTTTAGCAGCTTTTCTTTCAGCCTTTGCAGTCTCCTCAGCCTTGAGCTGTTCGTTGGCCTTGCTGTAGTTTTCTGCCATTCTTGCACGGAAGCCTTTTTTCTTCTTAGGCTTCTCAAGAGGTCCTCTGATACCGCGGACAGCTGTGATGTAGATACCGCTGACAGAAGCCTTGACCTCTTTCTTTAAAGGAATCTCATCAAAGATCTGCTCGTCTGCGATAAGAGACATGACTCTTGGTCCGACCTTGGCCTTGACTACAGGCAGCTTTGAGCGGCGCATAAGCTTTGGTGTCTGCTCAATAATCTGCTGTGGGAGACCGGCATCCTTTAGCTTCATACGCTTTTTGTCAATGATTAGCATATTGACTGTCTGTGATGCAGCAGCTATCTGTTCGTCCTGCTCTTCCTTTCTTTTTTGTGCTTTTTTACCGAGGATTGTTAATACTATAAATGCTACCACAAGCACTACTGCGATAACAATAAGTACGATTAATGCTGGATTCAAAACGTATCCCTCCTAAAAATTTGCTTATTTAAACTAATTCTATCAAATATGCTAAAAAAAATCAATCTTTATTGCAAGAATAGGTAAAATCGTAGTATAATAGAACTATATTTTGGAAAAGGTCTTTAGAAGACGCAAAGGGGTATTTATTAATGAAGAAAATTGCTCTTCTGGCTGATGGCTGGAGAAGATACGTAACATATTCGTGGGTTGAGGGTATCATGGAAGGCTCTAAAGAGCTGGGACTGGATGTGTGCCTGTATTTTTACAACACCAACGGAACCTGGAGTCAGGATTCAAAGTTTAACAAAGGCGAGTATGCGCTGAACGATTTGCCTGATTTAAACAGCTTCGACGGAGTGGTATTTGACTGCACCAATACGACCAACCTGGATGAGATACAGTATATGGTCAGAAAGCTTCAGTCGGTAAATGTGCCGGTAGTGAGTATCGGGTATAAGGTTGATGGGTTTTACTATGTAGGCAACGATAATAAGAGGCTGTTTCGCAAGGTAATGGATCATATGTACTATGCGCATGGCTGCAAAAGCTTTGTGTTTGCAGGTGGTCCGCCGTATCATTATGAGAACAGAATGCGTTTTGAGGCCTTCAAGGAGGCTTTAAGTGATTATGGCATACCACTTACAGCTGATATGTACATGTTTGGTGATTTTGATTATCAGACAGGTGTCAGGTATATGAGTGATTGGCACGAGAGCAAAAAGCCGTTACCGGATGTCTTTTTATGTGCAAATGACAATATAGCAGCAGGACTGTGTGCGACAGCAGAGGTTCTTGGATACAAGGTACCACAGGATTTTAAGGTCACAGGCTTTGACAATCTGGATAAGGCTGCGTATTTTAACCCACAGATTACAACAGTGGATCACAACAGGGGCAATATAGGCAGAAATGCTCTTGAGATATTTAAGGCGCTTTGGAATGGCACGGGCGATGCTTCTGATAAATACCTTGATTCTGAGTTTATCCCGGCTGAGAGCTGCGGATGCCCTAATACCGGCAGAGTGGATTATCGTAATTACATAAAGAATATTATCAAAGGCTCCGTTGCAAAAGAGCAGGAGGAGGATGCAGTAATGATCCTCCAGAAAGAGCTCGAGGAGTGCAATGAATACTATGATTTGTTTGAGAGATACTCTGACTATATACAGAGCATGAAGTGTGACGGAGTGTATGTGGTCGGTGTTTCTGATCTGGCAGCTGCAAGGAACAATGCACACTTTAGGAAGCATGGCTATGATATTGACGACGAGGTTGTACTCTATGCGGATGACAAGGACAATGGAAAGCTTGAGTTTAAGAGTGTAAATGACCTTATGCAGTACATGCAGAGTGTAGATAAAAACACCTGCTATATGTATTGCTCGCTGCATTTCAGGGACGAGATAGTGGGCTATGTAATACTCAGGAATCCTGAGTTTTTGTACGACCATCCTGAGCAGTTTGATATACAGTCTGCCCTGCTCAAGAGGCTTGAGAATCTTTTTAAGCAAAAGGTACTTGAGAATACAAATAATGAGCTTAAGAATCTCTACAACCATGATGCGCTCACAGGCCTATACAATCGTGTGGCATGCAATGAGATGGTCATTCCTGTGTTTGCTGAGCTTGAAGCTCAAAATGTCGGCTGCACCATAGTATTTCTCGATGTGGATGATTTCAAGGACATAAATGATACCTACGGACACCAGTACGGTGACGAGCTTTTAAAGACTGTGGCAACAGTGCTTGATGAGCAAAAGCCTGAGGGAAGTATGGTATATAGATTCGGTGGAGATGAATTTGTCGTGTTTATCCCTGGGAATAGACATGACACTGCTGAGAAGTATATAAAGCGCGTGTATGATATCATGGAGCAGCACAGCCTGTTTATCAGTCACGGCATCATATATACGAGGCCGGGCAGTGGTAAGAGTTTTGACGATTATCTCGTAAGTGCTGACACAAAGATGTATCAGCTTAAGCAGCAGCACAAGCAGAAAAAGGATAGCAATTTCTTAAAGGGAGTGGATATTTCATCCGTTCCTATGATGGTTGACAATAATATACAAATAATGGACAGGGAAGGTCATGTGTGCAGGGTATTTGATTTTTTAAAGCTGAATAATGTAAATTCAGTCCGTCTGCGCATATGGAATGAGCCTGATAAGGTGCCGGAGTCTAAGGGGTATTGCAGTCTTACATATGTTCTCGAGATGGCTCATGTCATTAAAAAATACAAAATGCATTTTCTGCTTGATTTTCATTATTCAGATTACTGGGCAGATCCGGGACAGCAGAATAAGCCTGATGCGTGGAAGAATTTAAGCTTTGATGAGCTGAAGGAGACAGTGCACAAGTACACATATGATGTGCTATACAGATTAAAAATCATGGATTGTGCGCCGGATATGGTTCAGATTGGTAATGAAATAAGGAGTGGTATGCTGTTTCCGGATGGTGCAGTGCCACAGTACAGGCAGCTGGCTGCGCTTGTAAATGAGGGAATCAGAGCTGTCAGGGAGCTGCTACCGGAGACAAAGGTCATGATTCATCTGGATCAGGGAGGCAGATATAACTGTATTATGCCTTGGTTTGATTCTATGTTTAATGCGGGCATGCTGCCGATTGACGCGATTGGCCTTTCCTTTTATTCGTTCTGGCATGGTACATTCATGGATTTGAAGGATACTATGAGCAGGCTCATAAAATTATATAATCTGCCGGTTTATATTGTGGAGACAGCTCATCCGTGGAGGCATTGCAAGGGAGATCATATCCCGAAGGAACTCATGGAGACTGCAGGCCTTGATGCAGGCAGCGCAGAGCAGAAGAAGTCTCTTGAAATAATCATGCAGATAGCAGCAGAGGTGTCAAAGGATACCGGAAAGACAGGTGTATACTACTGGGAGCCTGTCGGTGTGCCTGGTAAAGGCATGGGAACCTGGTTTGAGAATATGGGTATGTTTGACGAGCATGGCAGGGCTTTGCCGGGCTGGGATGCAATCAGGGACTTTGATCCGAAAAATCCGCCGATTAAAGAGCTTGATAAGTATATTGAATCACTTTATGAGTATGAAGAAACACCGGAGGTGGAGGATTTCATGAAGCTTCTTATGATTCATGGAAATCTAATCTCAAATCCTGAATTTAAGGATGGATTTAATAATTGGCAGATTGAGACAAGCCTCGAAGAAGGACAGTATACACTGGGTAAGGATGGAGTGTTTATCTCTTCAGATGCCAATTTTGACTATTCGATAAGCCAGACGGTGGATATTGAATATACCGGTGAGTATATAGCAGCGGTTGACTATAGAGGAACCAATACAACAGGTGTCGAGGTCGAGCTGTTTATGGATGTGGAGGATGAAAGCGGCGTTCATACATATACAAGCGATGTTTTCCCGGATGATATCAGGTTTGTGACACATCTGCTTAAGCCGGTAAGGCTGCAAAAGAATGCCAGGGTGACAGTAGGGCTTAGGATGCATACTCCTCCGGTGTTTGCAAAGATAAAGAAATTTTCACTCGTTGTAATTTAACCTGATATGTGATATTGTAGATAGGTATAGTGTTTTGAGGATGCGTTTTTTGTCGTAGCAGGGCATTATACATATAAATAACATGACTTACAGATTTCAGGAGGATTCCAATGAGTGAGAAAAAGAATACAGGTAAGAAGGCAATCATAGCAGTGATTGTGATTGCACTTATCGTGGTAATTATTGCGCTTGTTGCTGTAATAAGCGGCAAGAGCAAAAAGGGTGGCTCAAAGAGCGCAACAGAGGCAGGCACCGAGGCCGGCAGCGAGACGATGCGAAGCGGACAGTTTGACATAGACTACGCAAAGCAGGTTACAAAGCTTGCAGACTATTCAGGTATTGCAATTACTGTCTCAAACGATTATGAGATAAACGATACAGCAAAGCAGAAATATCTGACCAATGTGCTTCAGTCATATGGTGCAGATGCGTACAAGCAGGTTACAGATCGTGATACAGTTGCAGATGGCGATTATGTCAAGGTTGATTACACAGGATATAAGGATGGCAAAGCATTTGATGGTGGCTCAGCTACAGATGTGATGCTTGATGTGACAAATAACAGCCAGGTCGGCGGTTCATCCTTTATTGATGGATTTACAAAGCCTATAATCGGAGCCAAGGTGGGTGACAAGGTTAAGGGTGACGTGACATTTCCTGAGGATTATGGCAATGACGACTTAAACGGACAGACAGTTACATTTGAGTATACAGTAAAGGGCATTTACTCAGTAGATCCTGTTGCACTTGCTGATATGACTGACGAGCAGGTCAACACAGTGTTTGGAAAGGCCGGAGTGACAACAAATGCCCAGCTTACCACACAGATTGAGAAGGATTTGAAGCAGCAGCTCTACAGCGCTGAGGTGGACAAGATAAAGAGCTACATGATTGACAACAGCACAGTCGAGATTCCTGATGAGTATCTACAGGCCAGACTCAATGAGTATATTGCTTCATTTACCAAAGAAAATGTCAAGGATGGACAGACACTTAAGAAATATTTAAAGTCCAACTACAACATGACAGTGGATCAGGCCACAGAAAAGTGGAAGGAGAATCTGACAGACCAGATAAAGACAGAGTTCATCTTTGGGCTTATAGCTGAGAAGGAAAATATCAAGATGGATGATGATGCCTTCAACAGCTATGTGGATTACATCGTATCAGCCAGCAATGGTCAGTTCAGCAAGGCTTCTGAGGTATACAAGTATTTTGGAAGCGGACACAAGGATGAGGGAAAGACATACCTTAAGAACCAGTACCTTGTAAACAAGGCTATTGATACAGTCACAGAGAAAGCAAATGTGACATTTGAGGATGGCAGTGCGGCGCCGGATACTTCAAGTGGCAGCGCGGATGCCGAATAATAACGATAAATATGCTGTCTGTGGTGATGCGCAGGCAGCTTAAATGGAGGATTAGATAATGGAACTTACAAACATACGCGAGATTTTCCGCAACAAGGACAAATTCGCTGACAAAGAGGTGACTATCGGAGGATGGGTCAGAAGCAATCGTAATTCAAAGAACTTTGGATTTATCGTGGTAAACGACGGTACATTTTTTGAGCCAATCCAGGTTGTATACGGAAATGGCTTAGACAACTATGATGAGGTTGGCAAGATCAATGTCGGAGCTGCAATTATCGTAAGAGGTACACTTGTGCTTACTCCGGATGCAAAGCAGCCATTTGAGATTCAGGCAGCAGAGGTGACTGTTGAGGGTGCATCCACACCGGATTATCCTTTGCAGAAGAAGAGACATACATTTGAGTATCTTCGTACAATCTCACACTTAAGACCTCGTACCAATACTTTTGAGGCAGTTTTCAGAGTGCGCTCACTCTGCGCATATGCTATTCACAAATTCTTCCAGGAGAGGGATTTTGTGTACGTGCACACACCGCTTATCACAGGAAGTGACTGTGAGGGTGCAGGAGAGATGTTTCAGGTGACCACACTTGATTTGAACAATCTCCCTATGACAGAGGATGGAAAGGTGGATTTCTCAAAGGATTTCTTTAATAAGCCTACCAACCTTACTGTTTCAGGACAGTTAAACGGCGAGACATATGCTATGGCATTCAAGAATATCTACACCTTCGGACCTACCTTCCGTGCGGAGAATTCAAACACCACACGTCATGCGGCAGAGTTCTGGATGATTGAGCCTGAGATTGCTTTTGCAGACCTTGAGGATGATATGATGCTTGCAGAGAGCATGCTCAAGTATGTTATCAACTATGTGCTTGAAAATGCACCTGAGGAGATGGCATTTTTCAACAATTTCGTGGACAAGGGGCTGCTTGACAGATTAAGAAATGTTGTTGAAAATGATTTTGCCCGTGTGACATACACAGAGGCTATCGACATCCTTTCAAAGCACAATGACAAGTTTGATTACAAGGTATCATGGGGCTGTGATTTACAGACAGAGCATGAGAGATACCTTACAGAGCAGATTTACAAGCGCCCTGTATTTGTCACAGATTATCCGAAGGAGATAAAGGCCTTTTACATGAAGCTGAATGACGACGGAAAGACCGTTGCAGCAGTTGACTGTCTCGTGCCGGGAATCGGAGAAATCATCGGTGGAAGCCAGAGAGAGGATGACTATGACAAGCTTCTTGCCAGAATAAATGAGCTTGGACTTTCAGAGGATGACTACAAGTTCTACCTTGACTTAAGAAAATACGGCTCTGCAAGACACGCAGGCTTTGGATTGGGCTTTGAGAGATGCGTAATGTATCTTACCGGCATGGGCAATATCCGTGACGTTATCCCATTCCCTAGAACAGTTAATAACTGTGAGCTGTAATCACGAATGAATTTCATACATGAATAATTACCGCCCTTTGCACATATATATGATGTGTGGAGGGCGTTTTTATGTGGAGAAAAATCAAAGGTCCTGTGATAACAATATGTATTATGCATCTTACGGCGCTTTTGTGCCTTATCATACTTTCTATAGTACAGTGCTTTGTCGACATGGCGGAGTGGATAAAGTTTGCACTTGCCATGGCGGTCAATATAGTGGTGGGGTTTGTGTGCGGATTTTTGCTCAAATGCTGCTTTCACCGCAGACGTTTTATCAGGGTGACGGTCGTAGCATACTGGATAACGTATGTGATAGCAACAGTGGTCATAGATATAGGTGAATCAAAAAATATATTCGAGCTTTTGATAATACTCCTTCTGGTAATGTTTTCAGCGCTTGTTTTTCGCTAAAAAAGGACTTTTCATATTGATAATGCTGTGATATAATGTTGAGAGCAAATATGATGTGTCAATCAGACATCGTTAAATGAAAAGGAGATAAAAATGAAACACGTAAAGACATTAAATACAAGAAAATTACAGAACACAGTTAAAAAGGGCGGATGTGGCGAGTGCCAGACATCATGCCAGTCAGCTTGCAAGACATCTTGTACAGTTGGAAACCAGACTTGTGAGCAGTACAAATAGTCATAGGTGAAGCGGATTTAAAGAGTGTGCGCTGATAGGTGCACACTCTTTTCGCAGTGTAATTTTAAAATGTGTATAGAAAGAGAGGAATATTGTAGTGGTTCATCAGTACAAGAACAACGGCTATAATATTGTCTTAGATGTCAACAGTGGCGCAATCCATGTGGTGGATGATGTCACATATGACGTTATTGAGCTGTTTGAGGACAACTCAGCTAAGGAGATTATTGAAAAGCTTGTGGACAGGTATCCACAGACGGAGATAGAAGAAGCAATACAGGAAGTAAATGAGCTTAAGGATAATGAAGAGCTCTTCACAGAAGATACATACAAAGAGCGTATCATAGATTTCAAGAAGCGCCAGACAGTTGTAAAGGCACTTTGCCTTCACATAGCGCACGACTGCAACCTTGCCTGCAGATATTGTTTTGCAGAGGAGGGCGAGTATCACGGCAAACGTGAACTCATGTCTTACGAAGTCGGCAGAAAGGCATTGGATTTTCTGGTTGCCAATTCCGGCAATCGCCGCAACTTAGAGGTGGATTTCTTTGGTGGAGAGCCGCTGATGAATTTTCAGGTTGTTAAGGATCTGGTCGCATACGGCAGAAGTCTGGAGGAAACACATGACAAAAAGTTCCGCTTTACGCTTACGACCAATGGCGTGCTTTTAAATGATGACATCATGGAATTTGCCAACAAAGAGATGGGCAACGTGGTCTTGAGTATCGATGGCAGAAAAGAAGTCCATGACCGCATGAGACCTTTCCGCAAGGGGGCAGGATCTTACGATCTGATCGTACCGAAGTTCCAGAAGTTCGCGGACAGCCGCCATCAGGAAAAATACTATGTGCGTGGAACCTTTACCCATAACAATCTGGATTTCTCTAAGGATGTCCTGCATTTAGCAGACCTTGGTTTCAAGCAGATCTCGGTAGATCCGGTCGTTGCACAGGAGACAGATTCCTATGCGATCCGCGAGGAGGACTTGCCACAGTTGATGGAAGAATACGAAAATCTGGCATTGGAGATGGTAAAACGTCATGGAAAAGAAAATGACTTCAACTTCTTCCACTTTATGATCGATTTAGAAGGCGGTCCTTGTGTGGCAAAACGTTTGTCAGGTTGTGGATCAGGAACGGAATATTTAGCAGTAACACCGACAGGTGATCTTTATCCTTGCCATCAGTTTGTTGGAAATACCGACTTTTTGATGGGAAATGTGGATGATGGCGTGGTCAATACAGACCTGCGTGACGAGTTCAAGTCCTGCAATGTCTATGCCAAGGACAAGTGCAGGGAATGTTTTGCAAGGTTTTATTGTAGTGGTGGATGTGCAGCCAATTCTTACAACTTCCATGGCGATATCCATAATGCATACGATATAGGATGTGCACTTCAGAAAAAACGTGTTGAATGTGCCATTATGATAAAAGCGGCATTGGCTGCAAAAGAAGGAGAAGAAGTATGAAACGATTAAAGAAAGGGC
>OHAI01000195.1_pt1 | contig 44543 bp, 60 predicted proteins | sample 1577091 | NCBI WGS metagenome assembly OHAI01 (sample SAMEA3541548, study PRJEB24748) | human gut metagenome | biome: human gut; feature: human-associated habitat; material: faeces | place: China | collected 2012
GAGAAACTTCCGGTCGCAAGGGCTGCCAAGGCCACTCGAAAGGCAACTAGACCTGAGGCATCATTTAGTAACCCCTCTCCTTTTAAGATATTCGAAACCCGCTTTGGAAAGGTAAAGCGCTCAGACAGGGAAGCAAAGGCTACTAAGTCTGTTGGACCTAGAGCTGCCCCTACGGCCATACAGGCTGCTAAAGGAAGACTCAGCCACAAGGAATGGGCAGCCCAACCCAAACTAATGGTTGAGATAAAAATCACTGGGAAGATCAAATAGAGAATAATGCGCCAGTGCTTTAAGACGGAAGTGATATCTGCTTCTTCTGCCTCCCGAAATAAAAGAGGACCAATGACCAAAGCCAGAAAGAGCTCGGTATCCAGATGAAAATTTTCTTCTGGCACAAAGAGAGCCCAACCAATCCCTAGTAAAATTTGAATCAAGGGCAGAGGAAGGCTCGGCACAAGTTTATTCGTGGCATTTGAGACGATCAAAATCATCGAAAAGATCACTGCATAAAGGAGTAGTTCCATATCACTCCCTCCCTAGCGTTCTTTGCAACAGGTCTCAAATTGCTGTTTTAACTCCGCAATCTTTTGGTCTGTCTTGGTAACATCCTTGTGCTCAATCTTCTTTTGACAGCGTTCCATCTCAAGCGAAACCAATTTCTTTTTTATTTTGAGCATCTTTTTGGTCATATGGGCTTCATCATAAAAACCTATTGCACGCTCGTGGATGGTTGATTCGACAAAATGATGTCTCAATCCTTCGATTTTATTCTTTAAATATTCTTTATCCATGACGGTAGCTTTCTAATTTTTCGATCATGATCAAAAACGGTGGCTGATTCACTTGATTCAGTGTCCGGTAGATGGTCGCTGTATAGTCTTTTTGAGGGAGCTGACTGACAAAGTCCAGCACTGCATCACGCTCGATGTCTCCTCCCTCATGTCCATAATAGATCATCATCGCCATTCGCCCACCTTTTTCTAGGCGAGCACAGATTTTTTCCATCGCTTCAATCGTGGTAGCTGGAAGAGTAATGACCGATTTATCTGCAGATGGCAGATAACCCAGATTAAAAATAGCTGCTTTGAGGGTCTCCACATATTGGTCCACATGCTGGTGGCCATCCAAAATCAACCGGACATGTTGAAGTCCCAACTTTTCCAATCGTTCTTGGGTATTTACAAGGGCCTGCTCTTGAATATCAAAGGCATAGACCTGGCCTGCTAGTTGGGCTAAAAAGGCCGTATCATGTCCATTTCCCATGGTCGCATCCACCACCACATCTTCTTTGGTGATGACTTCTGCTAAAAATTGATGGGCCATTTCAAGTGGTCGAAGCATCAGCAGTCTCCTTTTCTTCTAGCTTACATCCTTGGGTACTTCCACGCCGACGCATTTCAGTTTCAATGGCGTTTAGGACTTCCCATTTGTTGAGGCTCCACATAGGGCCAATCAACATATCCCGTGGCGCGTCCCCTGTAATCCGGTGAATGACGATGTGTTTGGGAATGATTTCCAATTGGTCACAGATGACCTTGACATACTCCTCCTGGCTCATGAGTTGCAGTCGTCCTTCATGATAGTCCCGTTGCATCCGTGTATTGGTCATCAAATGCAAGAGGTGCAACTTGATGCCATCAATTTCATTATCGGTCACACAACGGCGAACATTTTCCACCATCATCTCATGCGTTTCCCCAGGAAGGCCATTGATCAAATGGGAGATGATCTCTGCCTTGGGCACCTGTTTGCGAATACGCTTGACTGTTTCAACATAGAGATCATAACTATGGGCCCGATTGATCAATTCAGACGTCACTTCATAAGTCGTCTGAAGACCCAACTCAATCGTCACATGCATGCGCTCTGTCAGCTCTGCTAGGTAGGCCAAGGTCTCATCTGGTAAACAGTCCGGACGCGTACCAATGTTGATTCCTACCACTCCTGGTTCATTAATGGCCTGTTCATACCGCTCTCGAATGACTTCCACTTTATCGTGGGTATTGGTAAAATTTTGAAAATAGACCAGGTACTTCTTCACATCTGGCCATTTCCGATGCATAAAGTCAATCTCTTTGTAAAACTGTTCTCGAATTGGAGCTTCTGGGGCCACAATGGCATCTCCTGAACCCGAGACCGTACAAAAAGTACAGCCACCATGGGCGACTGTTCCGTCTCGATTGGGACAATCAAAGCCTGCATCAATAGGGACTTTAAAGGTCTTTTCTCCAAATAAGGTTCGATAATAATCATTCAAGGTATTGTAGGATTTCATACCCTTCATTATAGCAAAATTTTAAAACACTTACCATTGGATATCCGTTAGATGTGGTTAGTTGATTTTACTGTATTCTGGGTGTGGTCAAATATCACTCAAATAAATAAAAACGTAGTCAATTACGTAGTCGGACAAAAATAAAAAACCTTGCTAAATGCAAGGACACGAACTTTAAACAATCAACTAAATGAGCCTTCGCTCTACTTCGATTGTACGCAATTTATTGACCGATAGCCTACCACGGTCTGAGCCATAAGGAGCGACCCTATAACTTCCGTAGCGATTAAATGACTAGGCACGACTGGTTACGTCCAACTTTCACCCGACATTCAGAAATATATTTTTAGCATAAACATATCCAAATGTTTTATCTGCACATTTTGGGCTACTTGTACTTATCTTTGGTGTTATTGGTCGATCCCTCGACCTCAAGTGCAAAACGGTTTAATTTAGCATTTCTGGTTCGGTTCTTACTGCTACGCAAGGCCTACCCAGATTATTCTTTCACTGAAAGCGTCTATTGTCACCGCCACCGTCTGATAATGGTCTAATTACGCACAACCTCTATACTGCATACACCCTCAATATTCTTACACTTCATGATCTCTTTCAATTACTCAAAAGAGAATTACTTATCCCTCCGCAATATCTCACGGAGAGCGTAACGGGAATTATGTATACAATCCAAGCAAGGTGTCACCCTATCTACACTTGGTTATTCAGTAGATTGTTTAAAATCCGTGTACAATTATTATAGCACTGTTGGTCGTTTTTTTCAAGTAAATAACAGCATAATTGCCGTTGTAATAGACATTTTTAAAAATTGCCGTTATAACAGACAAAACCACTAGTTGGGGCTAGTGGTTCAAGTAAGTGATAGTATTCGATTATCGTATATATTATAGCACATTTTAAAAAGTACTGCTATCCTTTCGCATTTCAAAGAAAATAAAAAAACGTTGATTTTACAATATTTTTAACCTATTTGGAATTTACTTGGAAAATAAAAAAACGGTAGCATTACGCTACCGCTGTTGTCATCTTATAAAGTTTCTGGCCACGGGTCGTCCGTGGTATACGACATATTTGTAAACCGCAAATCTCCGATATCTCTATCAGTAGGTACGGGATCATCAAATTGTAAGCGTAGCTGGTTGCCGTCACCCGGCCCGCCTAAATAAAATGTTCCAAGGCGCTTCCCCTTGTCGTTTGTCATAATACCAAGTTTTGAGCTAGTGGCACGAAAACCGACGGGTATACCACCGACATTTAAAATCACCACGTTACGCTCACGGTCAGACCCTTGAGGAACGTAGCTGGGCGCACCTCGTCTCACGATCCCAAACCAACCCCACGATAGACCACCGAAGCCGACCTCTACCGTGGAATTTACACGTCTGAATTCCACGTATGCATTAGTTTGATTTGAGTTGATGTTTCTTGGCTTGTGTTTGACATCGCCAAACAAAACAGACCAAGCGTTAGAGCCAGTCCCAGCGGTCTTTTTGATCCACTTCACCGCTCCGTTTTTCGCTGTCGTATCGGTATAAATTGTACCGATGTCAGCGTTAAGAGCGTATGGGAATCCTTGTCCTTTTAGTTCGGTACTCGCACCGTTTCCAGATCCGATAGATCGTTTGAGTTCTTCCAGATCGTTTTTGGAAGCAAGTTGACTAGTGTCCACTGTTGGAAGTTTTGACCGTGTGACGAATGGATCACCACCGTTTTGGAGTTTGGTGTCAATGAGAGCGTCCAGACCTAAGTCAACGTGCTTCTCTTTGATGTTGGTGGTCATCTGTGCTTGTAATGTCGCATAAGTCGGAAACAACTCGTAAGCTTTGGAAGTTTGCAACGCTCCGCCTTGATTAGCTTGAAGCGTCCCAATATCACGACCAATGGATTCTATAGCTTTCTTTAATTTATCCATTCAGCACCTCCTTAGAGGGTATTTTTAGCCGTTGTATAGATTTGTACAAAGTCAGTATTTTCAAGGTCGGTGAATTTTTGGCCAAGCTCTGTCATTTTAGACACAATAGCTTGGTCTGCTGATCCTGCACCATTTGCGATACGGTCAGCGATCTCTTTGAGAGTATCTAATTCTTCTGGTACTCCATTGCCTAAAATGGCAGTCTTGACACCAGCGATAGCCGTGTCTAGTTGTTGTTGTGTGATTCCAGCTTGTCCAAGTTCTGACTTGTCAGCTTTGCTTGCAAGTGTGGTTTTAATTTCCTTGATGTCGCTACCGACAGCTTGAGCAAATGATGTTAATTTTTCAGTATTTAAAGTCATAATTTTTCCTCTCTAAATTTTTGCAAGATTGTATAGTACTGTTAGGTCTGGCAACTCTTCCGTTTGTGATCCGTTTGGATGTTCCGCGATATACTTGTCAATTTCAGTTTTAACATCATTTTTTACAAGCGATAATACTTCCTCGCTTGTAAATTCGTCCGCTGATCGGGTAATATCCAAGCGTGTTGAGCGATCACTTGGAAAAATGTATCCGTCACAAACAACTTCTACCAAATAAGATCCAATAGGTAGGGCTTTCCCAATTTTAAAAGTAACTTTTGATTTCTCTACTGTACTCTCGAATGTAGCCTTTCCTTTTTGGTTGAAGATCCTGATTGTAGCATTTTTGCCATTTAGATCACTGATTGGATGCATATTTTCATCCAACAGCTCATAACCAAATAAAGAGGCAGAGTCGCCTTGCTTGACGACTGCTCCTCCTTCAAATTGTTGTAAATTCGTAGAATTTAATAGTGCCATTAAATCCTCCTTCTGTTACATATCGGTACAATCATCCAAATACTTGTCTTCGACCCATTGTGAGCTTGCAGGATGGTTGATTCTTGCCCAGCCGTTTAGTTTTTCGTAGACACGCACTCGTGTGCCTGCAGCGATAAACTCTTTGTCCTGACTGTCGATACGAGGGCCTGCTTCTACATAATAATCAGTAGTGAGTGTGCCTTCGTAGTAAGGTTTGTCAGATACTTCTAACCGAGTGTTTACATCAAGCTCTTTGTCAAATGCACTTTGCGCAGGAGCTGGCGCAGGGGTTCCGCTCTCACGGAATACGATCTCACGAGGACGACCATTGAGATCCCACATGTAGTTGTAGTCATTTTCTGTCACTCCGTCTAGACCATAGTTGCAATGGATAGCGGTACTGCCGCTTGTCATAATAACAACGTGGCCAAATGCTCCGAGGGAGCTAGAGCCGTCACGAGGGGCCCAGATTACCACATCACCACGTTGCGCATCAAATGAGCCGTCTACTGCGTCAAAGACTTTAGCATAGCCAATTGCTGGCAATGCTTGTTGTAGTGTTTCTGTGTTGTTGTTAAGGCTAATTTCAAGTGCATAGCTTACTGCAGACGAACAGTCAAATTCAATGCGTCCGTCACCATCTGCATCGTTTCCGTAGCGGTCCCCCATGTCGTAATGCACGGGAATGGCTTGTAAGTGATGCATGCGAGCGATACTTGATTCAATTTTACTCATTTTCTTTCTCCTTTAATTCAAAAGCCACCACCCAAAAATAGGCAGTGGCCATTACAAAGATTGCTGTTTTAAGAGCCAGTCTTTTAATCAGCATTTGGCTCTTCGTATTCGAGCGCTCGTGTGCTATCTCCAAGCCCTGTCGTTGTAGGGTCTGGCACGATATTCAAAGCGTTGAACACTGTTAATCCTACAAGGTAAGGATTTGATACAAACTTACCAAGTAGACCAAATACTGCGCCCCAGCTTGTCAAATCTTCGAATTTGATGCCAAAGTAAGCCAAGATAGGCAATACTAAAGCAAGTGCGAAGCGTGTTACAAATGCACGGTTTTTAAAACGTACTGTCCAGTTAATTTTCATAGTTGTTCCCTCACATCTAAATTATTATATTTTTTATAGAGAGCATCAATATACCCATTGCCACCGAGTTTTTTATAGCTTTTATGCATTTTGTGAATGATATCGGACTCGTGTACAGTGGTATATCCACGCTTAATAGCTGTACTGATATCACGCTCTAGTCTTAAATACATCGTGACTAGATGCGCTTCATCGTGTACTGCTAATTTTTCGTTTACTTCATCAATCTTCTTGTTGTTGTCCTCGCCAACTTCTTGGACTGTTTCCACAGCGTGTTGGATAGAGCCTAACTCATCTTTGATCTCATCAAATTGTTTCTTACTGAGATTGGAAGCAGTGACAGCCTTCATGCCGAACCAGCCAGAAGCAACTGCTGTAAGTGTTGGCCCGAGGTGTGCGATTAGATCTGCCAAACTCAATCGGTCACCACCCCTTCTACTAGATTAAGGGTTGTGGTGTAGCCGTAGCCACTGGTTGTGTTTCAAGATCTCCGCTTGGTTGCGCTGGTTTATTTTCCTTTGGAAGTTCCCATTTCCAGACTGCAAGTTTTCCATCTTGCGACAATTTACCTTCGAGTTCTTCTACGCTTTCGCCATTGTAAGTGAAGTCAGAGTTTACTTGCACAAGCACACGAGTTCCCTCACCATATTTAGCGATGTGATTTGGATTGTTAACAACAAAGATGTCGTGTGCCTTGTATTCTTTTCCAGCTTGGCCAGTTTCTACCAATTCCAATCCACGAGCATACAAAGTTGGATCAATTGGATTGTCTGTATCTGTTACACGAGCGAGAACCGACCAATCAGCCACTGCTTTGATGCTTTGGATTTGTTGAACCATCTCTTCTTTTTCCTTGGTCAATTCTTGGATCTTAGCAATGGCATCTTTGTTAGCTTCTACAGCTTTGTCCAGTTCCTTCTTGATTGTCACAACAGCGCCAGATGTGTCCAATTCCATGCGGACGATGTTCAAGACTGCTTCAACCAGTGTCGCATCATCTTCGGTCATGCGGTTCGTTGGCAAAATTTCCTCAAATACACGATATGGAAAATCTTGCTTGATTGCTACTTTCGTAGTGTTGGCTACTGCATCGTATGATTTAAATTGTACTTTATAATCCATTAGTTTGTTACCTCGTTTTTGTTTTTAATTTCTTCAAAAAGATCCTTCAAATCTTTATCAGATTCAAGGACAGAGCGATAGCTTTCAACTTCCTGAGCAAGTTGCGCTACAAGTTGCTGTGACTCAGTAAGGCGAACCTTAAATTCAGCCTCATTGATCGACTTACTAGCTAGTTGATTTGCTAGTTCCGTTATGATTGCTACATAATTATTTTCGTTCATTGCATTCCTTCCTATCTGAATCCGTATTTGTTAATTAAGTTATCTCTTGTATGGCTCTGGAAACTTGGATTCTTTGTATCCCAGCCGTATCGTGCAAGTATTCCGAAACATGTCAATATGTCCCAAAGGTAACCAGCTACATTTCTTGCCTCTTTTCCAACATATACATTATCTATATAAGCAGCGTGAAAATGCTTGTCACCACGTCCGATAATGTGTTTAACATTGTTTTCATTGAGAGGAATTAGATATGTATTTAGGTCCCTTGTGTTGTTGTGTAACAACCAAGGGCTACGATACTGTCCATTTGCATAAAATGCAATGCGGTCTGCGACTACTTCATAAAATGATTCTTTTTCTCCGTTTCCACTTCCTGACCACAATCGAGTACCGGAAAACGTAGCGTTTTCCACGCTCTCTGTTTTGTCATGGTTTGTTCCAACGACAATTCGTGCGGCTTTTCTATCAATGACACGTTCGCCTCTGAAGTCGCCTTGTTCCAATCTAATGAATTGAGACGAAGTTGTATCATCTATTCGTTTTATGGATCCTTTGTTTGAGTAGAAATTAATGGTCCCATTTTCTAAATTGAAATCAGTAGCTCCATTTGTAGATAACAATCGACCGCCTTGGATTCGTTCTGCAGAGAAATCTATTGACGCAAGTTGCGTGATAAAAGCTTTTTGCGATGTAAGCTCTCTGATAAATGCTTGATTGGATACTAGCTTGTTAATCATGGCGGAGTCCACAAGTAATTTGTCAGCAGTGACTGCGTTGGAAGCAAGAATCTGAGTTGTTACTGATTCCGATTCCATGTGACCTGTTCGGACACTTGCAGAAGCTAGATGCCGGCTTGTGATTGAACCATCAACTACCATGTCCCCTTTTACTTTAATCAATTTTGCAATTAAAGCAATAGACTCTGGCTCTTGTACTAGCAAGGAACTGATGGTTCTTCCACTAATTTCCTTACCAACACCAAAACTAATCTGTCCAGGTGTGATCTGGATGTCTGTTTTTCTCAACATGTCACCCATTTGATTGGTGATTGTCGTGAATTGTCCATCTACCGTCTGTTTGTATTCGGCAAGTTTAGCTTCAATTACGGATGAACCGTCATCTGTTGGCGGTTGGTAGGCTCTCTTGATAGATCCCTCATACACATCAATGTCGCCAAAGTAGAGGCTTGCTGGTTGCCCGTTCGATGATCCATTATTGTCAAAACGCAAGAACGCTTCATCATAGTCTTCGGAATTGATTGTGAAATAGTAGCGTGTGATTCTGTCTTGTGGCACAGTGATCTTGTCAGCAAGTGTGAATACTTTTGTAAAGGTTCCCGTCTCGCCTTTCTTCCTTGCCAAAAAGTAGAATGTGGCAGATTTAAGATTGTCTGATCCAATCGCATCAAATGAAATAGTGTAAGTTGTATTTCTTTTGATGCTGAAGCGCTGGGATGCTGCAACTTTTTCACTATTGGTTGAATTATCAAGCTTGAAGAGCTTCCTTGATTCATTGTAGTATATTGGAATGGTTGATGTGGTAACTTCTGGATTTGAACCAGGTTCGTAGTAACCCCAACCATCTACATTTTGAGGATTACCGCTGTTTTTAAGAAGGTTCTCTCCTGCTTGCACAATTTCATCAAATCTTCTTGTGATTCCAGCTACATCTTCGGTGTATTGAGATTTAGCAACATACCCTTGTTCTAGAATCTGTCTGGTTGCTTTCACAGCGTCTACAGCAGCTTTTTCAGAATAAGTCAGCATGCGCTGTTCAAGTTCACCACTTGGGCCAGTCTTAGTCTCTAATTTTGTTAATTGAGTAGATAGGCCTTGAATGGTCTGCTCAAATGTTGCCTGTGCCTGTTCTACCAGGTAATTTTGATCTTCTGGGGCTGGTTGCCATTTGCGGTCATTTATACCCTCGTAGAAGTCAAGTTCTGTCATAAATAGGCCGGCCCATCTGCCATTGTCATTTCCAACATATTCAAATTGCAAGTAGCCATCGTCAAAATCACCTACGTTAAGCTTAAATGATTTTTTAACAGCCATAGAACTATCAAAAATCGGGCTTCCGTTTTTTTCGAAAATTAATTGTTTTCCTTCAAAATCCGCTGTACTTCCCTTTTTACGTTTGCAAAAATAAACTTTAAAACTCTTTGAGTTAGCGTCAAAACCGAGCATGTTGAGCATATAATCAGCATTACGTTTAACGATAAAACGTGGGCTTTGAACAATTGCTCCTGGTCTTAGAGAAAACATTTTCTTTTGGCCGTTAAAATAAAAAGTGTGAGTTGTGAAACTCAATCGCCCATTAGCTTCAGTCCAATATTTCAGCCCCTCATCTGCTCTGGAATTTCGGAGCATGTTAGGGCCGCCACCAACACCTATTGAGGTGAATTCTTCTTTAACCCCTGCCACCGTCTGTTCAACATAAGAGCGATCTGCTTTGCCATTTGTGACATTGGTCAGGTCAGAGATGGCTTTTTCTGTGGTCTGCTCAAAGCGTGATTGTGTGCCTTGGACTCCGGCAAATTGGCTTTGTGCCTGAGCTTTGAAGTCATTGACCAGCTTCTTGATGTCCACATCACTAGTTTTCAACTGGTCGGTAGTAGACTTTAACTCTTCCATCTTGACAGTGATGTCGCCATATTGTGCATTGAACTCTTGTGTAATTTCGTTCTTTGCTTTTTGACTTGCAACCTTAACCGTTTCATCAACTTTGGCAGCGACTTCTTGCTTTACTTTCTCAGCCTTGTTTTTGGCATCTTCAATGCCGTTGTCCATGTCAAGACGCATCACACGCATTTTCTCAGCAATTTCTGCGTTCTTGTTATCAATCAGCTCTTGGACTTTTCGATTGTAAGCCTCTTGTTCTTCTGATAACTCTCTGACAGCTTCCTTGATAGCATTTAGTGAGCTACTTTGCGACTGACTTTTCAAAGTCTCATAATCACCGAGTTCAACTTCTGACTGGTCAAAATTGAGTTTGTCAATCGTAATCGAGAAGATACGGGCTTCAAAGGACAATTTTGCAGAATCCTTGACAATTGCGACACGATCCCCAAGCCAAATGTCATCTCGTAGATCCAAGATGCTTGCTTTGTACTTGCGAATAGGATTGTTGAGCCTCAGAAGTTCTTGATATGTCGCTTGAAGTAAGACTTCTTTGTCTTCGATTTCTTCATCAACGAATACACCCCAGCGATGTTTTAACTCGCCATTTTGGTATAGTCCCTTGTTCTCAATATCATCATTCAAAACGATGTAATTTTGTCCAGCAGGCTTATCAATAGGCTTGCCACTTGCTTTCGTCCAGACAATATCGGTAAACTCAATCCTTCGACCATACCCGCCAGTGGCATTGCCTTCTGAATCTGTTGATTCCTCACCTTTACCACGACCAATAAGAGCAGTGACAACATTGTCAGAGTCTTCTTCCATCGTGACTTCAAGAGCATTGTTTCCGTACTCAAATTGGACACCAGAGTATGAACCTTGCCGATGATACAGATCAATGTAGCGGTTGATGATCTTATTTTCTACAAACTCATATCGTACACGAAATTCGCAATTAAAAGCCTCGATAATCTTCACGAGAGCTTCACGAGGGCTGATGTAGTAAAAGTTGGTCTTGTTTACTTTGGTAAGACCTTCTCTTTCACCTAATTGATAGCCTGTGCCTTCTAATGCTACATTCAAGGCTTGGTCTGCAGTGACATTTTGTAGTCGCTTATCTTTGATGATTCGGACCGTACGCAGGTCGCTCTCTGCACGATCGAGACCTTTGATGGTGTAATTATCATCCATAGTCACTTCATAGGCTTTAAACACCCCAAATTGACGACCTCGCACGAAGAAACCAAAGAATCGCATCTGTTCGATGATTTCTTTGTCGATTGCCTCAATAGGCAATTCAAATTCTGCAGCATCAAACGTATTAATCTCGATTTTATGAGTAAATTCGATCAGATCTTGTTCTTTGATGATGTGGATCAACTCTTCTTTATTGTTAAATAAATAAATCATTGATACACCTCACTATATTCAATCGTCAACTGACTTGATGGGGTCAATCTTAAAGTATTAGCCCCTTTTTGCAAAGAGAAAAATCTGCTGTTCACCATATCGAAATTTTTAAGCTCATTTCTGCCATTTAGCTTGATCGTGCGTTCCTTCATGTCAATTTCAATGCGATTTCCTTGTGTATATGTACCCTTCAATCGAATGTACTTCTGCTGTTCAACATGTAGAAGATTGATTTCATTCACGTTCACACCAACAGTAAAAGAAATTTTAGGAAACGTTTCTTTGCTTCCTGCATAATTGACCTGATTGCCAGTTACAGTCTTTTTGTTCGTGAGTTTCTTTGGATCGTAACAGATCATTTTTAATTTAATGATTTGTTGGTTGCTTTCCTCATCTGGAATATCTGCAGACTCAAACTGTGCCTTGTAGATTCGATCTGGTTCATCGCCAAAGACCAAATCACTTGGTTCATTCGTATCTAGTAGCTCGTTCAGTTTTTCAAATTGTAGCCGAAAAGCTGAATTATTGATTCCAGAGATTAAAGCAGTGATCTCAATTTCACGTTCTTTGTAAGATTTGCGCCTAAAGACTTTACCATCACGACCAGTCACATCAACAGTTTGATGTTCTTGGTCTACGACACCACGACCAGAAATCATGACAGTCTGAAATGCTCCATTTGCATTCGTAAGCTCACGCTCTAGCGTTTTGCCGTTGAAAGTAGTCTGGATTCCCATTTCATAGCTTTTTAAAATCTCGTTTGTATCTGTGAAATTATACATTTTTCCCCCTTTCTTCATTTTTATAAAAAGGCAAAGCCCTCATTTTACAGAGGACTTGTCTTTAATCTGATTCGTTCTCTCTTGCCTTGTGCAGTAGTGATATCCTCTACAAATGCGGAGTATGCACGACCACCCAATTCAAGAGTTAATTGCATTGGTTTATTTTGGCTGTCAGCTTCTTTGATCTCGTGATTGATCACACCGTTGTAATCAAATCCAGAGCCAAGAGGATTGCTTGCAGTGTATTGTGATGCATCGTCTATCAAATTCTCCATTGATTTTGATACTTCCGATGCGTTGCGATCAATACCATCGGCCACACCAAGAGCCAAAAACTTACCGACATTATCACGGAACAGCCGTGATGGACTGTGGATCTTAGCTTTTGCTTGCGCAGCACGTTCTGCTTGTGCAACGAGTGCATTTGCTGCAGCAGTCACTGCACCGAGGGCAGAATACATACCTTGTGCCAAACCATGACCGATCATGCTACCGACTGATCGCATTGTACCAACTGCAGCCATTCCAACCGCTTGGATAGCATGCATCATTGAGTGCATCGCACTTCTAGCACTACCGACACCATTTCTAATACCGTTAGTGATATTTTGTGAAATCTGTTGGCCAGTTCGCTGTGCAATTTGGGCCATTTGCATACCGCTGGTAGTCATCGTCATGGTCATGCGCATCATACCAGACTGAATTGCCATACTTGCTTGCATCATTGCCATTGTGATCGTCATGGTCATTCGCTGGAATGACATTGAAATAGTCGTCACAATATTATTCAACATCGCTTGCATCATAGAGCTGACAGAAGTCATGGAGGTTCTGATAGATGCACCAATCTGAGTCATTCCTTGTGTGACAGAAATGTTCATTGTGGTCATAGCCATTCTTACACTAATTGCTACGTTGTTCATCGAAGTAGATACAACTGTACTCATGCTTGCAAAGCCTTGAGATAGCGCAGATCTAGCTTGCTGGATTCCAGTGTTAACCGCAGTAACAACTTGTGACATAGCTGTACGCATAGCATTACCAAGTTGTGAGAATCCAGACGCAGATTGTACCATTGATGTACCAAGTTGCGCTATAGTCGTTTGAACTGTACGGATACTACTTCCAAGGCTTGTTAATACCGAGATAAAGGATGTGATCGATTGAATGATATACGTGAATCCAGATTGCACACTGGTAATCATTGTGTTAAATCCACTCAATGACGATGTAGCATTTATAATAGCGGATCCGAATGATGCAAACTGACTGTTTAGCATTGTAAACATCACTGCAGAGCGAGTAACAGCGGATGCCATTTGTTGGAATCCTGTGCCAAATGATCGGATGCCACTAGATGATGCTGTTGCAGCAGGGCCAATTGTCGTCATTGCTGTCGCAACTTTTGGCAGACCGTTTGCAAGTGGATTGACCGCAGAGGCCGCAGATCGCATACCAGAGGCCATCTGTGTGAAGATAGATCCTACATTGCGACTACCGATCTTGTACATAACCGTGTCTAATTTGTCCAAATCAGCACGGAATCCATTCAAGTTCCCACCAGCAGATGCACCACCAAGGCCGAGAACCGCTGCAGCAACTGCACCGATACCAGCGGCCGCTTGTAGTCCGTGATCTCCTGCGAGTTTTACACCTTGTCCAAAACGCTTGAACCCTTCACCAGCGTCCTTGATAGCCCCACCAATCGACTTGATGACACCAGAGACACCGTCCAAGATGCTTTTAACAGCTTGGCCAAACGATTTAATTACATTAGATGCACCTTTAAACACAGTGTTAACCACATTACCAAATTCTCGAAGAATTGGAGTAACAGGACTCAATGCAGTCTTGATTGCGTTACCTACACTTGTAAATAGGTTTGCAATGCTGTTGATAATTGGTGCGATCTGTCCGACAATCGAAGCAAATGCTTGAGCAATAGAAGATACTGCTTGACCGACCGCTTGCGCAATCTGTGCGACTGCTGGCATAACTGGTTGTAGCACTTGGACGATTCGCACAATCGCATCCGCAATGATCTGTGCCGTGGTCGTGAAGACCTTACCAAGCACTTCCACAAGTGGAGTTACCGCTTGTAGAACTGGTGGCAAGTTCGTCATGATGATTTCAGCTACTTTAACAATCACATTTCCGATAGTTTCTACGATCGGAGCAAGTGCTGTCACGATTTGAGAAATACCAGATGCGATTTGTTGAACCGCAGAACCAACTGCTTGAATAATAGCGCTGAATGATGTACCAAATGCATTGACTAATACAGCCAATTGAGGGGCAACACCACCTACAGCGGTAATGATTTCTGCAATCGCAGAACCGACAGCCTTGATAACTGGGATGAATGCTTGAATAGCTGGGGCTACTGTTACAATAGCCTGAGCAAATGCACTAATGATTGCAGTTGCTACACTAGCGAACGCTTGCCCGACAGATTCAATTACACTACCAATTCCTTGTAGGATTTGAGCAATTCCAGCCCCTTGCATACCAGCTAGAGCCATTGCAGCACCAACTGCTACGATAGCAACAGATAATGCGAGGATATTTGCTGGGTTAGCCATCGCAAGCGCTTGACCGATACCACGAAACGCAGTAGCAAGACCAGAGCCAATACCTTTCGCAGCAATAGCAACCCCCGAAAGAGCTGATTTAATACCTTCACCAAGACCAGTGAAGATTTGCTTGATAACTCCATCGGATTGCCTAAATGCGTTCTCTACTCCTTTTGACTCAGCAGTAGCTTTAGCACCCAATCCCTTGAATGGGTTGAGTTTAGAAAGCAATCCCATTGATTGTTGGCCTTTAGATGCAAACGCTGCGAATGGATTCTTTTTCAGAACCATAAACAACCCACCGATAGCCAGACCAGCACCACTAATTGCGCCGAGAAGACCACCAGCATTTGGAACCCCACTGAACATCTTCTTAATGCCATCAACGACTGGTTTCATTTTGCTTGCTAGGGCTGAAAAACCAGATTGTACTGATTTGACCACTGCATTGACTTTGTTTCTAAATGACTCGCTATTTTTGTATAGATCAATGAAATATTTTGCTACTAGTGCGATACCGATTGCAATCAACCCCCATCCAGAGGTCATTGCTGTCTTTGCCGCACTAAACGCAGAACCCAAACCGCTAACAATTGAGCGTGTCTGTGTCATAGTTGTGCCAATCGCAGTCATTGCAGGCCCTACAACTGGAGACATACCAACGAAGCCACGAATGACCTTGGCAACTGCATTGTCGCTTTCTGTTGCCCATTCAATGGTTTTGGATGTTCCAGACAATAAGCCTGTGAGCATCCCTTTATTCGATGCCATAACCTTATTACGCAAGGCTTCCCACGATCCACCGACTTGCTCAAGTTTAGAACCTACGTTATTTTGCATGTCCTCTGCTTGTCTAGCAAGCCAAGCGGCAGCGTCACCTTGTGAACGAGATACCTCTTCGAGCGAGCCTCTAGCGGCATCCCATGATTTAGTGGCATCTTTAGTTTTGTTTGAAATACTGTCAAGCAATGGACTGATAGCTTGCATCCCTGATGTATCAAACAAGGTCTTCAATGTCGCAGCTTTCTCAGACTGTGACATGTCTTTGATCTTATCGTTTACTTCAATCAGAATCTGTTTGAACGGTTTCATGTTACCAGCAGCATCCGTATAGCTCAAACCAAGGCTATTCATCAGCTTACTTGCTTTTTTAGATGGCGCTGCCATCTTGAGCATAGCGTGGTTCAAGTCTTGAGATGCTTGTGCTGCAGACATACCAGTGTTAGTGATCAAACCGATCGCAGTAGATGCATCTTTCATATCCACACCCATCAATCGAGAGGAACTTGCCACGTTTGATAAGGCTTGTTCCATGCTCTCGACAGATGCATTAGATACGTTTGCTGTTTGAGTCAATACGGCTGCAGCCTGTTCTGCAGATCCGATACTATCGCCCCAAACGTTCATTGCTTGTTGTACAACCCCAGCAGTTGTGACCAAATCGGCACCAGAGGCAGTTGCTGCTTGTGCGATTGCTGGGAAAATCTTCTTAATAGTTTCTAGGCTTGCACCGTTCTGGGCCATGACAATCATTGCATCTGCTGCATCTTGTGCAGACAGTGGCAAGTCTTTACCCATTCTGTTGGCTACATCTGCCAGACCTTCGATGTCTTTAGATGTACCACCAGCTACGATAGCTGCCTTGTTGAGTGATGCCTCGAAGTCTCCAAAGCCTTTAACTGCTTTTACACCCATTGCAGTGGTTGCTGCCCCTGCAATCGTCATCCCTTTTCCGACTTTCTCAAGTGAACCAAAAATATTAGATCCAGCTTTTCCAGCCTTTTGCGTGAGACCTTCGACCGCAGAGCCTGCTTTTTGCATCGTTGCAAAATAACCCGCATCAGTGGCTTTCAGCACGGCTTCTACTTTAAAGGACTTATCAGCCATCTATACCTCCTTCCTTTCGCCTCTTTTGAAGTCTTTTGGCGATCTCGATCAGTTCTTGATTAACTGCAGGGCCTTGTGATCTATTCAAGACTGTTCTGCGTCGTTCTTCTTCGTTGTAAAAGTCTTCGAACTTCTCAAAGATATATCTTCCATCTTTCTTACTAGCTTGTGCTTGTCGAATCTGAAAAGCGAGTAAATACACTCTCTTTTCTTCGTCTAACATCTGCATGTCTCTTGCACGTTGTCTGATATTAAATTCTTTCAGCGTCATGCGTTGGGCGGTCACATAGTCTGTGATGCCAAAGAAAGCAAAGATAGTTGCCATCAGATCTTCATAAGTCTGTTCAGAAGTGAGTTCGACCGTGGCTTTTTTTAGGCTTGTTCCACCGCTTCCACGATCGCCATCGTTGTCTTCTTGGTCAGTTTTGAGGTCTTGAAACATGTTAAAAAATCATCGAAGACAACATCGAGATCATCCTGTTCTTCAAGCCATTTCTCAATATCCTTTTCAGAAAGTTTGCTCCGATTCGTGATAGTTGCGGCCTGAATGATGTCAACCAAGATTGTTGGGTTTCCGTCCAAGAGATACACAACCGCAGAACGGACACCAGCTCCAAAATTCATTCCATTCACGCTAGAGCAGAATTTTTTATCAAGTTCACGGATAAATGCAATACCAAAAGATAATTCGTGTTCACGTTCGTTAATTGTCAATGTTTTCATTATGATTTTTCCTTTTCTTTGTGTTTTTTAATAAAAATAAAAGAGGGCTTTCGCCCTCATAGTTATTACTGCTTATCCGATAGCAGTTGTGTCAGTAAATGCATAAAGCACTTCTGCTTCTTGTTCTGCAGTAAGTGTTGCATATCCTGGCACTGGTTTACCATCGATTGCCATTTCAGTTTGCAAAGTGATGAGATCTTCAACGTTGGCAGGAACTTCCCACTTGCTCAATTTACCGATGGCATACAATGCTGGGTATTTCGCACCTTGTTTTTCGCCTTTAAGGTCGATATCCCATACTTCCAACTCATAACCTTCGATTACAGAGTTTTTAAGCATGTTATTCAATTCGTCACGAGACGCAACTGCTTCGATTGAGAGTGTAACTTCCAATCCACCAGCAGCAGAAATAGCACCGTCTTTAGTTTTAGTGCTATCTGTTTTACGTTCGTATTCCCATTTGTGTTCAGTTTGCAAAGCAAGTTTTGCTGCAGCAGTTTTGTCGCCTTTTTTGCGGAACATCAAAATCCGATCTTTACCTTTTTGTGGTTCTAATACCATTTAGTTTTTTCCTTTCGTTTAAACAAATTTAAATTCCATGTCAATCACTGCATGGAAAAGAGTTTCTTCTGTGCTGTTGTCTTTAATGATTTGACTATTACTAGAGAGGCCCATAGACCAGCTTCTGTTCTCAATGCGATTGATCTTGCTCAATTCATTTTGAATCTTATAGATCATGTCTGACAATCGTCTGCGATTGTTGATATCGTCCCAGACATGCACTCTCGTGCTTACTAGACCAATCAACCCCGATTTAGTAGGGTTTGGCATCAAATGCGTGTCACCCATTACACAAAATGGATATTTTGCAGACATATCTGGTAAGGCAAGATAAATATCATAGCCAAGCGAGGAAATGCGCTTGTAAATTTCGTCAAATAATTGTTGATCTGGCTGTTTCATTTACCTGCCATTCCTTTCTCTAAATCTGCAACAAACTCTGGAATAGTTTCTTCCAGCGCTGGCCCCATGTACGGCTGAGCTTCCATCTTGCGTGTTCCTACTTCGACATAACCCGAATAATCTGTACCAGTCTTGACTTTGGCTTCATCACGACCAACAGTAAGATGTATAGACTGTCTTGTAGCACCCGTAGAATATCCACGAGTAAAGACAGCGTTTCTTACTGCCCGTCTATGCAAGCGTGAGCCATGATCTTTTAAGATCTCGTGTGCGTCAAATTTAACTGCTTGCGCAAAAAAGAGGGTTGCCCCTCCATCGTTAATATCAATATCAAACATTAACCCATCACCTCAGCTACATACAAGACTGTAGAGCGTCGTTCTGGATTCTTTCGGCTGATAACCTTATAGCGCTTGTCAGCGATAATAACGGACGATGCAGGGCTATTTATAACGTGGTTAAAACGCAATACTTTGGCATCTACATCGACTTTATCAAGCAGTTTAACTTTTAATTCCAGCCCTAATTCAGAGATAAAACAAGGCAATACCTTCTTAGTAGGCTCTGCGTTGCTCATTCGTCCTAATTCTGGATCATATTTAGGCTTCCCAGCCTGAAATACGAGTTCAACACGTTCACTTTCTCTCATAGCATCTTAAATCCTCGATTTTCAAGGATAGACGGGTACTCACGTTTTAAGATCTTGTTAAATCGAGCAAAATCATCTTGATTAAATTCAAGAGTCAAGCCTTCGAGTGTTTTCTTAGAGTAGCCTTCCGACCCAATGCGGTTGAAGCGTTCAATCATGATCTCGATAATCATGTAATCAAACTTCTCTGGTACTCCAAAATCTCCAGTATAAGCAGTGAAGTGCTGGGTTGTCATCTCCTCGATTAAACCAAGCATTTTGTCCTGCAAGTCGTCCTCGATATTCAACAGCACCTTTACTTTATCGATGTACGACATAATCAAATCATCCTTTCAATGCTTCGACTAATTCAGCTTTTGCAAGCGTGGAATAGCCTTCAACACCTTTTTCTTTCGCCAAAGATTTCAAATCCTTTAGCGTCATATCTTCCAAAGCAACATTTTCAGTCTTTTCAGGTTCGACTGGTTCGCTTTGTTGATAGTGATAACGTAGTAGCATGCTCACGTTGTCACCCCCTTTTGAAATTATTCACCGAATTTGACAACTCGTGATGGATCATAGAGGTATGTTCCATAGTGTTTGTCAGCGGTAATGACAGTTGCTTTCTTCAAGATGTCACGGTCAGTTTCAACCATTACATCACGTTTCAATGCAATAACAAATGCACCGTATTTGTTCACATCGTCTGTATCAGTAGCATCAGCAGAGACTTTTACGAGGAAGCCTTTACCTTTTTCTACTTTGTTTGTGCGGACGATTTGAACACCAAGAACTTCACCGAATGTTCCGTTCACAATTGTTTCAGCACCGAGTTCTGAACCTTTAGTCCAGTTTTGAGCCGCATCTTTACGAAGAGCAGCAGCGTCTGCAGGGTTGAGCAAAGCAACATAAGATGCATCGTCTTCGTCTTCGAAGATGTCAAGGGCTTTTTGCAAGTTGTCAACAGTAGTAGCTGTTTCAATAACGTGTTGAGTTGCGCCTTTCGCAGCTTCTACAAGGTCGTTGTCGATCTTGTTAGCAAGGGCAAGAGATGCTTGATATACTGCTTGTCCGATTGGATCTCCAAGACCTGAAAGAAGGGCTTCGTCTGTGATTTCATACCCTTTAGCAGCCTTTTTGATTGTCATTTCAGACTTTTTAGTAGTCAATTGGTCCAAAGTAATTGCTACACCTTCTGCAACTTCTGCTGCATCTCCAGCGTATTCCCATTTTGGTACAGTGATCTTGTCGCCAGGTTGTCCAACAAGCGTGTTGTCGATATAAGCGAGCGGTGTGAATTTGATTAGTTTAGGTAATTTAGCTGAGACCATGTCAGCCATGACTTCTGGCACTACCATAGTAGCTTTTTGAGTAATTCCTTGTGGCATAAATTAATTATCCTTTCAATTGGTTATATAGTTCTGGGTTCGTTTGGAACAGTTCATTGCGGCTTTGATAGCCCATCTTACGAAATTGCTCCTTGGTGATCCCTTGACCAGTTTCCTCTTGCTTGGTTGGTGTTTTACCAACTAGCATTGTTTGTACTTTTGCTTCTGCAAGAGTATTTACAAGACCAATGAGCGACTGCACTGATTGTTGTGTGTCTTCTGCATTATTGCGTACAACAAAGTCAAGCACTGTTTCATCGGCTGTGATTCCAGCTTCAAATAGCATCTTAGAAGCCTCTTTTTCGAGTCCGTTGCGATTGAGTTGTGCTTCCAATTCGGCAATGCGTTCAGCTTGTTTCTTAGCTTCATACTCTGCTTTTTGCTCAGCGTTCATCTTGCGCAACTTCTCAGCTTCTTTCTCAGCTTTTTCAGCTTCTTCTTTCCACTTTGCAAATTTCTTGTTGATGATCTTGTCAACATCTGCGTCCGTGTACTTCTTTTCGTCTTTCGGTTCTTCTTGATGTTCTTCTGGTTCGGCCGTTACCTTTTCAACATCTTCAACCGTTTCGACTACTTCTGTTTCTTTGTTCATGCGAACCTCCTATTTTTAAAGTCATCCCTGACTGTGTTGTGTTCCATAGCTTTTAAAGTCATCAATGCTTGGACAAAATAAAAACCAGCCTTTCGACTGGTTGGATTATGCGATAAAATAGCAGTCTATTCCTGCTTGTCAAGATGCTGGATCACCTCTCAATCTCTGTTTTTGCGTTTAACTTCATCAATCCCTGACAGTAGGCCGATTGTCATCGCATATCCAAATACGAGGATAAGAAATAAACAGACAACCCCTGCAGTGACTGATACTATGTTCCAAATATTCAAGGCGCTCCTCTCTTTCTGTTTTTTGACAACAAAAAAAGCCGTATTGCTACGACTTTTTATATATTTAATAAGCGTACCCCGCTTCTTTCTTCATGGCATCAAATTCGTGTCTCAGTTTTTCGTCCGTGAGATAGCGTTCTGCCAAAGGGCCAAATGCAAAACCTTTTGGATTTGTTAAGATCTCAATAACTTCTGTTTGATCTTCTGCAGTTGGTTCGTTTGGAAAAGACATCCACTTATAAAAAGAATCTAAAAGGATTTCAACAACAAAGCCTTTTCTTTCTTTATCCACCAATGCGCTTCGGCCATCTTCGAGAGTGACCAATATATTATTTTTTGATTCATCGACACCGATGATTTTATTCAATTTTAACAAATTGATCACCTTCTTTCACATACAAGTTAATACCGAATTCTTTCAATGACTGAATTTGCTTCTCGTTTGGTTTGTTATTTGTGAAGTACATACTAGAAATATCAGATACTCCTATTTCACCATGATATTGAGTCTCCAAATAACGGACACCAAGAGCCTTGCTCGCTTCTTCTGGTGTTTTGATGTTTCCAGCTTTTAACAAATCTACCGTTTCTTTTAGCAACTCTTTATCGATACCAACCAAATTCGGTCTATTTGGATTGTCTGCAACAAGTTCTTGATAGACCGCAGGGCCAAGGCTGTTGTTTACTGTGAATGTTGTCTTGTTTGCCACCTTGTCTTTTGCAAAGTGGATGATAACATCACCATATTGACCAACACCGCCCCAGCTTGTCGAGTTGTGGGTGTAATCTTTGATAGCATCCTTGTTCCCAAAGTAGCCATACTTTTCAAACTCGGATTTCTTCAAGCGTTTGCCAGACAAACCAAACAATTGATTTGTGGCTTGCCTTCTGTACTTCGTGTTGACAGTCCCACCGCTTGTGCCAGTTTCAAACTGATTCATGAATTTTCCAGATTCTATCAGTTTGTCAATATTTGCAGACTTAAAGCGCATTGAATATGCACTGTTGTCAATCACCTTTTTCAGCACATGGCTAGAAAATTCAATTTCTTCTGGTGTCAGTCTACTTTCTATGTGATTATTATACCACTTTTTAGCGTTGTCAACAAAGTTTTGTAATGTTTTTTGTGCTAAATCTAAACCTTTTCCAAAAGAATCTCCGAAGCTGTGAGTTTCCTCTTTTTCTACTTTATCAACAGCTTTGGTTTGCTGTTTAACTTTTTCACCGAAGCCTGAATAATGAGCAGCAACACTACACCGACAAAATGGATGCATCGGAGCGCAGTTGCGCCCAGATTCCATTTCAGATACCTTGAAGATTTTTCCATCGAACGGAGCGCATATCTTACAAGCACTTGGCTCTGCGATGTACTCATATTCATCATAGCCTTGTGATTCCAGACTATCTTTTTGCGCTGCCATCGCTACCCGTGAGCCTTCTGTGACTGCCAAGCGTTTAGCTTGATGGGCAGATACTCCAAATTCTTTACGTAACTTTGAAATAATCTGTGTTGGATTCTTGCCAAGAACCAGTAAGTCAGCAGTTGCTTTCTTGACTATGTCTCGAAGAGCATTTTGACGATCCCAGATACGACTAGACCAAGTAGCACCGTTGAAGTTACGATCTATAGCCTGCTTCATCGCAGTAGAGACCGTAGCACCTTCTGACACTCCCAAAATACCAGCTTGACTTTTTAGCCCTTGCAAGTATTCGCCTTTCAAAAAGTTGCCTGTCTTCTTTTCTTCCTCGTTTGCAAGAGCAATCATCTGCAAGTCTAGCTCTTGTTGCAGAGCTTCAAGCCTTGATACTCGCATTTTAAGGTTGTAGATAGCCAACTCTCTGTTAGCTATCGCACCAAAATCTTTCTCTTCAACATAGCGTTTAGCTTTCTCAGCAAATGCAGCAACATCCATTGCATCAAGTCGTGCTACAACCTCAGAGTAGGGAATATTCCCGTTCTTTTCAGCATAGCGATTGATAAACGTTCTGATTTCCTTATCAATCTCGTTGAAGTAGTAATCATGCATCTTTTTCAACTCAGTCGCATAATCTTCATCACGCTTGATTGCTTCTTTCTGCTCTAGCTCAACACGGTTACGCCAGTAACTATTCTGTCTGACGGTCTCTGTCATCCTCTACACCGTCCTTTTCTTTGTTGCCTTCTTCTGCATCCTTGTTGATTGCAAGATCACTCATGCGCTCATTTAGAGCCATTTGCTGATACAGTTCACTGTCTTTCTTGCTTTCTTCTTCCATTCGCTCAAGCTCTTCTTTTGGATCTTGGACGATAGACAAGAAAGAAAGTTTTGTTTCATCTGACACTTGGCCATTTAATTGGCTTACGATTTGCGCTTCTTCTAGCGTGTTCTTAGGCACGTTACGAGTAAACTTGTAATTAAGTTCAGACCATGCATCTGCTGGTACTTGCGTAGTTGGTACTGACAAGACAACCTCGTACAAGCGATTAAACCCAGACTGCATTTTGCGGTCTTTTGATTTAGCGAGATTGTCCATTGCTTGTAACTTGTATGCAAGGGCAGTCCCAGAGCTATTACCAAAGTCTTTGTCTGACAGATTGGCAACCATTGAGATATTAAAGATCGCATCACGCAGTAGCACAATGAGGTTTTCTTGAGTTTGGTCTGCGTTTGGCTTCTGCAGGAAGTCAACATCTAACTGACTGCCACTTTCACCCCACAAATTAAATACACGATTATCACGGATGCTAGAACTTACTTCATCATCTAGCTCCATGCCGATGATTTTCAGGTAAGCATCTGCGAAGTAATCAACATCATTTGCTTTCTCGCTGACCGCTTTGTTGAGAGCGTCAAGCAATGTCTTCACGCTTTCAAAGATGCCTCGACGCTCTTCGTTCTCGATCACTTCGATGATTGGAAGATGCGAATAGATGTGGTTTGACCGTTCACCGAAATGCACATCACCAGCGTTATCAAGGGTGAAATAGATTATTTCCTTATCGGTCACAACCTCACCAGTGCCTGCACCCGTCTCTTCATCGATCATGTACCGTACTGCGAATTTAGGACGCTCTGCAACAGAATTGTCATGCACAATCAGCATATTCATTGGGCTGTTGTATGTCACTCTAGTATTTGCGTCTTCGTCTTGGTACACATACCAAAATGCATGGCCAAAGATATCAACCAGCTTGGATAGTTCGCTCTCGCTATCTTCCATGTCGTTGAATTTTCTAAAATCGTTGACATAATCACTAATAACTTGATCGTCATGTGATACAGTGGCTGGAATACCGATGAAATAACCATTGAACATGTCCACGATGTATTTTGCATAGTTGACGACTAGACGATTGTCAGGCTTCCATGTGTCTTTAGCTCTGGCATGTAGGATCTTGTGATCTGATAGATATAAGTTTTCGTTTTCCCGATAGGTTGGTACGAGTCTACTCAAATGCAAACGAATTGCTTCTGTCACGATCTCTGCAGTCACCTCAGTATTTACAGGTGCTGTCAGCAGTCGCTTGTTGTTAATTCTGACTTTAGTCAATTAAAAGCCTCCTTTGAAAGTTTTGATTCTAGATTTAGTGATCTTGTCTTGGATTGCATAACGTATCGCATCCAGACAGTGGTTGTAGCTATCTACAGGCTCGTTGATGTACTCATTCGTAGCCTTGTCTTTCTTCCATGTGTAATTTTCTAATTCTTCTATGGTTTTTACACATCGTTCATCTACTATCCACTCGTATTGCAAGAGATACTGGATTCCTTGCATGACTGAGCCAGCACCCTTCTTGACATCAATAACCCGACCAATTCCAAGATTTCTAAGCTCTTGGTTTGATTTCTTTTCAGCTGAATCGGCTCGAATTTGCTCTTTTGCATACCCAAGGGCCTTGATACTCTCTGCAATCTTGTCATTTGTCAGTCCTTTTTTTACATACTCTTCGACAACATACAACCTTTTGCGGTCATCATCAATTTTTACATGCATAAAAGCGCTGGGGTCGTTGATAAACCCGTAGTCAAGGCCAAAATAAGACGGAATTTGCCTTAAATCGTCCTTATTTAGCAATACTTTTGTGTATTTTGGAAAAACCAGCTTGTCAAGAGTTGCAAACTCTCCCAAAGCGTAGATTTTGTAGTACGCTTCGTTGCGATTCGCCAATTCTTCGATATTTTCCCGTGTTACAGCGTCCAAAAAGCGATTATCTTTGTACGTTGTCTGATAAACGACTGTATTTTTCGGTTTCTTGACAAAAAAAGCATTATAAACCCAGTTCGCTTTGGAAACTGGGTTAAACATTAAGTATATTTGCTTTTGCTTGTGTGCTTTGTCCCGCAGACGAAGCGTGAGCTGTGTGTAGTCGTCTAAAGTAAATTCAGACGCTTCTTCCATGACAACATCAGAGATACCCTTGATGGATTTTATTTTCTCTGGGTTATCCATCCCTTTAAAGATAAACTCTGCACCATTCGGCAGCTCTATACGAAATGCAGACATGTTGACCTTGCACATGTTCAGGATGCCAAAGTATGACAATGTTGCTTGTACATCTGCAAAGACCGAATCACGAACAGTAGCACCGACCTTTCGAAGTACAAGGATCTTTCTGGGCTTCTTCCAGTCTTTCAGCGCTTTAATGACTATCTTTTGAAAGACTCCGTGGCTCTTACCAGACGAAGCACCACCGTAGTGGACCTCTGTAAATGTGTCATAGTCAAATAGATGATCGTAGATGTGTCTGTTGAATACTTTGGACGGGCTGATATTAAGTTTGATCGTCATCCCAACCACCAACCGTTATTTCAATATTATGATTGATCTGTTCTACTTCCTGCTTATCTCGCCATTCTTTCAGCTTCCTGTTCTTCAACCAAAAGATTTGGGCTGTGATATTTGGTTTGCTGTACTTTTTGACAGTAACCACATCGCCTGCATTTGTGGCCGTCTCTTCTTCGTACATAAAGCCAACTGCGTTTTTAAAGAGTGCATTTTCTACTTGCCTGTCGACAACTTCTTTTCCTTGCTTTAAGGAGTCCGAAAAAGCCGAATACTTCTTTTTCCATTCCTTAAACGTAGAATAAGCCACACCCATATTTTTGGCTATTTGTTCATCGATTAACCCATCTCTTGCCCAGCCTTGGATCAGAAGCAAGCCTTCATCGGTCAACCATTCTGTATATTTCGCCATCTGGTCCACCTCGCTTTCGGCAAAATAAAAAAAGATCGGTTTAATCCGATCCCGTTGGTATCAATAAGAAAGACAAGGAGTATGTAACGTGAAAAATCATCAAAACTATTTTTTGGAGATAAAACTTTGAAAAAAACGCTCAAACCGCTTGGAATAGATGTCCTGTTCTCCTTGTCCGTACTACCATAATAGCACATTAACGTTACCATAATGTCCCAGTTTGTGTCATAATTTCAAAGCTAAATGTTCAATGCCAGATTTTTTTGCACGTTGAAAAGTTGTGCGTGAACAATTTAATTGGCCTGTTGTCTTGATCCAGTTGTAGCCGTTCACATAAGTGTACCGCAACACGGCTCTTTCAAGTGGATCTTCAAGCTGGTCGATGGCATTGATCGTTTTCCGACTTTCAGACCAAAGAGTCATAATTTCATTTTCGATTTTTTCTTTTTCGTCAATGATTTTCACATTCAGCTCTTCTGTCTTATTCCCTTGTCTGCTTCCTTTTGGTTCATCAGAATATACTTGCGCTTTTTGTACAAGAGATTCCAGAGCAAGGATTTCCTGTCTCTTTGATTTGATTGTGTCGTCAAGAAATTTGAGGTTATTCAGTCGCTTTTTAACGTTCATCCACCCACTCCGTTTCTCTCAGCAGCCTCCTTAACTTCCTCCGCACGCTGCCGTTCTCGCATCTGGTACTCGCTGTTTAGCTTATTCAAAATCACATCCTGCGCATTATTTTTCTCAGCCAATCGCTGGATAGACAGCTCATGTTCTTGTACCGTCCATTCGAGATTGCTCACACGTTTATTAAGACTTCCAATTCGTGCGTTAAGATTAATGCACACGATCAGAAATACCAGCGATACAGATCCGAGGATTGTATAGAATAGTTTATTCATGCTTGTCCTCCTCTACTGTGATTTTATATTTATATCCGTTTTTAAATCCCAGTGGTATTTCTACTTTCTTTGCACCTTCAAAAACGATCTCAGCAATAGCATAGATAACATTCTGCCCTATGAGTTTTTCTATTTCATCTTCCATCTTTTCCACCCCTATTTCTAAACGCAATCACACTAGCCCAGATCAGACCAGAGAGCCAGACCAGTGCGAGTAGTAGATAGATAAAATTTTGTGTGTCCATTAATACCCCCTCAAAGCTTCTCTCAATTTTCTATTTCCTTTTTTGGAAAGTCCAAAACTGACTGTTATTTCCTTATTCGCCAGATTAATGTCGCCACACGATAGGACACTAGTATCAATAACTCCCGCTTCCATAACCATACTATCTGGATCAAAATCTTCGACAGTTTGAGAAAGTATTGACCATTTCTTATCATCAGCCGTTTTTATTTTCAATCCTAAAAGACGGCCATTGGAATATCCACGATACTTCCTAATCAATCGTTTTCTTGTTTTATTCAATGACATTGTTTCGTCTCCCCCGTCATTCTATTTCTTTCAACTCTCAATTTAAAACTAGTGTCATCACCGAAACATACTAGAGTTGTTTCTTCTTCCCATTGATTTTTAGTATATGGGTATCTGTTTGGTCTCATTCTGTTACCTCCTCAAATTTTACGAACGTCATCCAGTGAGTTGTTCCTCTCCGTTGTCCAAACAAGGGTTTAAATGGAATGACCTTTAGTATTTCTCTTACATTTACCTGGCAATCAGACCACTTAAAAATTAACGTTCCCCCTGTTTTTAAAACCCGCATGCACTCTTCAAAACCTTTAGCCAAATCTTCGGCCCAAGTTTCTTTTTCAAGTTGGCCATACTGAGCTTTCATTATTGAATTAGGTCCAGCCCATTTCAAATGTGGTGGATCAAAAACAACTAAATTAAAAGTATTATTTTCAAATGGCATAGCACGAAAATCACCGATAACATCAGGATCTACGTTGACTTTTTTACCATGGATTTCAAACTTTTCTTTTCTGATGTCCATGAAAGTTGTATGGCTTTCATTTTTATCAAACCAAAACATACGGCTTCCACAACATGCGTCAAGTATTTTAGTTTCCGTCATTTATTCCACCTCCTCGATCTCAATCCCCGGGCAATCAAACACCCAACCAAAACCAGCTTCTTCAAGCTCTTTGCGGGTGTGTTTTGTTTTAGTATATGCACCCTCAATTTTTTGGTTGTAAAACCACAATTCATTGATAGTGTCATGGTTCAAATATGGACATGCTACCCCTTTTATCTTCACCAGATACCGCCTCTCTTTCTCGACTGTGTAGCCGTCAAGCCAAGCTCTTGCGAAAATTTCTTGTCGGTTCTTTTCATCTTCGCAAAGCCATAACTTCACTTTTTCTGGTGAGTTTTCTAACGCATAATGTAGAGTACGTACATAAAATTTTGAGATATCAATATAATCCGCCACGAACTGCGGAACTGTGACTTTCTGCGTTTCGGCCAATTGTTCTAATTCTTGAATAACTTTATTAACCGAAACTGTTTCACAAAAATTGGAAATTCTTTTGTAATTTCCAATCAACTCTTGTTTATTCATCGCTTCACCTCTTCAACTTCAAACAGCGGACTGTTAAACACATCTCCAAATCCAGCCTCTTCGAGCTGCTTGCGGGTGTGTTTTATAACAATGCTTTTCCCCCCGCTAGCCATCAAAGTCCAATAACCCTCATCTGGAATATATGCCAAATAGCAAAACAAAGCTCTCAAGTTTTTCATCTTCACAAGATACCGCTTCTCTTTCTCTACCTCGTAGCCAAACTGGTGCATATTGACTAACGTTTGAAAAGGCTTGGTTTCACCGTCGATGATCCATTCTTCAAATTCGTTTAGATCTCCTTCATCGTATACACTTGGTATATGATCTATGCATCGAAATAGAGCAATTTCAAAATCGTCCTTATGCTCTTCGTACCAATCAGCTATAAACTGCTTTACTACTGGTTTCTGCGGTTCGTCTAGTTGTTCCAGATCTTCCAAAACTCCCTTAATTGAAATAAGAGTACAGCTAGTGTCCTCATAAATTTTTATCAATTCCTGTTTATTCATTCTTTAACTCCTTTTTTTCTGCCTCATACTGCATTAAAACCAATTCATCGTATAAGTTTCTAACAACTCTTTTAATGTCATTTAATTCTTGAGCAGTCATGATATTGGCATCACGCATTAAATTAACCAAAGTCTCATGGAATAACAATGTGTATTCTCTATTTTTTGGTAGCTTTTGTTCTTCTAACTTTATACTCTTTATATCTGAGCGCCCCATTAAATAATCAGCGTTAACTCCCAAATGTTCTGCAACGCTCTTTGCATAGAGTGGTTTCATACCGCCTTGCGTTTCCCATCTATATAGTGTTTTGTCCGATACGCCAAGAACTTTACTTAACCCTTTTATTGTCAAATTCCGCTCTTTCCGCAACTCTCTGAGCCTATTCATCTGGTAAATCCTCTTCTTTCACAAAACTTTCATCAATCCATTTACCTTTGCGGTCTTTGATTTCGTTATATGCTACCTCGAAGCAGTCCGCAAAGTCGTAGTTGAGTGCCTTACTAATTGATTTTAGATAAGCCACCGCACGCACTAGATTATGTCTGCACATTTCCTTACTTGCTAAATCCTGCGAGAGTTGAAATTCTGAAATGTTTGCATTTAGCAATTTAAAACATTCCATCGCATCTTTGCGTCTGATATTGTCCGATTCCTCAAAAATGCTATGCACATCTTCCTTAATCAATAATGCAAGCCCTACAATTACGACCGCACAATCACCAATGCTATCTTTTGTAAGTTTCTCATTCTGCTTGAGATATCCAGCGCATAGCTCACCAAACTCTTCACTCAATTTCAAAGCCTGCTTGTCTAATCGTCCACCATGTTCGAGGTCACGATCCACAAACCATTTCTTGGTTAGTGTTACTAATTCCTTTTCCAATGCCATAATGTTTTTGTTTATCCTTTCTTTAATTGCTCGTGATCTTCCAACCACTGCCGTTTTACCGATGTTTTTTTGTATCAGTAAGTTACTGCTTGTATCTTGTAGTCGCTGTCGATCCAGCCTAATTGATCTTTTAATTAATTCAATCTCCATAATATTCTCTATCTGCCTTTTTAAAATAGGGGAGTTGCTCTGCTCCCCCCTTTTAGAAAAACAGATTAGAGGGCCTTTCTAAATTTATAGTGAGCAATGGCCAGCGGATGGAGTTGCGCCACCCTATTTACTACAACTGGCCAGCTATCGGGACGGGGCGATAGCGTGAAATAAAGAATGTATCATAAGGAGTCCTATTCCCGTCCTAATCCTATAGAGGGGATCGAACCCTCTGAGGTTTCCAAGCCTCATACCAATATAGGATGTTAGTCGTAAGCGTATATCAGACTTACTTGTATGATAATAAATTAAGAAAGGACTCTCCTTTATTTATTTATAGGTTGATATACATTTTTGAATCGTGTGTTAAGGCATAAAACCAGTAGTTTTATCACGATTCAATTTGAAGCGCCTCACTCGCTTCGCATCAGTGTCTTATTTTATAGTTTGTGAGGTATGACTGACAGATCTGTTACAATCTGCCAGCCTTACATTAAGCACCCAGCGCCCATGCACGTTCCAGCGTTAACTGTACTGATAATTCACGTTTCTTTCTTCGACCTTTCGGGCGATGCTTGATTAGGAATTCATCCAGTGCCATGTCCATCTTAATGGTCATCTTCTCTGAATAGTTATCACCGTAGTATTGCATACATTCTAGAAGAAACTGATTATCCATATAATCTTCAAATCGTTTTAATTGCGTGGGTGGTGGCATCGTGCCGTCTCTTCGTGAGCGGTTGATATATCCACTTACACGTTGATCACCAAGGATATTGAAGAATTTATTAACACCACCGTATTTAACCATGAGGTTGTCGTATTCTTCATAAAATCTATTTATGAGTGACATTATTCACCCTCACGCTTCAATGCAATTCGTGCCATACCACCAAGGATGAACATACCAGCGAATGAAAGAATGAGAGTACTTTCAGAACCCGTATTAGGGAGCGTATGTGCGTCTGTTTCTTGCGGTTGATAAATAACATTCACTTGCTCTTTCTGAGGCTCTACGGTCGTTTTAGACGGCTTAGAATTGATTTCTGTTGGTTTATCCTGTTTTGGTTTATCCTGTTTTGGTTGTGGTTTTGGTTGTGGTTTTGGAATATCAATGATAAGCTCTGGCTTGTCCAATACTGGAGCTGGTGGCAACAATGGAATATCTTCGATATTGATTTCTGGTTTATCAAGGATAGGTGCATCAAATGGTACTACCCCACCATTCCACTCTGGTTTATCAAGTTGCGGTGCGTCAAACGGTACTGTACCGCCTTTCCACTCTGGAATCTCAACGATTGGAGCGGGTGGCATAAGTGGGATATCGTTTAAATCGATTGATGGTTTCTCATATTTCGGTGCTTCATTTGGAATTTCCCAAGTTGGATCTGGTTTGTTTTCACCAGACGCGTCCCCTTTACCACCTACAAGTTGTACATAACTATATGAAACAGCACCCGCGTCTTCAGCTTTAAGCTCAATCTTATTAGTAGGGTTATGTGATTCTTTAACCGTGTTAGTCAATTTAGTCTTATAGTACAAGTAGATCATACGATCAAGACGATCCATTGTGATATTAAATCCATGGTCAGATTTAGTCATTGATTTAACAAGTTCCATAGCTGAACCTTTATCGACCCATGGGTCTACACTATCGACATACTTAATTTCTAAATAGTTGTCAACCAATTTCTGATTATCTGACATTTCATCAATGATCTTGACATAGTTAAGTGTTTTGCGTGCATAGTTCAACCGAACAGCCCAGTTGATTACAGTAGGATCGTCTTTGTCTTGTGATCCCCATTTTGAGATCAGCTCATCCTTACCGATCACTTGTTCTTCTCCGATTTGAGTTGTTACAAGCGTACCGTTAAAATTAGCTGTTACAGGCTTACCACTCTCTACCTTGTCAGTCCAAGTTGCATCCAGCTTGAGGCTCATCTGCTTATTAAGTGGATGATCTTTAAAGTAGTTGTTGAATACTGTGGTAACAGTATTAGTTGCTGTGTCAGTAGTAGCTTTACCAACTACTTGCTTCTCAGGATTGTATACATCAAAGTCAAAGTTGGTCTGGAATTTCGCTTCTTCTGGGAGGGTGAATTTGACCTTGTCTCCTTCATTAATAGCCATATCATCTGGAAAGTGGACATTCTTGTATTCGATTGTAAATGGTGAATATTTCCCATTTCCATTAGGTTGTTCTACAACCACTTCTGGATTGGTTACTTGAATATCGGTCCCATTTTTTGTAAATTGTGTAGCATTTCCCGATTGGTCTGAATGGTCGCTTGCGCTTCCTGCTTCTGCATTTGTAGTTTCAGCAGTTGGTTGTTTAGCAGTCTCCGTTGTTTCATTTTTTTCTGCTCCAGTTGTTCCAGCGATTGGAGCTGTAACTGCGCTTGTTTCACTTCCTGTTCCAGTTGTTCCTTGTACGTTTGTTTCATCCGCTTTTACTCCTTGCGCTGTTCCTACTGCTGCGATTGTTGCTACTGTTGCTAAAACTAATTTTTTGTTCATTGTTGTTATCTCCTAAATTTTTTTAATTTTAATTTCAATTCGTGGATTTGGTGAGTACACCTTTCTTGTTGTATGCTCTACAACTTGGTTGTCATCCCACCAAATACAATTAGCATCTGAAATGCTGTCATATATTGCTTTTTCCAGATTGTCAAGATCTGGCTTTTTTTCGCAGTATATCTGCTCGTTTAAAAATCGTTCATATCGTTCCCACGTTTTTGTTTTGGCTTTTGGTGTGGGTTTCTTTGATACGACTTGAGGCGCTTTTAGATAAAACGTGACTTCTGTTTTAAGATAGCCTTGCATCTTCTCGCCCTTATATAGACTTTTAATGAGGTATGTAGCAGATCTGCGCCACGCTTTCATTTTCGGGTCTTCGTATGTCCCACCTCGCCCAAATTTTGGGCGGGTTTGGGGTTTTGGCTCGATAGGTATTGTTAGCTCAATCATTTTACAGTCCTACCAATTTTTTGAATAAGCAATCAAGGGCATCGAGGTCGTATTCTTCGATACTTTCATCTGGTTCTTGCAGTTCTGATCCATCCTCTTCTGTGATCTCATACTCGGCTTTTACTTTAACCATGCGACCACCTACCGCTTTAGCAATGTTATATATCGCTTCTTCTGACTCTTTATTTCCTTTTTCGAAAGCTAAAGCACAGCGAACATCGTCAGCAAAAACAGCACTAAAAGTTAATGCGTGTTCTTGATTTTTATATCCTTCTAAAAATTTGTTTGTTCCATTTTGTGCGATTGCGTAAAATTCCTTTTGTTGTTTCATGTTATTTCTCCTTGTTTAAAATAAAGTTAGTTGTTGTTTAAAATCTTCATCAGTGAGTCCGATTGATCTTAGATCATTACTGATAGCGACCAAGTCATTGGTTACAATAACTTTGTTCAGCTCCTTTGAATACCGCTGTGTCTGGTATCCTCCCTTATCGTCCTTGTCCCAGATATCTTGTATAGACTTGATTTCTGGGTACTCTTTTGCAAAGTGTTCTTCAATCCAAGTCATAGGTTTAGAATGGTAAATCATCATCTGAGATGTCCATAGGTTCTGCCTGCCGTGAAAATTCTGGCTGGCTGTTTCCTTGCGATTGTCCTTGGTTGTTCTGCTTGTTAAATTCCAAAAGCTGGAAGTTATTTGCTACGACTTCTGTGATATAAACTCGCTGACCTTGCTGATTTTCATAATTACGAGTCTGGATACGACCAGTGATACCAATCAAAGCACCTTTTTTAGCCCAATTCGCCAAATTTTCTGCTTGTTGTCGCCAAATCACGCAATTAATAAAATCCGCTTCACGGTCTCCGTTTTGGTTTTTAAATGGACGATTTACAGCCAAACTAAAAGTAGCTACTGCTTGATTGTTTGGCGTATATCGTAGTTCTGCATCTTTGGTGAGCCTTCCGACAAGTACGACACTGTTTAACATTTATTAGTTTCCTTTCAATTTCCCTAAAAGCATTTCCGCTTGCTCTACTTGCGATTGTTTAATTTGTTTATAATCCGCAACATTTAGGTGCTGTAAGAACCACTGTGCAATCGAGCCATCCTGTTTGCCTTTTTCCGATGAAATCGTAGCAATCTCTTTCAAATAGTAGTTTGCTTTTTCAATCGAGATAACGGGTTCATCTTGTTTCTTTGGTTTTGCTGGTGCTTGCTTTTGGTTTGCTCGTCCAGTTTGGATATAATCGGCATCTGTGTCAGCATCTTTGCTATCATCAATCAAAAACATTTGACTGAGTGCGTACTTAGTAGCATAGCTTTGCGCTCCACCCGATACTTGAGAAGCATCCATACCTTTTTTTGTGCGTTCTTCTCTTGCTCGTCCAACAACTGTAACCACGTTTTCGCTATCCCAATCCATGAGTGAAACAGTAACCCTTGTAATCAATTCGTTTGCAAGTTCTTCTGTTGTTACTTCGGAAATCAAGCACGTTGCACGATATTTCAAACAGATAGGCTTCAACGCTTCTTCAATATCTTCTGCGTTGCGATAGTTGTATTTTCCGAAAGAGTTATACTGATTTTTAGGCGCTTTTAGTTCGTTTTGAATATTAGCCAGTTTTTCATAAATACTTTGCTTTTTCTCTACCATTCCAAACCCCTTATCTGATACTCAAATTCTTGCGCTCAACCAATTCAGCGCCCAAAATTTCAAGTCCATTTTTTAAATCTTCCTTCAAGCGTTTCTTGTCAGGCTTATACGTTGCAACTTTGTACGCTTCAGGCAATAGCAAGTCATCCACTTCCACGGCTTCGGATTTTCGGAAAGACACTTTGAATAAAGGTGTGTCAACTCTATCATGTCCAGTCAATTCCATGCTTTCCTTGACAGCTTCCTTCATTCGTTCTTTCTTGCTATTGTCCGCATCGTTCAATTTCCGCAAGCGTTCAATTTCATTCTTGCGTGCTTCCATGTCAGCATCAAGATTTTTAATAACTTTGACATAGTTTTCAACCTTGTTTTCGTAGTCTTCTGCCCAGTCGATACTGTCCAGCGTGTCCTGCTTGGTTTCATCATCCATATCCAGGTTGTAGATTTCCAGATATTGTCCTGTCAGTTCATATAATGTACTCATTGTTTTATCTCCATTTTTTTATACTTCGTCGTCATCGCCTAAATAGCGTTTGAATGATCCCGATCTAAGCCATAAGTCTGGATCTCTATAGTCGATTTCCGTTTCTTCCATCTCGTTCATTTAGCAATACCCTCAAAATATTCGTGCGTTCAATATTTTGCTTTCTGTATATTTCTACGAGCTTTTCAAGCTCTTTGATTCTTCTTGCTTTTCTGAAAAACATTTATTTCATCCTTTTCGCCTCGTACCATCGGTCTACAATCACCTCTACAGGCTTGCTGAGTAGCCATGCACACATCTGAAACGGGTTAAGAAAGAATTTTTTCTTCTCGCATAGATCTACAAAATCCAAAAATTGTCCTTTTGTGATCTGCATATTGAAATATCCTTTCATGTACCGTTCAAACTCACGAAATAGGTTTCCGTCTGTTTTAACTTTCTTGAAATCAATCTTATTCACTGGCTAAAAACTCCTTCAATCTTCTTTCGTATTCTTCGCCAGACATTTCGGGTTCTGGCTCTTTCTGATTCTCTGGTCTTAAATTTGACCAAGAAGGAATATTTCCATAAGGATCGCCTTGAGTTTTGTTGGATTTTTTCCTTTCGAACTCTTCGTTGGCTGCCTTAATCTGTCCAGATGTTCTCAATCCTTGGCCGTCCCAACGTTGGAGGATTGACATAGTATATCTCAGAGACTTACCTGCATTTAGGATTGTTTCGTTTAAAGCTAAAACCACAAGTTCTTGTCCATACTGTTTAAGTAGTCTTTCGACCTCTTCGACCATAGTGCCATTCACACTCATTTCTCCGAAAGCTTCCTTTAATTTTTTAAAAACCAAATTTTCACCGCCAACAGCATTTTTTTGTTCTTGCTCTTGGTCTAGCTCTATATCTTTCTCTATATCTATCTCTATATCTCCGTTGCGTTTTGTTGCATCGGTGTTGCATTGCAACGCTTTTTGCCCCTCTCGATACTTGCGAGACCTACGGGTACTTGCTGTTTCGCTACCTATCATCTCTGGAACTTGTTCCAAAGTGAATTGATAATTATCGTTTGTAGTCAGTAGATTTTTCTTTGTTAAAAACATGAGCGCCATTCTGACTGCTTCAGTATCTTCATCAATGAGTAACGCTAATTCTTCAGCTAAATCTTCAGCTAAACCCTCGAAATAGATTTTCCCTTCGTCTGGAAGACTGGCCAGCATGATTTTCAGATAAATAATGGTTAATTCTTCGCCCCCAGGCAATTTCCGCATCAGCTTCATTTCCTTTGATTTGAAGAAATCTTCTTTGAGTTGCAACCAATAATATCGTCTATTTACTGCCATTTATACCTCCTGCATACCCCAATCATTGTCAGAATAAGAATGTTTGCGAGCTTCTGCAAGATCGATAAATGATGCTCGATAGCCTTCGTTGAATTTTTCTTGAAGATCTTCTTCATACTGTTGCATGATTGCTTCCTGTTTTGCTAGTCTAGCTTTCTTCCGTTGCGCCCGTTTAAAATCCCAGACAGCCCCAGCAAACCCTGCTGCAAAAAATGTTCCTGCGATTGTCATACATCCTAAGATTTCGTTATACATGTTGTATTTCCTTTTCTAGTTCTAAAATCTCATGCACATCATTCAGATCGTACATGATGTATTTTCCTTGCTTGCGAAATTTCAAGCCTTTCCGCTTCAAGCGTTTAAGATATTCGTTGCTAAATCCAAACATTTCTTGCAATTCTGCTTGACTGATTGGTAGTAATTCTTTTTTAGCTTGTTCTTTCGCTTCGAGGTAAATTTCTCTGATCTGTTCTTTGATTAGTTCTTCAATCATTGCCCACCTCTTCTTTCTGTGGTGTAATCAAAGTAGTTAATTTTGTGAAGCGCTTTTTCCGAAAAGTGCTTTTTTATTTTTCTTACCATTTCAACCAACTAGACTCATTTGGCCGTTGCGGTTTTTGATTTCCAATTTAGTGTTGGCTGATGGTTCCCAGCTTCCCCAATAGTCAAACGCTTGTTCTTCGTCTTTGCGTTTCAGCAAGTCATATCGTGGGATTCGGAAGTATTCCTTGAAGTCTTTGGCTGCCTGCGAAAATACCGACTGTGCAAATTTTCGATCTTTGTAAGCTTGGCTATCTTTACCACCAAGTAATTCGACAACTTTTTGTTTTCGCATTTTTTCTAGTGCTAAACAAATTGACGGATTCACTGGTTGCTCATTTTTTAAATAATCTACATCAGCTGATAGAACAGATTGACCTTCTTTCAGCTTTTTTAGTTCCTGCAATGTGTGGATCATCACATCTTCTGTAGTTAAATCATTGTTGATTTTTGCAATTTCATTTGTCATTCAAATTCTCCTTCCAAAATATTGCTTTCTTTGCGAATATCGTTCAGATCGTTAAAAAATCTCAACCCACGACTGATGAAGCTATCAAATTCATCTCGGACGATTCCATCAGCTTTCAAGACATTCTTTTCATCAGCGTAGATCAGACCGCCCATGCTTGCCAAGAAGTCGTTTCCTTTTTGAAGCAGGCTTGTGATATTCTTGTAAGCTGAGATCTGTTTTTGTACACTATTGAGTTGCCCTTGCGATTCTTCGATTGCTCTGGCTAATTCGTCATATTGAGCAGATTTTTTATCAGCCTCTGCACGCTGGGCCATCATCTCGTTTAGTTTGTTATTGATAAACTCAGAACGCTCCTCCATAGCCTTCACGCTGTCAGACAATTCTTGGTTCTTCACTAACAATCGCTTATTTAGCTCCCGTGTAGCTCCATAATCGTCTGGAACGACTTCTTTGATTATTTCCCTCACTTCTACTTTAGAAGTCTTTAGAGCCTCATTCTCGCCCCTTAGAAGCTCATTCGCTTGTTGGCTCAACTTGAGTTTCTTCTTAACTTCCTGCAACTCTCGCACTGTAGGAGTGTCACCGTCTTCGATACGCTGGATTTGCTCCTGCTTTTCCTCTTCTGGAAGAGTTGCAATGAGATGAAGTGCTGTGGTTCCTAAATTTCGAAACGTTTCGAAATTTGGAAGTTCTTTAGCAATTTTCATTGATTTACTAGCGAAATCCTTATCAATACCGAGACCGAGGTACCAATCCATGAATTCACCGTGAGCAAGATCATTTTCCTTTACATGATTTAATCGCCTACCAATTTCCCAAATTGATTGACCAGCAATTTGTTTGTGGTAGCTAATTTCAAGTTCTATCTGAGATAGATTATTTGATAAAATCAATTCATTCATTTCTTAAGCCCTCTTTTCACGGTTAAACCGTGATTTTATCTAAAAAATTAATATCGTTGTACGATATTTCAAATACTGATTCGATTTTTTTTAATTTTGGTATGTCTGGATACGTTTTATAATTCTCCCAATTCGACCACGTTTCTTTCGAAACACCAACTTTTTTGGCAGCCTGCTCTTGAGTCCAGTTGTTTCGAACCCTCAACATTTTTAGCGTTAACTGTGTCATTCTTTCACCTCCTTGTTATTTAATTCCCTATATACTGTCCTTTCTTTCTTTTGTTTTGGGTTAATTCCTTAACCTTGATTATATTTTATCACGGTTTAACCGTGATGTCAATAAAAAAATACGTTTTTTTTTATTTTTTTATCATTTTTCTTTACTTTTTTACGCTTTAACCGTAAAATGTAATGAAAGGAGCGATTTTTATGGCATTAGGAAATAAAGAGATTATGTCTCAAAATATAAATTACTACCTTCAAAAATCTGGCAAAACTAGAAATGATCTAGTAGCTGATTTGAACTTGAAGTATATGACCGTTTCTGACTGGATAAATGGCAAAACATATCCACGTATTGACAAAATAGAACTGCTTGCAAATTACTTTGGTGTAATGAAATCAGATCTTGTTGAAGCTCGTTCAGCAGCACAAAATAACGTTGAGAATTATATCGTTGACAAAATTGTTAATACAGTTAAAGAACTAGACCCAGAACCATACCAGCGTAATGTACTGACTTGTGCAGAGAGGCAACTCGAGGAACAAAAGCAAGCTAAGAAGAGACTTGCCGAGGTCCATGAAGTATCTGTTCAGTACTTTGCATACAACTACTACGACCAACCTGTTTCTGCTGGTACTGGACAATATTTGAATGAGGTACAAATAGAGACAATCCAACTACCTGTGAAGGTAGACGCTGATTTCGTTTGTCCAATTTACGGAGATTCGATGGAACCAGATTATAAATCTGGGGATTATGTCTTTGTTAAATTGACGGTAGAGCTTCCGAGTGGAACGGTTGGAGTATTTGACTACGAGGGAGAAGCATATATCAAACAACTTATTATAGAGAAAGATAAAGCGTATCTGAGAAGTTTTAATAAGAAATACAAAGATATACCAATCAATTCAGACAGTGATTTTAGAATCATCGGTAAAGTCGTAGATGTGTATAGAGAAGAAAGCGAGAAATAATATGGGATTTTTTGATTTTCTCTTCAAAAAGAAAGAAAAAAGAGCCTTGCCAGAAAGAGTGCATGTTACAACAACTATTTCTGCCGGCCCAGACTACTATACAAAAGAATATGTAGACTTGCTTTTGACTAGACCGACAATGCAAGACTTCTGGAATCGTTCTTTTGATTCCCCTCGTTATACCGATAGCTATCAGACATCAGAAGGCTATAAATTGAGAGAGCTGTTTCTCCTTGTCTGGTGGGGGAATACTAAAACAGGCAGAAAATCATCTATAACCGTCCCTAAATACTTCTTTTCTGACTACAACCTAAATGCAGAAAAGCTAACAAAGGAATTTAAAGACAAAGGTTTGTTATTGGATGATGGAGAACGGACAAAACTGAGCAAAGAAGGTAAAGAGATTGCTGATAAGTATCATGCTTTATGGGAGATCCACTCTATAAAGAACTTTCCAGTAAATCTTGATGTTGATTTTCCTAAATGGGACAAGCAGGAGTTTGAATTAAAAATCCTGAGATCAGAACTTGCTTATTATAACGAGCATGCTCGTTTTTGTAGAAATATCATCAATTATTTTCAGAACATCAGTGGCTACAGTAATTATAGTGATATAAATGATGAGGTAAATTACTACATCAACAACCTTAATAGTGATGTCGCAAAGATAAATGATCTCGCTGAAAAGATCCAGATTTTAGAAAACAAATAAAAAAAGCCACCCTTGTAAAACCAAAAGGGTGGCTAGATAGGAAAGATATTGAAATCTATATATAGTATAGCATAATATCAAGATTATGTCATGATAAAGAAATATTTAACAAAAGACGGAGAAACACGCTATATGCTTCAAGCGTATTTAGGCGTTGATCCGTTTACAGGCAAGCAAAGGCGCACGACCCGTAGAGGGTTTAAAACACAGAAAGATGCAAAGAAAGCAGAACGGGAGCTACTGCTATCCGTAGAAGAGAATGGATTTACAGATCATTCCAGCAAGCCAACTTTTAAAGAAGTAGCTGATTTGTGGTTAGAAAGCTATGAAACAACTGTCAAGCCTACGACATACCAGAATACAAAGAATTATCTTGAAGCGATCATAGAGAATCATTTTAAAGATATCCGAATAGACAGCGTATCCGTGGCCATGATGCAGAAGATTGTAATTGAACTAAGCAAAAAATACATAGCTTATTTAAATTATATGTCGATCATCAATAGAGTATTTAAGTACGCTATGCATCTTGATATTATCCAGACCAATCCAGTTGATAGGATCATACGACCAAAGCAACAGGAATCTCGCAAAGAGAAGATAGCACTCACTAAAGAGGAATTAAACAAATTTCTCAAGCTGGCAAAAAAAGATGCAAAGCCAGTCTTATACACTGCGTGGCACACACTCGCATACACTGGATTGAGACGAGGGGAATTGCTTGGACTTGAATGGTCTGATATTGATTTTAAAAATAAGACCATATCAATTAACAGGACACTTGTATCTATCAACGGCAGACTGTCAGTCCAATCCCCCAAAACCAAGCGTAGCACACGGACGATATCGCTAGACGATAGCACGGTACAGATTTTAAAAGATTGGAAGCTAGAGCAGAAAAAAACTTTTTTTAAAAATGGCATCAAGTCGAGAAATATAGTCATAACGAACACGGTTGGAGGTTACTTCGATTTTGGTAATTTTAGAGAAGATTTGCAAACATTTATTAGCAAGCACAAGCTGAAACAATTTAGTGTGCATAGTCTGAGGCACACACACGCAAGCCTACTTTTTGAAGCTGGCATAGAACCTAAAACAATATCGGACAGATTGGGCCACTCAAATATCCAAACGACACTCGATATGTACACACACTTAAATGACAAACAGCGGTCAGATGTTGCAGATCGCTTATTAAAATTTTTAGAAGCGTAGTCAAAAACGTAGTCAACACACGAAAACCCTTGATACACAAAGGTTTTTGCTTTTATAGCAAAAAAAGAGTCGAACTCAAAACACGAGTCCAACTCCTAGTTGTTAGTTATTTTTGCTTCCCTGTAAAGCGCCATTGAAACCGCAAGCGATCGTACAAGGGGTACTCAAATTGCAAGACAGCAAAGCCCAAAATCATACTGCCGAGAACGTCTGAAGGATAGTGGACCCCGACATAAATACGGGAGCCCACAATGGTCACAATTCCCAGAATCAGAAGCCCCTGAAGACAATAGCAGGCCGCTTTGTTTTTTATATGCTGGCCAACAATGATGATCAAGCTTCCCAAAACAAGGGTAGACGCCAGTGAATGACCACTTGGAAAAGAAAAGCCTTTTTCCTCTACTAGATGAAGAATACTTGGTCTCGGTCTCTGGTAGATATTCTTTAGAAGAAGAACCAAAAGACCAGTCAATACCAGATTGCTCCCCAGAAAGAGGGCTTCGCTGTACCATTTCTTACAGGCAAAGACAGCTAGCAAAAGACCCACCCAGATGACAATGATCTTGGTATCCATGACATGGGTTACCTTGGTAAAGAAGGCTGTCAGTGGTGCAGGCAGATCGCCTCGAATAGCAGATTGAATCGTGCTATCAAAGCCTGTTAATTGTTGCGGGTAAAAGCGAATCACATACCCAAGAATGACAAAAATGAGAAGGGCGAAGCTTGCCTTCGCCCAATGTTGTTGTTTATTTTTCATATTTTTTCAAAATCGGTTGCAAAAGAGTGTAGATCAATCCAAATGCGATGGCCCAAATCACTCCTTCGATCAGGTTAAACGGTGCAACCATTGCGGCTAAATAGTGGACAAGCCCTAGTGTTTTCGAAATATCATAGTTCATAAAGCGAGCATACAAAGGGATTGCATAGACATAGTTCACCAATACCATCGTGATACTCAAGCTGATCGTTCCAATAATCGTAGCCAGGACAAATCGGCCATGAGTCCGTTCCTTGTTCCAAATCCATGCAAAAGCAAGGACAAAAACAAGAACTCCAATGATATTGATTGGTAGTCCGATCAAGGTTTCAAGCCCCTTATTATTAAGAGCTAATTTAAGAACAGATCGGATCAAGGTCACCCAAATGGCACTTTTAAAATCCAACAAGACCAAAGCCAACAAAATGGCGATGATACTCAAATCAATTTTGAAGAAATCTATCAAGAAAGAAAATTGATAGAACATCAAAATAAAAGATAATGCGGATAAAACAGCCACTAGGGTCAGTTTACGTGTATTTGTCATAACAGGTTCCTCCAATTTTTTAAAAATTAGAGAAGCTGGAAAGACGTCTACTCCATCATTCTACTCTAAACTATTTAAACAAAGCTTAAACTAGAGAACATTCTAGTCACTTTAGCTGGTCCCCATTGAAAATACCGCTAGTCAATCATAGCACCTAACGTCTTATTCCTATGCATCAGCTCTAAACAGATCAGAATAGCTGTCAGTCTATTCGTCTCTCGTCTTCTCCCATCCAGACTATACTGTCGGTTGTGGAGTCACACCACATCAGCTTGCGCTCGCGGACTTCTTTTAGAATATGGAGATGGAGATTTTTCTTTTAAACGATACGACAAGCTGTAGGCATAACTTCTCGTTAAGCAAAGCTTGGCAACAAAGTATAAAAGGAAAAGAACATTTCCTAGTAAAAGTCACCGCCGGTCGGGAATCTCACCCTGCCCTGAAGACCTTTTCATGATAACAAAAAAAACTTGCCTAGGCAAGTTTTTGTAACGTCATGGATGACGTCGTTCGGATGTTTGGTTTTTATCGGCTATTTGAGCTTGTCGTGCTCATAACGATGGCTCAACTCCAGCCCCTTAAAACCTTGCTGGCGGAGTGCCTCATAGACAATCATGCAGACGGTATTGGAGACATTTAAACTACGGACATGCTCATCATTCATCGGAATGCGAATGGCCTTCTCTTCGTGCTGGCGCATAAAATCTTCCGGCAATCCTTTGTCCTCGCGTCCAAACAAGAAATAATGGGATTTCCCATCCTGATAAGAAACGTCCGAATAAGTCTGATTTGCAAACTTAGACACCAAGTGCACCTGACCGTCACGCGCTGCTTCCATAAACTCTTCTAAGCTATCATAGAAACGGACATCCAGCTTGTCCCAGTAATCGAGTCCTGCTCGCTTCATCTTGCGATCATCGATCGGAAAAGCCATGGGACGAATAATATGTAAGGGAGAATTGGTTGCCGCACAGGTCCGTGCAATATTGCCCGTATTTTGTGGAATCTGAGGTTGGAACAAGACGATGTGGTTTTGAGCTGCTGACTCTTGGTAGTCCAGTTCTTCAATATTCATACTCGATCTCTTTCTGATAAAAAAATAGCCACACTGCCCGGAGTCAAGCTCAGCAAACAGCGTGGTTACAGCTTCATTAACTTAACTCACAACAGGTTTGAGGTAAATCAA
>OHAI01000210.1_pt1 | contig 43529 bp, 30 predicted proteins | sample 1577091 | NCBI WGS metagenome assembly OHAI01 (sample SAMEA3541548, study PRJEB24748) | human gut metagenome | biome: human gut; feature: human-associated habitat; material: faeces | place: China | collected 2012
TTGTAGGATGAAGCTCAAGGAATGCCTGTCCGAAGCAAGCTGAGAATGTAGGTGTTGGCTCAGTAATTCCACGCTCTGTTCCTGCAAGCTTTGCAGTAAATCCTGAAAGGAAGTAGTACTGTGTCTGCTCAGGTGTAAGAATAGATACTGGTGGAAGTACTCCGAATGCATCTGCTGAAAGGAAGATTACGTTCTTTGCAGCCGGTGCTGAAGATACTGGCTTAACAATATTTGTGATGTGGTTGATTGGGTAAGATACACGTGTATTCTCTGTTACACTCTTGTCCTCGAAATCAATCTTTCCATCATCAGCAACTGTAACATTCTCAAGAAGAGCATCTCTTCTGATTGCGTTGTAGATATCAGGCTCAGACTCTTTGTCAAGACCAATAACCTTAGCGTAGCATCCACCCTCGAAGTTGAATACGCCGTTGTCATCCCAGCCGTGCTCGTCATCTCCGATAAGAAGACGCTTAGGATCTGTAGAAAGTGTTGTCTTACCTGTTCCTGAAAGACCGAAGAAGATTGCTGTGTTCTCTCCGTTGAGGTCTGTGTTAGCTGAGCAGTGCATGGAAGCAATTCCCTTAAGTGGAAGGAAGTAGTTCATCATAGAGAACATACCTTTCTTCATCTCTCCGCCGTACCATGTGTTAACGATAACCTGCTCTTTGCTTGTGATGTTGAAAAGTACAGCTGTCTCAGAGTTAAGTCCGAGCTCTTTGTAGTTCTCAACTTTAGCTTTGGAAGCATTGTAAACAACGAAATCTGGCTCGAAGTTCTCAAGTTCTTCCTCTGTTGGCTGAATGAACATATTTGTTACGAAATGTGCCTGCCAAGCTACTTCAACGATAAAACGGATTGCCATACGAGTATCTTTATTAGCACCGCAGAATGCATCTACAACGAAAAGTCTCTTGTTAGAGAGCTCTTTGATTGCGATATCTTTAACAGCTGCCCAAGCTTCTTCTGTAGCTGGGTGGTTGTCGTTCTTGTATTCATCAGATGTCCACCAAACTGTATCTTTGGAGTTCTCATCCATAACGATGAATTTATCTTTAGGAGAACGTCCTGTGTAAACACCTGTCATAACGTTGACAGCGCCGAGTTCACTTTCCTGTCCCTTTTCAAAACCTTCAAGTTCCGGTTTTGTCTCTTCTTCGAATAATAATTCGTAGGAAGGATTGTATACGACTTCTGTTGTTCCAGTAATGCCATACTTACTTAAATCAATTTTTGCCATCTTACATATACCTCTTTCTTTCTAATGATAGAATAAAATGCTGCTTATGCAAGCTTTTCATATCCTTTTTTAATTATACATATTATGTGAAGAAAATCAATAAAAATCCTGTAAAATTTTTAACAAAGAAGTGGGGAAAATGAAGGATTTCATATTAAAAATGCAGGAAGAAAAAAGTAAAATGTCAAAAAATAAAAAAATGCAAGGAAAATATGACAGATTCCGTTGCTTTTTTATATATCAGAATGAAAAAAATTATGATAAAATAGGAGAATGATGCCAGAAAATGCGAAAAAACTGGCTTGTGAAGTTAGACAGACAAACTATAGATCAGAAGAAAATAATAAGAAAAGCAGACATAACAATGGTAGATGATGGAAGAAAAACGACAAAAAATGAAAAGATGTCGATGAAAGAAAATGAAAGATTATTGATTGAAAAATTCAAAATGATAAAACCGGTGGAGAAATCCTATGAAGAACAGGCAAAAAGACGATGGAAAACAGTTGCAAAACCACTGTTCAGCTTAGGAAAACTGGAAGATGCTGTGATCCGAATGGCAGGAATCCGAAGAAGTGCGGAGTTTGAGATTAAAAAGAAAGGCTTGCTGATCTTTTGTGCGGATAATGGAGTTGTTTCAGAGGGAGTGACCCAGACCGGACAGGAAGTGACTGCAATCGTTGCGGACAATTTTACAAAATGTGCGACGAGCGTATGTATTATGGCAGAGACCGCCGGAGCGGATTTATTTCCAATAGATATCGGAATGGTGACGGATGTTCCGTCGGTGACAGATCCGGAAGATAAAGTGATGTATGGAACGAAGAATATGGCGATGGAACCTGCAATGTCAAGAGAACAGGCTGCACAAGCTGTTCTTATTGGCATACGAAAGGTCAAAGAGCTGGCAGAACAAGGGTATGATCTGATCGCAACCGGTGAGATGGGGATTGGAAATACAACGACCAGCAGTGCTGTTGTGTCCGTTCTGCTTGATGAAAGTGTAGAAAATGTGACAGGGAGAGGCGCAGGCCTTAGTTCAGAAGGGCTGAATAGAAAGATTCGTGCAATTGAGAGAGCAATTGAGAAACATCAGCCGGACAAGGAAGATGTTTTAGATGTCTTATCCAAAGTCGGAGGACTTGATATCGCGGGGATGACAGGTGCATTTCTCGGAGGTGCGATCTATCATATTCCGGTTCTGATTGATGGGTTCATCTCTTCTGCAGCAGCCTTGTGTGCAGTGAGAATGGTTCCGGAGACAGCAGATTATATCCTGGCATCACATTGCTCGGGAGAGCCGGCGGGGCGAATGGTCTTAGAAGAGCTGAAACTTCCATATCTGATTGATGCGAAGATGTCTCTTGGAGAAGGCAGTGGTGCAGTTGCAGCAATTCCACTTCTTGAGATGGGTGTGAATGTTTATCGGAAGATGAGTACCTTTGAAGAGATTAAAGTAGAGCAGTATGAAGAACTTAAGTGAAAATAAGGAGTAAGAAAAATGTGGTTATTGAACGCAATGATCATTGCAATCGCTATGTATTCTAAGATTCCGATGCCGCGGGTTGACTGGAATGAAAAAAATATGAGATATGCGATGTGCTTTTTCCCATTGGTCGGAGTTATAATTGGAGTATTGGAAATAGTTGCCGGGAATCTGATCACAGTATGGAAGGGAGAAGGAACTTTCTTTTATGCAGTTGTATTGACTTTGATTCCGGTTTTTATAACAGGAGGAATTCATCTGGATGGATTCGCAGATACAATGGACGCAAAAAGTTCTTATGGAGACCGGGAGAAGAAGTTGGAGATTCTGAAAGACCCACATACGGGAGCATTTGCGATCATCAGTCTTTGCTGTTATTTCCTTCTGTGTGTGGGGATTTTTAGTGAAATGAGAACAGAACGCCTGTTTGCGGCAGCACTCGTGTTCGTGTTTTCACGTTCATTGAGTGGAATTTCTGTTGTGACATTTCAGGCAGCGAAGAACAGTGGGCTGCTCCGGACATTTCAAGACGGTGCACAGAAGAGAAATGTAAGAATTGTATTGATCATATGGCTATTGGCAGCCGAAGTTGGATTCTATCTGACAGCGGGATTATGCGGAGTGGCAGCAGCAGTTGTCGGACTTGCTGTTTTCTTTTATTATTATCAGTTTAGCAGAAAACAGTTTGGAGGTATTACGGGTGATCTTGCCGGATACTTCCTGCAGTTATGTGAACTGTTTATGCTGGCAGTGCTTGCATTATTCTAGAAATGTTATTGCATATAAATGTTTTATGATAGATGCTTTATTATAGAAATGAAAATGAAATAAAATAGATTTTTTTGGAGTGATTTATGGAGCTTATTTTGATCCGGCATCTGAAGACACCGGGCAATGAAAAGAGACAATATATTGGAAGTACAGATGAAGAACTGTCAGAACAGGAAGTACTGAACTTTAAACAGAAATATAAAATAGATAGCTATCCACAGGTACAGCAAGTGATTGTCAGCCCAATGAAGAGATGTATTCAAACGGCAGAGTTGATTTATCCGAAGAACCAGATCACGCAGGAAGTATTGTTAAAGGAATGTGATTTTGGTATTTTTGAAGGTAAGACATATGAAGAACTGAAAGATAGAGAAGAATATCAGGCATGGCTGGATTCCGGTGGAACGATTGCATTTCCGGAAGGGGAGGAGCAGAAGGAATTCCGTTCTCGCTGTGTGAGAGGTATGCTTCGTCAGGTTGATAGATTATGCAAAGAAAATGTAGAAAGTGCAGCTTTTGTCGTTCATGGAGGAACGATTATGGCGGTGTTGGAACAACTGGCGGAAGACCAAAAAGATTTTTATCACTGGCAGGTGGAAAATGGCGGAGGATATAGAATGCTTGTTGACAAAGAAGAATGGAAGTCCGGCGTTCACAGATTTTATGAAATTCAAAAACTGGGAGGCACGATAGAATGAATGGGAAGATGATAATCCTGGCATGTGTTACAGGATTTCTGTTAGATTGCATTTTCGGAGATCCGGCCTGGATGTACCATCCGATACGCGTGATCGGAAACCTGATCAGTGTGTTGGAAAAAGGATTGCGGAAGTTGTTGTGCAGTCGGATTCCTGCGTCAGAACAAGAGAAGAAAAACAGAAGAGAAGTTCTGGCAGGAGGGATTTTATGGATTCTGACAGTTTCATTATCCTTTCTTGTACCGGCGGTACTCTTATTTGCTGCAGGAAAGGTTCATCCGGCAGTACGGTTTCTTTTGGAAACCTTCTGGTGTTACCAGATATTTGCGGCGCGGTGTCTTGTAGGAGAAAGCAAAAAGGTTTATCAGAAGTTAAAAGAAGATGACTTGCCGGGGGCAAGAAAGGCAGTATCCATGATTGTCGGAAGAGACACAGAGAACCTTACAGCAGAAGGTGTGACGAAAGCAGCGGTAGAGACTGTGGCGGAGAATACTTCTGACGGCGTGACGGCTCCGCTTTTATTCCTTCTGATCGGTGGCGCACCGCTTGGATTCTTATACAAGGCAGTGAATACGATGGATTCCATGCTTGGATACAAAAATGAAAAATATCTGTATTTCGGAAGGATTCCGGCAAAGATGGATGATGTGTTTAATTACATTCCAGCTAGGTTGACAGCGTGGTTTATGGTTGCTGCAGCATTTTTGACGGGGATGGATGGAGAGAATGCGTGGAAGATTTATTTGCGTGATAAGAGAAAACATGCAAGTCCGAATTCCGCCCAGTCAGAGGCTGTCTGCGCAGGAGCGCTTGATGTACAGTTAGCCGGGGATGCGGTTTATTTCGGGAAAGTCTATAAAAAGGATTATATCGGCGATGCAATCCGTAAGATTGAACCGGAGGATATTCTTCGTGCCGGGAAATTAATGTATATGACAACGATACTGATGATAATTGTCTTTGGAGGTTTATTGTTATGGATTTATTGATTCGATTTGCAAAAATGGAAGATGCAGAAGAACTTCTTGCACTCTATACACCATATGTAACGGATACAGTGATTACATTCGAATATGAAGTTCCGTCACTGGAAGAATTCAAAGATCGAATGCGTCAGACGATGAAAAAGTACCCGTATCTGGTCGCAGAACAGAATGGCGAGATTCTTGGATATAGCTGTGCGGGGGCATTTAAAGGTCGTGCAGCATATGACTGGGCAGTGGAAACAACAATTTATATAAGAAAAGACCGGCAGAAAACCGGAGTTGGTAAAAAGCTGTATGAGGCACTGGAGAAAGTACTGCACGCTCAGAACATTTGCAATCTATATGCATGCATTGGATATCCGGAGATTGAAGATAAATATCTGACAAAGAACAGCGCACAGTTCCATGCACATCTTGGATACCGTATGGTGGGAGAATTCTATCATTGCGGATACAAATTTGACCGCTGGTATAATATGGTCTGGATGGAAAAGCTTTTGGGTCCGGAGATTAAACATCCAAAGCCAATCAAATGGATGGAAGAGAATCGCGAGGAGCTGGAGGCAGTACTTTGAGGTTAAAAACGAAACACATAGAGAAGTAGGAGTAAGATTCATGGAATATGTACACGGAGGAGACATTTATACATATGGAGATGTGCTGGATTTTTCAGTCAATGTAAATCCTTACGGTCCGTCAGAAGAAGTTCTTGAAGCGGCAAAAAGATCGATGGATGAAGTGAGTCTTTATCCGGACAGTCAATGCAGACGGCTCAGAAAGAGACTGGCAGAGAAAAAAAGTCTGCCGGAAGAATATTTTCTTTTCGGAAATGGGGCAGCGGAACTGTTCTTTTCTGTTGTTCTTGCAGAAAAACCAAAGAAAGCACTTCTTTCGATTCCGGCTTTCGCAGAATATGAACAGGCACTTCGGACGGTAGACTGCGAAATCATTTATTATGAGTTGAAAAGAGAGAATAACTTTGCATTGACAGAAAGCTTTTTAGAAGAACTGACAGAGGATATTGATCTTGTATTTTTATGCTCCCCATCGAATCCGTCAGGCCAGGTGATCGAACCAGAGCTGATGAAACAGATCCTTACGCGATGTGAAGAAAAGAAGATTCGTCTTGTTTTAGACGAGTGTTTTATCGAATTTCTGGAAGAAACGCAGAAATATACCATGGTGAAAAAGGTGACAGATTATGCGTGCCTTTTTCTTGTACAGGCATTTACGAAGATGTATGGGATTCCGGGATTGAGACTGGGATATGCAATGACATCGGACGGAGAACTTAGAGAGCGGATGCAGCAGATCCGTCAGCCGTGGAGTGTGTCGGTTCCGGCGCAGGCAGCAGGGATAGAAGCGCTGACAGAAAGAGAAGAACAGAGAGTTCAGAAAATACGAAACAAAACCGTGGAAGAAAAAATGCGCATGGAAAAGAAAATGCGTGAGTTTGGGATTAGATTTATTCCAACAAAGGCAAATTTCTTCTTATTATATAGTGAAATCCCATTGTTTGATCAACTGTTAAAACAGGGGATTTTGATTCGAGATTGTGGGAACTACAGAGGATTGAGCAAAGGCTGGTATCGGATTGCGGTGCGGACAAAAGAGGAAAATGATGTTCTTTTACGGGCATTTGAGACAATCCTGTCAAAGCAGTGAAGGAGGCGAAAAATATGGCGAAATCAATTATGATACAGGGAACGATGTCAAATGTCGGAAAGAGCGCACTGGCAGCAGGACTTTGCCGTGTCCTGAAACAGGATGGATACAAAGTTGCACCTTTTAAATCCCAAAATATGGCACTCAATTCATTTATCACAAAAGAAGGACTGGAGATGGGAAGAGCCCAGGTGATGCAGGCAGAAGCTGCAGGGATTGAACCGGAAGCAATAATGAATCCAATTTTACTTAAGCCGACAAACGATACAGGCTCTCAGGTGATTATCAATGGTAAACCAATCGGAGTGATGGCTGCAAGAGAGTATTACCGTCATAAGAAGGAATATATTCCGGCAATTATGGATGCATATCATGAGTTAGAAAAAAAGTATGATATCATTGTAATTGAAGGGGCCGGAAGTCCCGCAGAAATTAACCTGAAAAAAGATGATATTGTAAATATGGGAATGGCAAAGCTTGCAGACGCACCGGTTCTTCTTGTCGGAGACATTGATCGAGGCGGAGTATTTGCCCAGATTGCCGGAACCGTAATGCTTCTTGAAGAGGATGAAAAAGCGCGGATCAAAGGAACGATCATTAATAAATTCCGTGGAGATGTATCCATTTTAGAGCCGGGCCTTCGGATGTTGGAAGAAAAAACTAATATTCCGGTAACAGGAGTTGTTCCGTATTTTTATTTAGATTTAGATGAAGAAGACAGTCTGACGGAACGATTTCAGAAAAAAGAGAAGCCGGGACTGATTGATCTTGCAGTGATCCGATTTCCAAGAATTTCTAATTTCACAGATCTCGCACCATTAGAAGCATTGGAAGAAGTAAGTGTGAGATATGTTTCATCTCCGGCTGAGTTTGGAAATCCGGATGCAGTGATCCTTCCGGGAACAAAGAATACGATCAGCGATCTTCTGTGGATGCGTCAGAACGGACTGGAAGCAAGAGTTCTGAAACACAGCGCACAGAACAAACCGGTTTTTGGAATCTGTGGCGGATACCAGATGCTAGGAATGGAAATCTCAGATCCAACAGGAGAAGAGTACGGAGGAACTGTACAGGGAATGGGGCTTTTGGATACAAAGACCGTGTTCCGCCCAGAAAAACATAGAACCAGAGTACATGGAACATTTGGCGAGATGAAAGGAATCCTGAAAGAGATGAAGGGACTTCCTTTCGAAGGATACGAGATCCATATGGGAGAGACGATTCTTGATGAGCATGCATCTGGGCTTATAACATTAGAAAATGATTCTGATACGCTACAACAAGGACATCCGGATGGTTCACAGAAGGAAAATGTCTATGGCTGTTATGTGCATGGAATCTTTGATTCACCGGAAATGTCAGGTGGGTTCTTGTCAGCTTTATTAAAAGAAAAAGGATATGATCCAGAGACAGTACAGGCAGTAGACTGGAAATCTTATAAGGAAGAACAGTATGATAAGCTTGCAGATATCGTTCGTGCCAGTCTGGATATGAAAGAAATTTATAGAATTATTGGATTGTAGAGTTTGTAATGAGAGAGGGGAATGTATGATTACAGATTTAACGAAAGAACATCCGAACAAGACATTGTGGCGTTTTCTTCTGCCGATGTTGTTCAGTGTGATGTTCCAGCAGATTTACAATATCGCAGACAGTATGATCGCGGGAAGGTTTGCGGGAGAAGACGCTCTGGCAGCAGTCGGGGCATCTTATCCGATCACGATTATTTTCATGGCATTTGCTGTCGGAATGAATTTGGGAGCATCCGTAGTCGTATCAAGACTATTCGGAGCAGAAGACCGGGGCGGTGTGAAGCGTGCGGTTACAACGGCATTTCTTAGTTCTATGGTGCTGGGAATCATACTGACATTATTCGGGTATTTCTTTAATCATCAGATGATGAGATGGATCCGCACACCACAGAATATTATGGTAGATGGAGTTTTATATTTGAAAATTTACATTTTCGGAATTATCTTCCTGATGCTTTATAATGTGTGTACCGGAGTATTTACAGCACTCGGGGATTCTAAGACACCGTTATATTTTCTGCTTGGATCCTCAGCTGGAAATATTATTCTTGATTATATCTTCGTAGCAAAATTCCAGTTGGGTGTGAGCGGTGTTGCCTGGGCAACATTTATCGCGCAAGGTGTGTCAGCTGTGCTTGCATTAGTAACACTTCTCGGAAGATTGCAGAAATTTGCCGGGAAAGAAAAGCAGCCGTGGTTTGATAAGAAATTATTTGCACAGATCATGGCGATTGCAATTCCAAGCATTCTTCAGCAGAGCGTATTGAGTATAGGAAATCTTTTCGTGCAGGGAATTGTAAATCAATTCGGTTCAGCAGTTGTTGCGGGATATTCGGGAGCGATCAAGCTGAATACATTTGCCATTAATATCTTTATGACACTTGGATCCTGCCTGTCTAGCTATACGGCACAGAATATCGGCGCGGGAAAGAAAGAACGAATTCCATTGGGATTCCGTACCGGAGTGAAATTGTCAGAGCTTACGGCATTACCGTTTGTTATTCTGTATTTCATTTTCAGTCGTCAGATGATGGGACTGTTCTTAGGTGCGGAGAGTGTAGAGGCGATCAGCGCAGGAATGGCATTTTTGAAAATAGTATCGCCGTGGTATTTTATGATTGTAATTAAGCTGATGACAGATGGAATTATCCGAGGTTCCGGAGCGATGGTCTATTTTGTGGTTGCAACAGTTCCGGATCTTATTTTGAGAATCGGATTTGCGTTGGTTTTGACAAAAAGCTTTGGAAGCACCGGGATCTGGATGGCATGGCCATTTGGATGGATCGTAGCAACCACATTAACATTGATCTTTTATAGAAAGTTGGGATATAAGAATGATAAAAGCAGTGATTTTTGATATGGATGGGGTTTTGATCAATACGGAACCGCTTCATTACCAATGCTGGGTTGAAATTTTTAAAGAGCGATATGGAGTTGACCTGGATTATGAGGTGTATAAACCATGCATTGGATCTACAAGACTTCATTTCATGAATCTGATCAAAGAAAATTACGGAATCACATTTGAAAGTCTTGAAGTTATGAATCAGATTATGAAAGAAAAGAAGGATGAAATTATTGCAAGAGACGGATTTCCTGAGATGCCGGGAGTAGGGCAGATGCTTTGCTGTCTGAAAGATGCGGGATATCGCCTGGCCGTGGCCTCTTCTTCTCCAAAACCTGTAATCACAGAGACACTGGAAACGCTGGATCTGATGAAATATTTCGATGTCGTGACAAGTGGAGATGAAGTGAAGAATCCAAAGCCGGCGCCGGATACATTTCTTTTTGCGGCAAAGCAGCTGGGCGTACCGGTAGATGAGTGTATTGTGATCGAGGATTCGACGAATGGTGGGAAAGCTGCTAAGGCGGCTAAGATGCCATGTATCTGGATGCATAATCCGGATTCCGGAGACCAGGAGATACCGGATGCAGTGCTCGAGATTACGGCCTGGACAAAGGAGAATATAGAAAAGATCATGAAATTTTTACATTTTGATCAAGAAAAAGTGTAAAAATAAATGAGCGATATAAAATTTTTTTGAGTAGAATACTTAGAAATAGTAGACCTGGAAGTATTATTAGGATGTGATTGAATGAAAAAACTGAAATTTATATTTGGCAAGCTTAGTATTCTCTATTACATTTTGTTTTTGCTCGTGACCTGTGTACTTTGCAAGTACGGAAGCATCAGACAGCTGAAGTTTGCATTTCTTGCTTTAGGTATCCTTCTGGTACTCAGTCTTTGTATCTGGATCGGTTGCCTGATAGCAGAAAAGGAAAATCCTTTAAAAATGAAAGGCGCACTCAGGAAAACAGTGTTTGGTACAGAGCTTCTGATTTTGCTTGCAGTTACAGTCGGAGGGATTTCGTATATCGTATATACAGCGATTCCTTATAATGGAGCATTGTCCTGGAAGGTAGACAGCCTGTTTAAGACGAAGAAAATAGAGTATGAACATAACAACTTCTTTCGTGATGGCGCAGAAGGGCTGATAAAAGATGTTAATAAGAAATTGAAACTTCCGGACGAGTTATATATCACAGATAGTTTTGAGATGTCCTTTGATAAAGACGGAACGATAACCCGCGTGTCGGCCTATCTCTACGGACAGAATGAAAAGGGAAAAGATAAGACCTATCTGATTGATTATGATATAGATAAAAGTGATAAGATTGTTGTGCAGATCGCAGGTTACGCAAATGCAGATTATGATGATGACAAGAAATTAGATCCTATGTTTATTATTCTGGAAAAATCAGATTGTAAGATGCAGGTGACACAATGGAATCTGAATTACGCATTTGCAGATAATCCGCCGGAATATGAGATTCTGTATTATGGAAAACGCTCCTTCGCTTCTTCGGAAGGTCTTGTTTATCTTCCGGGAGATGTTGATGGTGACGGAGCAGTCAGTGGTATGACTGATTTCACAGCACTGGATAGCGGTGGAGAAGCACTTGGATATGAAGTGTCTCTGTATCTTCCGCAGGATGAATCTGTGACGCCGGTGCGTTATATGATGGAACCAGAATATATCAGTCCTGATACAATTAGTCAGAATGAGCAGGCAGAGAAAGATTCACAGGCGAAAGAACAAGGAAAAGAAAATAATACCTGGACGGTCGATACGGACGGAAGCGGTGTTGTCCGATTCTTCTTAAATGAACAGAAAGGCTGGAAACTTTCAGTTGTTGATGCGGCTCTTGGAACACGTTATTACAAACTGGAAACTACGTCAGATGGTGGATATAATTGGACAACAGTAAATGAAGATCCATTCGACGGAAATGGTGGAGTAGGAGAAGGGATACAATTCTTCGATGAGCAGTTTGGATTCATCGGTCTGGGAGGGGCATCACAGACACATTCGTCTATTTATGTTACAAAAGACGGTGGAAAGACACTGAAGGAAATAGAGCTTCCGATGGATACTGTGACAGAATATCCAGCGCATATGCAGGAATATGGCTTCACGCTTGATGATTATCAGTATCTGGAAATGCCACAGCAGGATGGGTCAAATTATACGATGCATGTGAAGACGCAAAGTGGCGAGACGGAAGGTCTTGTGTTCACATCTGAAGATCAGGGTGAGAACTGGAGTTTTACCGGAGTGTTTGATGAGTGAGAGAAAAAATAATCTGCTTAAAACGAGTCGTAAAAATACTGGAAGTTAACATAAGAACATAAGAAGGGTATATTCCTATTGCTCAAGAAACATAATTATGTCAAAGAAAGGAGTGAGTTATCATGCCACTTATTATGCCTATTAAGGATTTACGTAATACAACCGAGATTTCAAATATTGCACACAAGGAACAGGAGCCTATTTTTATTACCAAAAACGGATATAGCGACTTGGTTGTAATGAGCAGTGAACTATATGATAAATTCGCAAGAATAAATCGCATCGATCAAGCAATCTTCGAGTCCGAGCAGGAAATTGCTAATGGAGCAGAAGCAGTTGACGCAGAAATTGTTTTTGCAGAATTGGAGAAAAAACATTAATCCCACCAAGAGCGAAGCGAAGGCAGATATGCAGGAAAAGATTATAGACAGTTACTGATTGATAACTATATCGCTATTTTTCGCATTGATGAGCCACACAAAACTGTTTATGTGGTAACTATACAGTATCAGGGACGGAATCTGTAAAGAAAGCACTGAATGACCTATGAATCATTTGGTGCTTTCTTTGACTTAAGAACTATTTACCTTTGGTAAGCTGAAAGCTCTATGACTGTATCCATAATGCTATTGCCGCGGATAGCGGAATCGCCAACAAGCAGGCGGCGCAAAAAATTATTTTGTAACAAAAGGCGAAACTTGTTCTACTTATTATTAATTTGTTTATAGAAAAACCTCTTATATTACCTGTGAATATGGAAATTGGAGAGCGTACACTAAGATTTTGAAGAAATGTGAGTAAATGTGTTGAATTTGTAAAAGGTGTCATCTATGGACAACACCTTCAAATTGACTTTAAGCGTGGTTTAGCGTATAATTATGTTTCGTATGACAGTAGATTTTTTAAAAGTATAAAGGAAAGATTATGGAATACTTATCACTTAGACAAACAGCAGAAAAATGGGGACTTTCAATTCGAAGAGTACAAACTTTATGTAGTATGAATAGGATACAAGGGACTGTTAAAATTGGTTCCTATTGGGCGATTCCAAGTGATGCGGAAAAACCCAAAGACGAGAGGATTAAAAGTGGTAAATATGTAAAGGATTGTAGGTGATAGATAGTGTGGTGTAAGAAATGTAATATTGAAACTAATGAGAGCGTTTGTCCAGTTTGTGGAAGTGAAACAATCGAGGATACACCTGTAGAAGTTTATTGGTGTAAGCATTGTAAGACACCTATAATTCAATTTGTAAATCAAATGGATAAAGGAGCGTGTCCTTTATGTGGTAGAAAGACCAAGTATTTATCAGCAGACCTTCGTCCGGTTTTTCCTGAGGAAAGATTATTAATTGAATTACTATTAGGGAAGAAGCCAAACGAGTGGATTGAATGCTCTGTATGGGCATCTAATAGTCGTTATTATATAGATGGAAAAAGTGTATCTTTATCGAGTTCATTATTTCAAAATGCAGATACCGACTTACTTTCTAAACAGCTTGAAGAGTATAAAAGTCAGAATGGGTACGAGTTCTTTGAATCAAATATTCAGGTCTTTATTGAAGCAAATAGAGATCGATTATGCTATTTAAAGGATGAAGCATTTGCCTTTATTAACCAGGCGGCACAGAAGTATGATCCTGAGCATATTGTTGTTTCATTTTCTGGAGGAAAGGATTCAACAGTAACAGCAGATTTAGCAGTTAAAGGATTGAGTAATCCTTGTTTGGTTCATATTTTTGGTAATACAACACTTGAATTTCCATCTACGATTGAATATGCGAATCGATTTAGAAATGATCACCCACAGGCTATTTTTCAGATTGCGCAAAATTATGAGCAGGTGTTCTTGGATGTTTGTGAGGATATTGGCCCACCAGCAAGAATGATGAGATGGTGTTGCTCTATGTTTAAGACAGGACCGATTACCCGTGTAATTAATAGCCTATACAGGAATCAACAGATTCTAACATTTTATGGAATTAGAAAGTCTGAATCAGTTAGCCGAAGCAAGTATAACAGAATAGAAGATAATTCGGAATCAGTTAAAATTCAGCAGCAGACGGTTGCATCGCCGATTTTCTTTTGGAAGGATATCGATATATGGTTATATATTTTGTCGGAAGATATCGATTTTAATGATGCATATCGCTTGGGATATGACAGAGTGGGGTGCTGGTGCTGTCCAAATAATAATCAGAGAGCCCAGTTTTTATCACGTATCTATATGCCAGAGCAATCAAAAAAATGGCGAGATTTTCTGATTTCATTTGCAAGAAAAATTGGAAAACCTGATCCGGAAATATATGTAGATACAGGTAAATGGAAAGCTAGACAGGGTGGAAATGGTTTATCCTCTGCGGGAGATGTAAAGATTAAATTTACTAATTGTACGAGTGAGGAACATGCGAAAATATATCGTTTGGTTCGCCCATTCGACAAAGAGTTAACTGGATTATTTGTTCCTTTTGGAAGAGTGGCGCCAGAGCTAGGCAATAAACTTTTGAACGAGGTATTTGTGCTTGATTCAAGAACCAATGTACCGATACTTTCATTACAGCCTTTCGGGCAAGGGGAATTTGAATATGCAGTAAAAGTGAAGACTATGAATGTTGCAGATCATGAAGATTTACAGCGATTGGTCGGATATCAGATTAAAAAATTCAATGCATGCAGAAAATGTTTGAAATGCGAATCTATTTGTAGAGCAGGTGCGATTTCAATCAGCGGGGGATACTACTATATAAACCCTGAAAAATGTGTTCATTGTAAAAAGTGCATGTCTGCAAAGATTCTAGACGGCGGATGTACGATGGATAAATATTTGAGAACAAAGTAAACACTGGAGGAATGATAAATGAAGTTTCGTGCACATGACACGTTCTTTATACGAAAAGGTTGGCTTAGCAAAGGAATGAAATGTGTTAAGGCAAAAAATGATGTGTTTGTATCCAAAGAAGAAAATCCAATGGATGTATTAGGTATTGGATCAAACATGGTAAAAGCTCTTAGATATTGGTTACAAACAGTAGGATTAACAGTAGAACCAAAATCAGGAAAAAGAGTTCAATCATTTACAGGATTGGGCAATAGCGTATATACGAATGATCGATATATTGAAGAGTTGGGAACACTGTTGTTGTTGCAATATAAATTGGCAACAAACTTGAATAATGCGACTGCGTGGTATTTCTTTTTCAATGAATTTAATGTTTCTGAATTTGGAAGAGATGATTTTGTAGAGGCATTACAAAAGTATATAAAGATGTCAAATGAAGGTAGTGAAGTGGCCGTTCGATCTTTGAACGATGATTTTAATTGCATTATAAATACATATCTCCCAAAGCATAAAACTTCTTCAGGAAAAGTATCCCCTGAAAATAATATTGATTGTCCGTTTGGTGAGTTGGGATTAGTAGATGTGTTAAGCAAAACTAAGAAAACCTATAGAAAAACAACGCCACGAGCATCGATGATTAGTCCATGGGTGGCCTTCGCAGTGATTTCTGATCAAGCTAAAGGAAAAACAGAAATAAGTTTAAATGAATTATTAAATGCTCCATGCAATATTGGAAAGGTATTTAATTTGGATTCTATCACCATGCTTAGTGTTTTGTATGAGGTTCAAAAGCTTGGTTTGATTAAAATCAGTAGAACAGCTGGTTTGGATGTGATTATTATTCTGGAGAATTATACATTCCAAGACTGTGTAAAAGAATATTATTTAACAATCGATTAGGAGATAGAATATGAGTCAGATGATATCTGTTGCGTCAGGTTTTCAATATTCGGTAAATATTGATTTTGACCTGAACAACGATGACAAAATAAAGAATTTTATACCAACACAGCCAGCTATGGATTTGTTAGAGGATGTCTTGGCTAGTACAAGCCCTTCATCATCGGATCGAGCAAGCGTTTTAATAGGTGCTTACGGAAAAGGTAAATCTCATATTGTATTGATGATTTTGTCCATGCTTATGAGAAAGGATATTTCTCTTTTTGAAAATATTATTTCCAAGGTGACAGATAATCCTAGATTAAAACAACTGATTAGTAATTACTATGAGAGTGATAATAAAATACTACCTATAGTTGTAACTGGAAGTAATACAAGTTTAACCCAGGCCTTTTTAAATGCATTACAAAGAACGTTGATGGATAATGATTTGCTGGATGTTATGCCGGAAACAAATTATAAGGCGGCTGTGTCTGTGATTAAAAGATGGAGAAATGATTTTCCAGAAACCTATAAGCAATTTGAAGAGTTAATAGATATACCAGCAAATGAATTTGAAAAGCAGCTGGATGAATATTCTATTACAGCCTATGAACAGTTTGAAAGATTGTATCCGCAGTTGACTGCCGGAAGTATATTTAATCCATTTTTAGGGTTTGATGTCGTTGATCTTTATGAACAAGTTGCAAAAGGAATCAAAACAAAAGGGTATTCAGGAGTATACGTTGTATATGATGAGTTTAGTAAATACTTAGAAGCTAACATTCAGGAAGCTTCAGTAAGTGATACAAAAATGCTTCAGGATTTTGCAGAAAAGTGTAATAGAAGTGGTTCTTTACAAATGCACCTGATGTTGATCTGTCATAAAGAGATTTCAAATTATATTGATAAGTTACCAAAGCAGAAGGTTGACGGATGGAGAGGTGTGTCCGAGCGTTTTAAGCATGTGCGTATGAATAATAATTATGCACAGACTTACGAAGTAATATCTTCTGTAATAAAAATTGACAGTGATCGATGGAATGAATTTGTAAAAAAATATTCAGATGATTTTACGGGATTGGTTCATAGATATAGTAATCATCCGATTTTTTCAGATTTAGAAGGTTCTGTTAATGCAGCGATTTATGGATGTTATCCATTATCACCGGTTGCAACTTTTGTTTTACCGAGACTTTCAGAAAAGGTAGCACAGAATGAAAGAACGTTGTTTACGTTTTTGTCAGCGGAAGGAAGATCTACGCTGGGCTCGTTCTTATCAACTTACGACGATGATAGATTTTGTCTTATTTCGCCAGATATGATTTATGATTATTTCTCACCATTGCTGAAAAAGGAAGCGTATGGAAGCAATATTCATAGCACATATGTTTTAACGGAAAATATTCTTCAAAAATTAAACGAGGAATCATTAGAGAGTAAATTAGTAAAGACTATTTCGCTTATATACATTCTTGAGCAGTTTGAGTGTCTTGAACCAACTAGAGAAGAACTTATAGGTATATTTTCTTCACAGTATGGAGTTGCAGAAATAGATAATGCAATTCAAGTTTTGGTAGAAAAGGAATTTGTAGTGTACCTCAAGAGAAGCAACAACTATTTGAGATTAAAGCAAAGTTCGGGTGTAGATATAAAGCAAAGAATAGCTGATTTAGTTGCGACTCAATTTGGGAAAATATCTGTAAAGGAATCGTTGAATAAGAGCAATTTTGATAATTATATGTATCCTGCTCGATATAACGATGAAAGAGAAATGATACGCTATTTCTCTTTTGAATTTATTGAAGAAGATGAAGTTGTATCAGATGTTGATTGGAATTTGAAATCATCAACAGTGAATGCTGATGGGGTAATTTATGGAATATTAGTTCATTCTGAAGCTGCGATAGATGGAGTGAAAAAAGCACTTAGTGAGAACAGTACAGGAAATCAATGTATTTTTGTTATACCAAAGCATTATTCGGAGATAACACAGATTGTAAGAGAATACAATGCTGCATATACATTAAGAGAAAAGGCATTTGAAGATCCGGTGCTTTTTGAGGAGTACGATGTTGTTGTTGAAGATTTAGGCGAAATTATTTGCGCTTTTATTTCTTCATATACTCATCCAGAATCTTATAAGTCGACTTATTTCCATAAAGGTGAGGAAGTATTTATTAGAAGAAAAGCTGCATTGACTGAATTGATGTCGTCGATTTGTGACAATGTTTTTGGTATGACCCCGGTTATTAATAATGAGGCTGTTAATAAAGATGAAATAACATCCATTGCTACGAATAGCAGAAACAAGATTGTATCCGCATTGCTAAGAAACGATTTGGAATCAGGTTTGGGATTGTCGGGAAGTGGCCAAGATGTCTCTATTATGAGAAGTACGCTTACAAGAACAGGGATTTGGATAGAAGGAGATATTCCGACTATTAATATTCATCCAAAGGACAACTGTATTGCCAATATGTTGGGAGTGATTGAGGGATTTATAGTTTCTGCACGAAAGCAGAAGTCTGTTAAATTCAGTGAACTGTACAAAGAGTTAATTGAGCCACAAGGTAATATAGGTTTGAGAAAAGGTGTTATTCCAATCTATCTTTCTGTTGTGCTTCATGAATATAAGAAACAGATAGTTATTCTGGATCGATATGGACAAGTACCAATCAATGTAGACACAATTGTTCAAATTAATTCAGATCCAGAGGCTTTTTCATTATCCTACTTGGATTGGGATGAAGAAAAAGAAGTATATGTTGATAAGCTTGCAGAGGTATTTGCTGATTTTGTTATTGAGGCAGAAAAAGGGGCAAACTTTTATGATTATGTTTCGAACGCAATGAAACGATGGTTTTTAAGCCTGCCAAAATATTCGAAGGAACTTCGTAAGTTGCCAAATGGAACAAAAATAGATAAACGGTATAGTTCTATGACTAAGTTGTTTAGACAGAATCCGAGCAGTTATGAATTGATTTTTTCAAAACTTCCAGAGGCTTTTGGTTATGCAGATGGGTTTAATCCTGGTGTGGTTGAAAATATTAGTTTGGCCAAGAACTTTTATGACAATTTAATTTTAGAACTAAAAAAATATCTTGTTTGTTCTTTGAAGGAGCTTTTTGTATTACCAAATTTGAGTGCATCAATTCATCAAATGTCACTTGCCTCTGTAATTACTGAATGGTGTGAATCACTTGATCAGAAAGTCTTTGAACAATTATTTTCAGACGGAAGCAATAGATTTTTGCAATTATGCAAGAACATTACAAATGATGAAGATGCATTTATATCCCGTTTGGCAAAGATAGCAACTGACTTAAGAATAGAGGATTGGGATAGTTACACGACAGATAGATTTTTGGAAAATATAAAACGATATAAGAGTACAGCAGAATCATTTGTTAGGAAAAGTAATGTAGAGAGTTCTTCAGGTACTGCTTCTTATCAAGTCTCTTATACAGATGAAAATGGTGAAGTAGTTACAAAACGATTTGATAGTGTTGAATTTAGTGGTAGGGGTAAATTGCTTTTGAATCAAATTAATGCTTCATTAGATGCGATGGGACATGCAATCTCAGAACAGGAGAAAAGACAAATTCTGATGGAAGTATTAAAAAAACTATGTTAATTAAGGAGGATGCATAATGGCATATTTTGATAATGCAGCAACAACTTATCCAAAGCCAGATTGCGTATACGAATACATGAATCAGTTTTATCGAAGTTGTGGTGGTAGTGCAGGTAGAGGTCAATATGCATCCTCTATATCGGTTGGAAATTTGGTTAAGGACACAAGGAAAATGGTTCAGAATATACTACAGTGTCCATCGAAGCAAGTGGTGTTTGAACCGACAGCTACGATAGCTTTGAATATTATTATTCAAGGGGTAATTGCTACTGGAGTGAGGAATGTATATATTTCCCCTTTTGAGCATAATGCTGTTACAAGAACATTGCATGGATTGCAAGAAAAGTATTCGCTCAAGATTATTGAACTCTCAGTGAACGAAAAATTATCATATGATATGGAACAGATAAGATATCAGTTTGACGATGTTTCTCCAGATTTTGTCATAGTTAGCCATGCAAGCAATGTCATTGGGTTGATTGCACCTGTAGAAGATATTTTTGGATTGGCTAAAAAGTATAATGCAATAACACTTCTGGACATGGCACAAACTGCAGGAATTGTTGAATGTAATGTAGGGCTGGAGACTATTGATTTTGCCACATTTGCTGGTCATAAAACTATGTTAGGCCCTACCGGAATATCTGGTTTTGTGATGAAACCAGACTTCAAATTGCCAACTGTTTTGTATGGTGGCACAGGTGTTGAGTCAGCAAATCAGAATATGCCGGATGATTTGCCAGCAAGATTCGAGATGGGAACAATGAATAGTTCAGGACTTGCGGGATTGTATTCTGCATTAAAATGGATTGAAGAAAAAGGAATAAAAAATCTTTTTGAAGAAGAAATTGAAAAAAGAGATAAGCTAATTGCACTTCTTGAAAATTATGATTTTATCAAGTTGATAGGAGTTAATTCATCTCAAAAATATATTGGTATAGTGTCATGTGTTATTGAGGATATAAGTAGCGATAGTGCAGGTGAATTATTTAATAGATTAGGAATATCTGTACGCACTGGTCTTCAATGCGCCCCATATGCGCATAAGTTTTTAGGGACGTTTCCGGCAGGGACGATACGTTTTAGTGTAAATCATTTTACTACGGATGCAGATTTTGATGAATTGCAATGTGCACTTGATTATATCGAAGATAACATATGATGTACGAATCAACAGAAGTAAAGAAAGGATAGGTCAATCATGATGAATGAAATATCAAATCCTTATGTTAAATATTTGAATGGACTTCATAATTACAATGCTCAGAATCCCAATGCTTACGGGGAAAAGAATGTAGAAAGTCCATATTATGAAAAAACAATGGTAGAGATGAATGTGTGTCAGCATATAATAAAAGCACTTACATCTTTTGAACCACATATATTAGTGTTGACTGGACATGCTGGAGACGGAAAAACAAGCTTGATGTATCGGGTGTTATCAAAACTTGGTATAAAACCAGATTTTTTAACTCCTATTGTTGAACATACTTTTGCAACTGGACAGGTATGTTGTTGCATTAAAGACTTTTCGGAATTATCTGATGAGAAAAAACTTGAAATGATGAAAAAAATAGTTACCTATCCGTCAGAAGGAAAATATGTTTTCATGGTTGCAAATACGGGACCGTTAATCAACACCTTTGGAAAGCTGTTTGATGACGAGAATGAAATCGAACAAGCAAAAATGCAATTGATAGGTGCAATGGATGATAATAAGGGAGCGATTATCAAAATATCATCGTATCCGTTTTTGGTAATCAATGTTGCGGCTATTGATAATACAGCTTTTCCAACAAAATATCTTTCTAATGTCATTAAAGACGAACTTTGGGCAGATTGCTCAACATGTCAGAAAAGGGAATATTGTCATATTTTCCATAATCAAAAATTGATTAAGAAAAATCAAGGAAGAGTATTTGATTTCTTGTCAAAATATTATATTTGGGAAACTGAATATGGTCACAGAATGACTATTAGAAGTATGACTGAGCAGTTAGCTTATATGATGACAGGTGGTGTCGAATGCGAGGATATAGTTCCTATTGATCTTCATAAAATGATGTTTTTCAATTTGTTTTTTGGATATGTAGGTACTATTCAGAATGCGCAGGCACAAAACGTATTAGCAGTAAAATTGGCATATGAGAATCACTTTGATCAAAAACGACTTAGAGCAGATGAAGATTTAATAATAAAAAGATCCTACGATGAGTTGTTTTCTCCAGAAGTCGTAGCTATTATTCATAATGCTGAAAAAACAAGTATGTTTCTTAAGGGCTGGGCTGAAGAATTGCGACGTATTTATTTCTTTTTGAACATAGTTCCAGACGAATCATGGAGACGTGATACAGAAGATGTTTTTTCGAAACAGTACACTACGTATTTAGACGTTCGTGGTGGTGCAAGCAAGCCTTCAAAAAGTCAAAAGATGCTCATTATTGATGCGTTAAGGATGATGTATTTAGGAACTGTTGTTAGTAACTCGAATACGATTCCAATAACTTTGAGCAAAGAAAGTGGAATTGCTCAAAGTGTTCAGTTGGTTGTGGGCGAATTGAGTGTCAACGATATAGAAGTGATATCAAAACCTGATTCAGCACTAAACATGGAAAAACAGAATTTGGTGTTAAGAGTACAAAAAAAAGAGGAAATTAAGCTTTCATTGCCTATGATAGATTATTTTGAGGAATTACGTAATGGCGTTATTTCTACCAATATAGATCCGCAGCTGTCACATGGTATAGAAAGTATGAAGGCACAATTATTAAAAGTTGTGTATATAGATAGCGATGATTTGGAAATGATAGTGTTAAATAACAACGGATACGAAAAGATAAATATTGAAATAGATGACAATGTGATCCGTTTGAACTAAAAGGAGGGTAAATGATGCAAACATACCCAGAAAATGTGAAGCCAGATAGTCGAGCTACATTGGCAACTTATATATACGGAAATAGATTTCATGCAGATCAAACATTGGCAGAATATTTAATAGAATTTCTGTTGGTTTTTTGTGCAGAAAAAGGAGAGCAGAATCAGGGGAAGCTTTGTTTCCATGATCCGGATAGTAAGGATGTTCTTTATTACACTGTTGAACCCAGAATGGGATTAAAACGTTTTATTTTCTTTGATAAAAGCAAAAAAAATGATGCTGCAGAAATTGATAAGTTGGCATATCAGGAATTAATTTCTGAATTGGAAAAAAGAATAGAAGATTCTGATGCAGAAGAAAAGAGAGAGTTTATTGAATCTCTTCAGGACCTATTACATGGATATGCTGTTGTTTTAAGAAAGAGAACATGGTGTGCACAGGCGATGTTGCCGATTTGTCCAGAATTGATCTTTTGTGAAGCTATGCCAAAGAAAAAGGAAAGATCTGCACTAAAATGGGATGAAATCAGAAATGATCCAGAAAAGAAAAATAAAATTGATGGATTATTTGATTTTGACAAACGAAACTTTCTTGCTCGAGGAGGAGAACTATACTATTTACAAATATTGCAGGGGCTTCAAAATAACAAGGATAAGCAAGAAAAACTAGAATATTTATTGAGAGAATTACTTCTGGTACAAGGAAAGAAGATGTCAGAGATTGCATCTTTTATTCAAAAAACATGGGAAGATTCAATGGGATATGATGAAAGCCCAAAACAAAAGCTTCGCTTGGCATATATTCCAGAGAGAGCATATAAGAATGTTGCAGGACATAGTGTTGATGAGTTGATTAACTACCTATCTTGTAGCATGCACCCTGTTAAAAAAATGGAATTATTATCCAAGGGCGTAATGTTACAAGTAATGAGAATGCTCTCTGTTGCAACTACAAATTATTTAGGGACAAAGCGTGAATGCTGGATCATTGATATGAAAGGCATGACAGCTGATATTGTTAAAAAAGTAGCATCAAGTGGATTTAGAAAGGTCGAAGATACTTTTGTTACTGCTCTGGGGCAGAAATCCGTGGAATTAGTTTCTGCAGATGTTGATAAAAGAATGCAAGAAGTTCGAAAAGCTAGGAAGGATTCTCTTGAAATTTTCAGATCAAAGGGAAAAGAATTGCAGTGCATCATTCCAACTTCAGGCCCTTATGAGCGTTTTGCACTTCCTGAAGATAGTATTCGTTTTCTTGTTCTTGCTTTGGTGAAACCTGGTGAAAAAATGACGTTGGATATGTTTTTATCCAAATTATATGATAGATACAGAATTGTAATTGGACCTGCGGAGTATAAGAAAATGGTAAAAACAGGTAATTATTCTCTTGCAAATAGTTTTATGGAAAACAAGGTTGCGTTCCAGGAATTTTTAAAAGCCACTGGATTTTTACATGAATTATCCGATGCAACATCTATTGTTGTGAATCCATATGATGAAGTAAAGGAGGACGAGATTATATGAATTATATAACAAATCGAATTGTAGAACTCGTTACTCTGCGAGAGCCTGAAGCGTCTGGGGAGACGATGATTTTGATAAATGGTTTTGAAAATTTGAGTGTATATAATCAGATTGCAAGACTGATTACGTATGCTTATAAGCTTAGACCGTTATCGGTAGATATCAAACTGGCTGGAAAAAAATGGCTATCTTTGCGAGAGGATAGTGATACAACCACGGTTCAATCAATGCTTCAGAATAACTGGGTTGCAGAAACTGAAAGTGTAACTTATTACCGTAATTTACATGCTAGTAATATTCTTGTATTGATGGGAACAGAAGATGAGGAAGATACTGGTGGACTTAAGAACTGTTTTACTATTACGCCGGAAAGCCTTTTAAAGAATATTGGAGGAAACTACGCTAATGTATTTAAAAAGTGTTTCAACTACAGTTTGTCAGACGCAGATGTAAAATGTATCAACCACATGTACAAATGCTTATTTGAGTTTGTGGCTCCGGATATTTGTAAATTATCATCATGCGCAGATAAATGGGAAGATAGTTTTGATACATTTGAAGATTTTATTGGAGAGTACTTTAATTCCTTGCAGGAATGGGGACTTCCACATCGAAGCTTAAATGTATTAAAGCGTAAACAAGTTGAAAAAGCTGGGAACTTTTTGAGACCAGAGTATCAGTTTATAAGCAGAAAACTGTTTTCTAAGCTTTCTAAGGCACAATACAATAATTTTGTGAAAAAATTGAAAACTTATGATGAGGAAGATAAAAAGTACTCTAGCTCCTGGGATGGATGGAATTCCCAGGGATTTGATGATTATCAGGAATTTTGTTCTGTGCTTCTTGCGTTTGCCAGAGGAGAGAATGTTTCTTCTAATAAACAGAAACTGTTAGCATTAGATTATTCAGTTGTTGATGAGATTTTAAATATTAAGCTCAAGAAAGAAGTAAAGACTATCGTTCATGAAAACTCTGTCACTGGTGATCCTTTACATGCGTTTGCATCAGCATTCCTTACTGTGTTAAAAGAAGGAAAAAGATGGAAGATTGATACGATTTCGAGAGTAGATTATGAGTTCGTTCAGGCTGAGATTGTGACTGGATATACAGATGCTGATGATCTTGAGAAAAAGGAACAGTTGAGAAGTGTATGGGAAAATATATGTATTCATGCTAATGGAGTGCTTGATTTTGTAAATCAACCTGATTGGAATTACAATGGAGATAGTGTTGAGATTTCTTGTGCAAATGAAGACTTTTTTGCAATTGATCAGGTGGCTCAGAATATTGAAGAAATAGTCAAAACTGCTTCTGGAACCAATACTTTAAATAAGATAAAATTCGTTGTGAAATGCTATGATACAATGAACAATGTTATTACTTATTTCGATTCAACGAAGAATAGTGAAGAAGAATTAGAATTACAATTCTGTTGGAAGTTTAGAAATGAATCCGGATGGTTATATGACTTTGGAGATATCATACGACAGGATTTCTCAAAATGTGATGGTAGTAAAGTAATACCTCTAGGTGTTTTTAACAAGATAAGAACATCAATGGTGGTAAAAAGTGAAGAGGAATTCTTTGATCTATATGAAGAAGCGGATATTGATTATAGATTTAATTTACTCGATTATATAAAAGAGCGTACCAAAACAGCTAAACCTGGATCCCCTCTTTTGATTTATCGAGTATTGTTTGAAGATCTAGGTGAGAAGTTCTGTGTTTTAACAAAGAGAATGGGTGAAAAGGGCTTCTATAAGTGTATAGGTAGTGACGCAGTAAATGCTTTTATTAAAGCATACAACAAACTAGCTACAAAGATTTTAGAGGAATCATTCCCGGAAAATCAATTGTGGATTATGGATGCATTTATTCATGCCTTTAATCTCGAAGAAAGTATAAGCTTCTTAATGGATGATGAGGATACAGAATGTAGTATTGTTCCGCCTTGGCATCCAGCAACGATTCAGAAACTTTGTGATCAGAAACGATTTATCGTAGATGGTTTATATGATGCATGGAGTGTATACGACACTTCTGCAAAGAAACTCAATGTTGAAGATACGATTGCGGAGCTTTACCGAACGACAGAAATACAATCAGCTGTAGATTTATTCCCGGCAGCAAGTGCGGACTATTTGGGAATTATAGGTGCATATGGTGCGTACTCCGTATATGGAAATAGCAACAAGACAAATGAGGTAAAAGCTCGAGTAAAGGATTTGATAAAAAAGGAAGCCATCTATGATGATGACTTTAATAAGAGCGAATTTACGCGAATGAGTGATGATTCGCAAATGATTTATGATGTATTAAAGGACTATATCAAAGCTCTGCCTTCTGCGAAGTATAGTATGAGTTTGGTTTTTGTTAATCCTACGGAACTTCAGCCAATTATTGCCGCCGTATATCATTATACAGAAGGGTTGCGTAAGGAGAATGAAGAGCAGATTATTAGCATCAAAATGACAATTTTGGTTAAACCGGAGAACAAAGGTGGTCGTAACTATTTAGCATATTGGATGGACGACTATTTTGCTCAAAATAATAATGTATATATTCGTACCTATTTAAATGAATGGACTTCTAAGAGTGAATTAGACAGGTTATTGAATCCTAATAATGATATTGTGTTTAATATGGACTTGCTTCATGTAAATACATTTTCATTTATTCCAAATTACGACACATATACATCTTTGGCTAGTGATTGTCGTTTTCCAATCGTATATAAGCCATCACCGTTATCAAAAACGTCAAAAAAGAGAAGGATAGAGTTATCACAACCTCAGTTCAGCACTGCATTTAATCACACTCAGGTGGTGAGGTATCGCAGAAATGCTGAAATAGTGCCGACTACACAGTACATTGCTGTCAGAGAATCTAGTCTGGAAAAGGAAACTCAAAGTATCATAAATCTTTTGCACAAAAAATCATATTGGGTGGTTTGTGTGGATCGAGTAATGGATGGTGCTTTGCTTAAAAATAATACAGAGGGTGAATATTCAATTATTGGATTTAGTACAGGAAAAGGAACTTATGGACAATACAATCTGACAATCACTGCACGAAATTCAATATTAGATACGGTGAAAAAAAGATTGGCTAATAGGCTTTATCAGCTATTCCATTGGAAAAAGGATGTAATAGATGATGTTGTGGATAAGGTGATAAACGAAGCTAGTTGCCTTGATGGTATAAGTCTTTTATCAGCAATCAATCAACGTGATAATAACGTGAATGAATTCATGGCATATGTTTTAACATCTATGCGTGAAAAGAAAAAAGATGCTGAGAGCGCTTTGAGAATTATTGTTCACCTAGATTCATATAAGCATTGGTTCAGTAATGAAGATGATTCCTCAAGTAGACCTGATTTCTTAATGCTTTCGGTAATTCCATCGGACGATGAGGAACTAAAACTAGAAGCAACCGTTATTGAATGCAAAATATCTAGTTTTAGTAAGGCATCTGCACATATTGCAAAAGCGAAAATGCAGGTTTTGCATGGCTTAGAACAGTTACAAAGAGTTTTTGATCCAAGATCAGATTCAATTGAAAGAAGATACTGGTTCTCACAGCTGTATAGAGCGTTAGTGTTCGCACAGGTAACTTTTACTGATAATTCGGAGGAGTTCGGTGATTTGTCAAGTAAGCTTCGTGCTGTACTTGATGGAAAGTTTTCGATTGAGTGGAATGGAGAAGTATTAGGATATTGGTTTGATATGCAGGGGAGTCAGGAAGTATTAGAAACAACTCCTGAAAACATCAATGTCTACAATATTCCACAGCTTGTGATCCAAGGAATACTATCTGGACAAGAATCTTCAGAGTTCGTAAACATTATTGAGCGAGATATAGCACCTTGTGATGAAGATGATTGTAATGAGTCTACTTCGTTGGAAGAGGCGGCTTTAAGAGAGCTAGAAGAAATGAACACTCGAAGTAGAAAGAAGTTTTTAGAAAAGAAACTACCAACAAATATTGAAGACTCGGTATCGGATGAGGTATCACAGGATTCACCTGTCCCTGAAAGTGTGGAATCAGATGTAAAACGTAGCGATGATAAGGAAGTAAGTGATAGCGAAGTAGAAGGAGAGGACAATAAACCAAGTAATGATAATGCTTCTCAGGTAGAAGATGAGAACAAACCGGAAATAGAAGGAGAGAAGGAAAAAACGTTAGAATCTACACGAGTAAACATCGGAACAGATCGCTCGGGAAATAATGTGTATTGGGAATTTGGAAATCCACAACTGGCAAATAGACATCTGTTAATCACAGGTACATCAGGACAAGGAAAAACTTATAGTATTCAAACTATGCTGTATGAGATTTCAAAATCAAATGTGTCTACAGTCATATTTGATTATACAGAAGGTTTTAGACCTGATCAGTTGGAGAAGAGGTTCCTAGAAAAGATGGATGGGCGCATAGTCAATAAAGTTGTTTACTTTGAAGGTGTTCCAATTAATCCATTCAAACGTAATGAAATCGAAGTGGCCGGAATGAAGGCACCTGAAAAAATAGCAGATGTTGCTCAGCGTATTGCCAATATCTTGACTCATGTATATAGTTTTGGAGAACAGCAATTTGCAGCTGTGTTTGATGCTTGTAGAATGGGATTGGAAAAATATGGCGATGCAATGAATATGCAGCTACTTGAAAAAGAACTCAATGAGAGCAGTAATAAATCTGCGAAATCGGTTGTATCTAAAATGGCTCCATTTTTCCATAGCGTCGAATTTACTGGTGACAATTTTGAGTGGAAAGATGTTTTATATGGTGATGCAGGTACAGTCACAATATTTCAGTTAACAAATTTCGTTAGAGACATTCAGGTTATTATTACAGAATTCCTTCTTTGGGATATGTGGCATTATACCAAAAAATACGGAAGTAAGGATAAACCATTTACGGTTGTTCTTGACGAGGCACAGAATTTATCTCATTCACTTTCTTCACCAAGCGGAATGATTTTAACGGAAGGACGAAAGTTCGGATGGTCTGCATGGTATGCAACGCAGTCCTTAAAGATACTGTCAGAAGATGAAATTGTAAGGTTAATGCAATCAGCGTTTAAATTATACTTTAAGCCAACAGATGAAGAAATTGTTGCAATGGCGAAACAGTTGAATCCAACAGACTTTAACGAATGGAGAGCACCTCTGACAAATTTGAAAAAAGGGCAGTGCATAGTAGTAGGAAGTCGAATTCAAAAAGATGGGAAATTTGGAATAGGTCGTCCAACAATAACAAATGTAACACCTTTCGAAAATAGAGAATGATTAAAAGGTGTATAGGGCGCTTATGCGTCCTATACATAGATTGGGGGATTGGATTTGGCTAAAACTAACTTAAACTTCCATCAAACATTTAAACCGGAAAGACAATATATTAGCGGATTATTGTCTGAAATTGAATGTTGTAATGGATTGGATATTCAGGAAATATCAAACCAAACTGGTATACCAACAGGAAAAAGCAGTGGAAAAGTTGAACCAACTATTTCTTATGCAGAGTATATGGGATTGATAAAAAAACAAAAATGTGACGGAAAGTATGAATTGGAATATACAGCGCTTGGAGAATATATTAGGGATGAGGATAGCGGATTATTAGAGAAACTAACGTTATTGCTGATGCATTGTATGATTGTTCGACCTTATGGAGGAGCTGAGTTGTGGGCGTATATTATCCATTCTGTATTTCCTAAATACAGAAATTCGTTAACCATTAAGCAATTCGAAAAAGAGATTGAACTTCAGTTTGGAACAGGTGTGAAAATGGCACCATTTAATGGTTGCTATCAGGATTTGTTTAGTTCATTAAACTTAATTGGTATTAGTGGTGATCAAATACAGATAAATGCGCAAAAACTAGATAGGGACTTCGTGTATTTGTATGCTTACGTTTTGTTCGAATACTGGAAAGAATGGTTAGAAAATGCAGATTCAACTGCAGTGACATTGGCATCTATATCGGAAATAACATCTGAACACTTAAAGAAAATTGGATTTAAAAATGCTTTTGGATGGAGTGAAAAAGAAGAGTATCAGGCATTAGAAATGATGGCGAGTAAAGGGTTGATAGTATTGAATCGTCAGATGATTCCTTTTACAGTACGACGAGTTGTAGATACAGAATCACTAATAGAATTACTGTACAGTGAACTGTGTTAATGGGGGAAGTGCCATGAGAATTGGAGATATTATAGCTTTTAGAAAAGATCTGTATTTTGAAGGCGCAGTACAAGCAGACTGGTTTTACGTGCCGGAGAAGGCTGCAAAGGTAGCTGAAAACTTTGTGTTTCATGGAAAAGACTACTATGGAGTGGAGTCTAAAACAAAGAATAAAACCATTGATACGATTAGCTTAGTAAAAACATTAGCGGAAAAGTTTGAGGATTCATCTAATCCGCTTTCATTAGCTATTGCAGATTATGGAACAGGAAAATCACATTTAGCTGTTACTTTAGGTCAATTGTTTTCTGGGGCAAGCTACATGCCTGAAACATTTGCCAAAATCATTGACAATATAAATAAGATAGACCGTGAAGCGGCTTCTGAAATCAGAGAAATATGTACAGATAGAAATTTTGTTCTCGTAATAAATGGAATGAGAGATTTTAATCTTCATTACGAGATTCTTCGAGCGGCTCAAAAAAGCTTATGTTTATATGGACTAAGCGATGATAAATTACGTAGTCTTAATAGAACGGTTGAAACGGCAAGTTTATTTTTTGAATGTAATAAAGATTCACAGCTTGAATTGTTTGAGAATAGTGCAAGAGAATTGGGCTGGAAAGAGCAGGGAAGTCAATTAACTGAAAAAATTAAAGAAAAACTGCTCACTGATGATAATGCATTCGAAATTGTTAATAATGTGTATCGGCAGATTACTGGTAAAGAGATAAGTTGGGACGAAGGCATATCTGCACGTTCTATTTTGGAAATGCTTTTGTCAGAGTATTGCGGATTAAATGGTCAGTTTGATCGCGTGATAATTTTATTTGATGAGTTTGGTCGATACCTAGAATATGCATCTGGATCTGATGCAGGAAAATCAGGAGATTCTGCCCTTCAGCAAATTTTTGAGGTGGCTCAAGACGCAGATGGTGCTCTGCAGGTTATTAATTTTATTCAGTCAGATATTAAGAGTTATCTTGTTCGTGTCGATCAAACAAGAAACATTAGCAGATATATCGGCAGATATGACCAGAGTGATAAATATCATATTTCATCAAACCTGGAAACTGTATTTGCAAATTTAATATACAGAAATAACCGAGATGCGTTTGAAAGTACCATAGTTGAGTGGCAGAAGTCCAATGAAATGAAATGGGAAGAGTTGTATTCCCAGATGAATCGTTGGCTGTCATTAAGTGGTGTGTGGGCAGATTATTCACTGTTTAGAAAAGTGATTGTTGAAGGAATCTATCCGATGCACCCGCTGGCTACATTTATGCTTACGCAATTATCAGATTATCTTCAAAATAGATCGTCGATGACTTTGATAAGTCAGTATATAGCAGAAATTGCGGATTCTTCAATTGAAAATGGAATACCGTTGGTACTTCCTGAAGAGTTGATGTGTGGCGATCTGTATCAAGAAATGTTGTCATCAGAGATAAACGGTAAACAGTTGTCTCAGCATTGTATTCGATATGATAATATTTTAAGAAAACAAGGAGATAAACTTTCCAATCGTTCGTTGACAGTTTTGAGAGCAAACTTAATTGCACGTATTCTGAAGTTTAAAACTCGCGATTATGAAGATGCGAAAGAAGCATTGATTTTATGTTCAGGACTCACTATCTTAGAATTAGAAGACGAATTAGAACTTCTTGAAAATGAGTATGCAGTACTTGGATTTGATGAGCATGCAGGATGTTTTGACTTTATGGAAGATTCTCGTGGTGCTCATGAATACAAAATCAAAAAGAAACGAATTGCAGCTACATGGAAAACAGATTTTAGAGCAATGTTTAAGACTGCAAAAGTCCTAGAAATAGGAGAGCTTAGCGAACCGCAAGAAACATCTTTTGGTACAACGCATAAAATACTTACAAATGAGTGGAAGTATTTACAGGAGGTTCTTCTTGCAGAAGACGTATCAAAAGAATTAATTGGAGAATACAAGAAAACCTGGAAGGCAAGCGTGAGTGCTGCAGTGCCAAAAGGCAGATTAATATGGATTTATGTAAATAAAGATACTGACTATCAATACGTTGAACGCTTACATATGTTTGCTAAAGAACTCCAAGGATCGCCAATATTGCTGATGTTGCTTAATGATTCTGAGGATCGTTTAGCATCTGCATTGAAGAATTACGATGTATTGAATCAGATGGATGATAGCATCCGTCAAATGTATTCTAGAGCATATTCTGATGACTATAACCAAGCTGAAGATATCTTGAGAAATGAATTTGAGATGTTGAAAAAGCAAAGACAGTGCATATACCCTGACAAAATAATTCAGCTGAAAAAGCGTCTGCAAATTGCGTTGACAGAAGTGTTTGAAGGTATATATCCAAAAGTTGTTTCGTTTAATTTTGACGGGCTGTTAACTGCTTCGAATAATTTTACAGGAAAAGGAAGTCAATATTATTGTCAAATCATTAAAATGCTTCTTTCAAATAATGTAAATTACGACACCATTCATGATTTTACATCAGATGTAAGGAGTAAGATTACAGCAGTGCTAATGGAAAGCAGTGCTACTTCTTGGAAATGCATTAGCACAAACTATGCTATTATGCCACCAGCAGAATCTAGAGCTAGAGCTGTATATGAAGAAGCAGTAAGTGATTTAAACTCTTCTAAACAGTATGATTGTGTTCAATTTTTAGAAAAATATTGTTGTCCGCCGTATGGCTTGAGTGAAGAGTCTGCTTTGATGATGCTTGCAGTATTACTTGCAAATCATAGCTATTGTGTAAGAATCCACTATAATGGCTCACAAAACAGCATTATTCGTTGGAAAGATGAAGTTATTATCAAGGATAAAAAAATCAATATGGACTTAATCAGAACATCCAAATTGATTTTAATTGATACTAATGCTGTTGAAGCCAAATTTCAGCAATATTTTAATCGCTTAGATGCAACGACAGACTTAGATGCTGTAATTTGTTTGCAGAGAGAAATTCAGAAATTTGCTGATGATAACGGAGTACCGGAGCCTCTTGAAGTAAATTACAAATTAGCCAATTCTAGATTTGAAATCGCAGCTAGAGCCCGAAAAGATTGGGATGACAGTATTGTTAAGGTTGAAGACGAACTCGAAAATGCGCAAGAAAGAGGTAATGTATATAATGCGCTGGTTGCACTTGAGACAATCGATGAAATTCCGCTATATTCAATATTTAATGAAAATGGTTTTACTATCAGCGAAGAATATAGAAATCGGTTATTAGAGTTGGGAAACGAGGCAAGAAATATCGTTGACACGTGTTTTGAAAATTGGTTGGAGGGTACTATTCATTGTAAATCTGTAGAAGCAATGACTCAGTTTGAAAAGCATGTTAAGCGGTGCAATGAGAAATTAGTAAAATTTGGATTTGCTACTTATGCAAAGAAATTGTCAGCAAAAGGTGATGCTGAGTTAGCTAAAAAGGATGAAATTAGAAGCCGACAGGAACTGCTTTCGGATGGACAAAAGTATTTAACTGCATATAAAAAAGTATCCACCAAAAATTATACGGACGTTTCTGATATGCTTACAAAGGCTAAGGATTTGTTAGAACGATTATCAAAATACGAATTAGCCTTAGGAAATGATGCAAAGCGATTACATACACAATTGGATCAATGTGTAGAAAAACTTGATTCTGCTAAAAAGAGAATGCAACAAGATATGGAAAATATCTGGGAAGATTTAGCTAATGCACAAACATTAGAAGATATTGAAAATGTCCAAAGTTGCATTGCTATGGTAATGAACTATCGAATGGCTACTCGTGATTTGCAGGATTTTGAAGAACTTAATACAGCCTTAGATAATTTTGTATCAGATATTAATGTTTTGAAGGAAGCTGCGAATGATAGAAATTTATTACAGAAAGAAATTGCTTCATTAAGAGATAAATACTCTGATGCAGAATTAGATTTTGATGTTAATGTAGTTCTTGAAGATATTATTTCGAGTGCAGAAAATGCAATCGATACAAAGGATCATGAATGGAGAACTCAGTATCTTACTTTAGGAAACCAGACAAGAGAAGAAATACATATATGGAAGGATAACACCCGAATTTTACCAGCATTTTTAAAACAAGAAACAATAGAAGCTGTTGAGAAAATGAAAGTAGAAGCCGACCAAATTGTAAGTAAAGCAATGATTGAAGATGTGGTTTTCTATTTTAAGAAATTAAATCCAGAAGAGAGAGCTCGCTGTTTAGCATTGTTAATGAGTAATAACGAGGACTGTTAAATATGAGAGTATTAATGCTTGGCAATAGTTTTACTTTTGCAAACAATATGCCAAAAACCCTGGTCAATTTAATAGATGCTGAAGTGGTTCAGCACACCCGCGGTGGAGCGCGTCTTGCCGAGCAGTTGAATCCTGACACCAAGATGGGAGGAATGACGCAGGCGGCTCTGGAGAATGAGAAGTGGGACTATGTAATTCTCCAAGAGATGAGCAATGGTCCAATCACTTCCAGGGAAAGCTTCCTGAAGAACACTGCACTGTTGTGTGAGCGTATTCGTTCCAATGGAGCAGTACCGGTTCTGTATGCCACCTGGGCTTATCAGAAGGGCGGCAAGCAGCTGGAATCCTTCGGCATGGACTATGATGAGATGTATCAGAAAATGTATGATGCTTATCATGAGGCTGCCGATCAGAATGAGGCCTTGATTGCCGATGTAGGCAAGTGCTTTTATGAGGAAGCGACTAAGCAGGATATTTTTGCTGAGGATGGCTGTCATCCAAATGAGCTTGGATCAAAGCTTGCTGCTCAGGTAATTGCTGATGTCATTTTAGCTGATCAGGCAAACAAAGCAGAAAAGGTGATTGAACCAAAGGTAGAAGACAACGATACTAGACTTCGTATCCTGTATCTCTATCAGATGCTTCTGACACAGACCGATGAGGATCATACCCTTTCTACAAAGCAGATCACTGACCGCATGATGGAGCAGCACAATATTCTTGTGCATAGAACCACTGTGCCTAAGGATATTGACTTGCTTCGTGCGGCTGGCTTTGAGATTATCGGAGAACGTAAGCGTGCCTGGGAATACTACCTGGCAGACCGCAAGTTCTCCGTGCCGGAGTTAAAGCTTCTGATCGATGCAGTGCAGTCTTCCAAGTTCATAACAGAGAAGAAGAGTGAGAGCTTGATTAAAAAGCTACTCTCTTTGACCAGTGAGAACAATGCAGATAAGTTAAAGAGATCTGTGCATATCACCGGCCGTGTGAAGACAGAGAATGAAAAGGGCTATTACATAGTGGATGCCATCAATGAGGCGATCAATGCCGGCGTGAAGATTTCCTTCTATTATTCTGAACTCAATGGTAAGAAGAAGGAAGTGCTCAGGAACGATGGAAAGCCATATACTGTCAGTCCATTTGATTTAATTTGGGATGGCGACTATTACTATCTGATAGGTTACTGTGATGAGAGGGAAGCTGTTCGTACTTATAGAGTAGACCGTATAAAAAAACAGCCGGAGATGCTGTCGGAGAAGGCTGTTGAGAAGCCAATAGAATATAATGTTGCAAAATATACAACGGAGGTCTTTCGTATGTTTTCTACAGATGAAGCAATTGATGTAACATTGCTATGCGACAACTGTTTTATGAAGTCTGTGGTTGATAAGTTTGGTATAAAAATTAAGACTCAAAGCGTAGGTGAGGAAAAATTCCGGATAAAAGTTAAAGTCTGCGTGAGTCCAACTTTCTATCGATGGGTATTTGGAGCAGCTGGGAAAATTATGATTGAAGGCCCTTCGAATGTGCGCAAAGCATATAAAGAGATGTTACAGAAATCGCTAGACAGTATGAATTAGAAAAAAATGACGGTCGAGAGGTAACTTGTAAAAGCATTCTCGACCGTTTCTTTAGAAACAATTTTTTTATCAGCAATCTTTACTGCATCTGAAAAGAATCTCCGAGCATGTGTCCAACAATTCGCATTTATAACATTTACATAAAACATGGCAGTATAATATATCTCCGATTATCAAGTCTTAAAGACAAAAAGAAATCTAACAAGTATAATGGTAAATATATTGGTTCATTGGACGTATAAGAAATGATGGAATATTTGAAGATGAATCTATATAAAATAATAGTGGGAAGCCATCTTGACTTTTCTCTTTGTACTTGTTAGAATATGTGTACAAAGAAAGTTTACCGCTGACCAATATGCGGTATATAAGTGGTTGGGTCGAAAGTTTACCGCTGACCAATATGCGGTATAAAAATGGTTGGGTTGAAAGTTTACTCCTTCGCCGTAAGGCGGAGGATTTTTCTATATACATTATAATGAGGACAAGATAATGGAAAAGACGGGATTCTATATTATAAAAGATAATTTTTTTACGGATATGCCTGATCCATATCTTAAAGGAAATAAGGCAGGAAACAGACCTCATTATTATTGCTTCGAGGATTCTGATACGGGAATATTTTGGATGATACCATTATCAAGCAGAATAGATAAATACAAAAAAATTGTTGAGAATAAAGAAAAAGCAGGAAAGCCGTGTGATATTATACATATTGTAAAATTAGATGATAGTCGAGAAAGTGCATTTCTCATACAAGATATGTTTCCTATTATAGAAAAATATATAGAGTGAGAATACACTATTGCGGGAAATCATTTAATGGTAACAAGTGAACATGTAGCCAGAACAATCGAGCATAAAGCGAAGAAGGTTCTTAAAATGTTGAAGAGAGGAGTAAAGTTTACTCCGACTCAGCCAGACGTATTGACTATTTTAGAAAAGTTAAAAACAAATAAATAACAGAAAATCTAAGCCGGTGTTGCGAGTATATCAGTCTTGTAACACGAGTCTCTGTAACACTGGCTTATCTTATTTGGAGACTTTTTCTCACAGTCTCAATCGTTCCATTCTTTGATTAAGCGCGAATGGTTGAATCGTTTTAAAATTCGTGATTACGATCATGCATATCGACTGGTATTCGAATATTTGGAAGCATTTTATAATACAAAGTGAATTCATAGTCATTGCGATTACATGTCGCCGAATGAATACGAAGAACTGTATTATAAGTTCCAGCGGGACGAATTAACCTTAGTAAGTTAAGATGAGGAAAACCTCATTTTAACTTGTACTAAATCTTGACATAGGACCAGAACGTATGTGGAAAGAACGAGACAGTATCAGTCCATAAATCAAGGGTTCAGAATGATTGGCAGTATCAATGACAAGTACGGTACGCAAGCCAGAGCCTACCGCACGGGAGAGCGTGTCAGTATTGAATATCTGAACGGTTATCTGACGAGAACAAAGCTCTGTTGGTGTAGATAGCCCAGATACAGAACGAACTTATCTAGATGCAAAAGGCATTGAGTGCCGAGAAAGACAGCGTGAAAATGAATAGATTTTTGGTAATGGCAGAGAGCTATAAGAAGCTGATGGAGCAGGGGAAGATTGAAAAAGAGATGCGCATATATGAGTTTTTAGCTACTTGCGACAGTGACGATTTGCACATAGTATAAAGTAACATTTAATTATTAGAGGGGGATATTATGGATACAAGGTTCAACCAGACAAAATTAAAGAAGCTCCAGATCTTCAATGGATCACAACTAAAGTATTTGGCATTTGCATCTATGCTAATAGATCATGTTAATAACGCTTTAATAACACCTTATTTAAATGGACAAGGTTTTCTATTATATTTGTCCAATCTATTTTCTATTTTGGGCAGAATTGCATTCCCTCTGTTTGTTTTTTTTCTTGTAGAGGGATTCTTCAAAACTAGCAACAGAATGAAATATCTGATTATGCTTTTAATTTTTGGTGTAATATCAGAAGTGCCTTTTGATTTGTTTACATCAAAAACTTGTTTCTCTCCATATTGGAACAATATAATGTTTACCTTAGCGCTATGCCTTGTTACAATTTGGATTATTGACATTCTTAAAGATAAAATCAGCAATAAATATCTTTGGTATGCGTTATCAATCCTGATTGTAGCATTTTTTGGGTTTCTATCTATAGAGCTAAGTCTTGATTATGATTATCACGCAATAGTCGTTGCCTATCTCTTTTATATATTCTATGATAAACCTCTCCTTGGTGCTGGCCTGGGATATATATCAATTATAAAAGAACTTTACTCATTTATAGGTTTTGGCATGACTCTAACCTATAACGGTGAAAGAGGCAAACAATATAAATGGTTAAACTATTTCTTTTATCCAGTACATATTCTAATCTTAGGGCTTTTACGTATATATTTAAACATTTAGTTTATACTAGACGGGATGCGCTGGCTGTTTGATGCAAAGACAGCGAAAGAGGTTCTTGAGGGAAGATAGAGCGAGAACGCAGTCAAGGGGAAGGATTATGAAAACTACAGATTCAAAATCATTAGGTTAAGCAATCCGAGAAAGAAGAAAAGAATTAAATTATACACAAGCATATTTGTCTGAATTCACAGGCCTTTCGATCACTTTTATTTCTGATGTGGAACGCGGAAAACCTACAGCAGAAATTGAAAAAACAATACGGCTTATTTATTCAAAACAAACGATTTCGCCGTACGGCATATTTATAAGACGAAATACCAAATGGATATTTGCTTATCCAATCTCCATGTATCATTTACTGAAAGAGACTCTCCACGGAAGATCTCTTCACTCAAGAAAATAATATATCATCAGTGCATTGTATAGCTCCTGACTCTGGAATCTGTTCGCAAAACTCTTTCCTGTAAGCTGTTCTACTCTCTGTAATCTGTACTTTACAGTGTTCTTATGCGAAAACAGCTTATCAGCTGTCCTCTGCAGATTGCAGTCACACTCGAAATAGGCCCACATCGTCTCCATCAACTGCGTATGAGCTTTCTTCTCATACTGTATGATAGGATCAAGCACTTCATCCGCAAATCGCTGCATGGGCGCAGTATTTTCATACGACATCAGCATACGGTAAAATCCCATCTCATCATAGAAAATGATTTCATTTTTCCTGTTAATATGCTCCAATACGGAGTTTGTTTTAGAGGTTTCGTGAAAGCTCTTTTGTAATTTGGATATGCTTTCACATTTTTCACCTATGTTGAGAGTGTATTCAATTCCGTTCAGGTCATTTTGCAAAAACTCACCAAACTGTTCAAAAATTTTTATTATCTTCTTGCAATCATCTGTACAGTCTTTCATAAAGCCTATGATCCTGTCACCATAGCAAGAAATGATTGCAGGATAATCACATTCGGCAAAATATTCTTTTAGAGTCTGTGCAAAGTTTCTTATCATGTCATTTGTAATCCCTTGATTCAGGTCATTGCATGTCTCTTTCGAATTTTTTTTGCATAGATGTAACACGAAGACCTGTTCTAACATTCTCGGATCATTTCCCGTTTGCCTGCATTTCTGCTCGATACTGGATGTATTGATACAGTTTCCAAAAATAATCTCTGCAAGCAGACTGTCCTCTATATCTTTTCTGTCATCCAGATATGATATAGCATGTCCTAGTTCCTCGAAAAAGTCTAAAAGTGGCACATTCCAAGGCATGGTGAAAAGCGGAAAATCATTATTTTCTGCTAAATGTATTACCTTTTCATCAATCTGTGTCACATAATTCTCGCCCATCAATAAAAGAGCACACGACATGTTAAGTTCAATTGCTTTTTTTATTGTTTGATACAGATCAAAATTTTTTCTCTGTGTTACCGGAGCACTTATTATTAAAAGTTCGTTTCCACGTACCCATTTCTCAAAATTAATATTCTCTGCCTTATAAGACCAGCGTATGCCCTTTTCCATGCCACCTGATCCGGCTATTACATCTGCCTGCGACATTGTCGTAAGTGATAGAAGATCCTTGCACTGAAACATTGTTTTTTCACCTTTTATTTCAGCAGGTCAATAGCTTCTGTTACCTTTGCAGGAATTTTTTTAAACAAAAATTCACCGTGTCTGACAGAAGCAGTGATTCCTGCTCTTTCACATATTGCTTCAAATTCTGATTTTGCATCAAGCACGATAAAGTTTGCAGGTTTATTTTCCTCGATTCCGTAGTGATCTGTAATATTCATGGTCACAGCTCCGTTCGTTGTCACAAGATCGAGAACATTCGTAATCTCTTCAGGTGACATCATTTGTGCCAGATGGATTCCATGATCGAGAATCATCATCATGTCTCCATTCCCAAGCGGATACCATGGATCAGACATGGAATCCTGTGCAAAACATACATTGATTCCGTTGTCGTAAAGTTCTTTTACTCTTGTGATTCCTCGTCTCTTCGGATAGGTATCCTGACGTCCTTCAAGATATACATTCTCAGTAGGACATGAGATGAAATTGATGCCTGATTTTTTGAAAAGCTTCATCATTCTGAATGCATAACTATTATCCGCTGAACCAAAGGAACATGTGTGGCTAGCTGTAGTTCTTGTGCCTATACCTTCCATAAGTGCCAATGCATTCAACAGCTCCAAAAAGCGGCTCTGCGTATCGTCTGTCTCATCACAATGTACATCAATAAGCTTATTATATTTGACGGCCAGTTCGATTGTCTTGTGGATCGATTTTTCACCGAACTCTCGAGCTAGCTCAAAATGAGGTATCGCACCAACACAGTCAGCCCCCATCTTAAGTCCTTCCTCCACAAGTTTGTCACCGTCCTTGTATGCGTACATTCCTTCCTGAGGAAATGCAACAATCTGCAGATCAAGGAGATCTTTTACTTCATCTCTTACTTCAAGTGCCGCCTTAAGACCTGTAAATGTCGGATCTGTCACATCAATATGTGTTCGGATAGCCTGAACACCATACAGCATCTCTTTTTTAATTCCACTGTAAATGCGCTCCTTCATCTGTTCAACAGTCATATTTCCTTTTGATTCACTCCAGCGCTGGATTCCTTCAAAAAGAGTTCCTGATCCGTTTTCCTCACCAAGGCTTGCTGTAAATACATAATCAAGATGCAAATGTGGATCTACATATGGTGGAACCACCAGTTGTCCATTTAAATCTACTTCTTCACATCCCACAGTTTTTTCCTGTGGTATATCTGCTGCGATTTTTTTGAAAATTCCATCTTCAACTAATATAGAAACAAGTTCTTTTTGACCTTTTAGCCTTACATTCTTAAATAATTTTGAACCCTTCATACCGTATTCCTCTTTTCTTATTAACAGTAATGATTTGAAATAACATCATTATTGTTATGTTGCTATTTGTTCTTTACGCACAAATCATAGCATCCGGTCAGAATACAGTCAATAAAATGCAAAATCAACGCTTTTATTTTATTCTTGCGTACAAAAAAAGTCAATTCACTTTGTGCGTTACACACAAAATAAACCGGACAGATGTAAAAGCATTATCTCCTGAAAAAACGATATCATAAATATTTTTGCGAGTTTCCTGTAAGGAGTACACTGACTCAAAATCTCTTGCAAGTATATCGCTGTAGCGATATACTTAATACATAAGGAGGAGCTGGTATGAAAAAAATATTATATCATGGATCAGAATTCTTAATTGAAAAACCAGAGTTCGGGAAGGGTGCCAGACACAATGATTACGGAAGAGGTTTTTATTGTACAGAAAATATAGAATTAGCAAGAGAGTGGGCATGTGCAAAGCAAAAAAATGGATATGTGAATATTTATGAATTGGAAATGGAAGGATTAAAAGTATTGAATCTGAATGATTCAAAATACCACATATTGAATTGGCTTGCTATTCTTGCAGATAATAGAACGTACTGGCAGAATGGAAGTATTGCAGAAGAGGCAAAAAAATACATAAAAGAGCATTTCCTGATAGATATTACTCCATATGATATTGTTGTAGGATATCGTGCAGATGATTCATACTTTTCGTTTGCCCAGGATTTTGTTTCGGGAGTAATTTCGTTGGAAAAATTATCTGAGGCGATGTGGTTAGGTAAATTGGGCGAGCAGATTGTATTAAAAAGTCCGAAAGCTTTTGAGACGATTTATTTTCAGAATTATGAAAATGTAGATGCGGAAATATATTATATCAAGAAAGCGGAGCGCGAGCGTGAAGCAAGACGAGAATATAGAAGACGTAAAAAAGAAAGTGCAGATATTCATGAGTTATTCATGCTGGACATCATGAGGGAGGGTATGGAAAATGGTGATACACGCTTATTCAGATGATTATCTTACGTCAGCCCAACGAATATTGGGAGATATGTTGGATTTCGCAGTGAACACATATGATATGGATATTGATAAATTTTTTGAAATGTTTCTGGTTTCAACTGTGTCACGGCAATTTGAAATTGGAAATCCTACTTATGTAGCCGGAAAAACAGGGTGTGAGTTAGTCAAAGAAGTGATTCGGGATTCTGGGTTAGTAATGGAAGAGTACCCAGATGAGATGTATTTGGATAAATCACCAGAATATTGGAGTGGCTGGGCATTGGCCTATTATCAGTGGTATCGAGGAAGAACATTTTCACGCATCTACAGGGCGGTATCAATGACGGAAATTCGAAATATGTATGAAGTATACCACGAGATGGATTTGGCACATTTCGTGGAGCGGTTGGATGAATTATGGAACCAACATTATCCGGAGACAAATCTGAAACGAATTCGTGATTTGGCGGGACTATCACAGCGAGAACTGGCAGAACTGTCAGGAGTATCTGTGCGGCAGATACAACTCTTTGAGCAAAGACAGAGAGATATCAATCAGACCAGAGCAATTGATGTGTTGCGATTGAGCAGGGCGCTTGGATGCAAGAATGAAGATTTGCTGGAACTATGAGGATCAGGCTAAAGCAAAGAATCGTCTAAAGACAGCGAGATATGGGAAAGACCTGTATCTCGCTGTTAAAATAGATGCTCCTGAGTTGGTGTTTTAGGAAATTGTCTTAAGGACTCTTTTTAGAATTGAAGTCAGAACAGGGGCAGTTATTGCAGTAAAGATCATTCCAGGAGCTGCGCTTACTACTAAAGGCTGCCAGGCAACACCCAAGATTGTTGCCAATACCAGTCTGGCTGCAAACGTTCCGGCAGGACCAGCAATAATGAGGGCCAGTGGGTCCTTTTTTAATACTGTTAAGATAAGACCGGCTACAATACGGTACACCATTGCGATAATGACATTGTATATAGTCTGAAGACCTAATATCATCCCAATAATGCTGGCAATGATGCCGATGGTAAGATAATGTAGAAATCCTCTGATTCTTCCGATGCTTATGGCTAATGGGGCTGATAATTGAAATTCAGTTCCTGGAATGGGTGATGGGATTTTAAATAAGCCCGAGATGAACAGCAGAACAACCCACATGCCGTCCATAGTCAGATTTTTGACGCTAAAAAAATGATTGGATAAAATTCTTTCTTTTGATTCTTCTGTAGTATTCATAGTTTTCCCATCCTTTTGTTTAAAATATTTCTGCCATTTCCCATTGAGAGAGATTAAAAGCAAAGCTATTGTATACAATAAGCAACTAATTGTCAACCATTAAATAAAAAAAGGTTGACAATTAGTTGCGAGTAAGTATATACTTTGCCTAAAGTATGCAAGAAAAAAGGAGAATGCAATGGGAAAAGGGATAT
>OHAI01000211.1_pt1 | contig 43469 bp, 57 predicted proteins | sample 1577091 | NCBI WGS metagenome assembly OHAI01 (sample SAMEA3541548, study PRJEB24748) | human gut metagenome | biome: human gut; feature: human-associated habitat; material: faeces | place: China | collected 2012
GTATATTCCGTCATTACTGTTGCCATTGCTTTCCCCAAACGGCAGGGTTACGGAATCCCACAGTTGGCTCATCGGAGGCAACTGCTTGACAAGCATGACAGGAGTTCCAGCGGTGATGCCACTGATTGGAATGCGGGCGATCGGAATCCATACGGTGCCGGAATTGTTCAGGATACTACCCGACGGTACCGTGGGGTCAGCCGCCGTGCCACTGGTGGCGGTGCCCTTCAGCACCGCGAGCGCGATCGTTTCGATGTTGTTCGAGTCTCGCGTGTATTTCACGCAGATTAGGTCGTTGCGGTTCCGTCCTGTGACTCCGCTTTCGATGGTGACGGTTTCCGCCGCGGTGACGCGTGCGTATCGTCCTTCGATCACAAGGTTGAGGACCGGGATGAGCGCTTTGTTTGCTGACTGCATGGTCACGGCGGGGAATTTGCCGTTGCTGCCTTGCAGCAGGTAGTTGCCGTTTCCGACCAGTCCGGCCTGCATGGCTCCTTGGTCGCTGGATGTGATGTGCGGAGCGCCGGCCTTGCCGGTGATGAGATTCATGGTCATGGTCATTCCTTCCTATCTGTTGTGTTGTTGAGGTATGCGGCGTAGGCGGCGTCCTGCGTGGCTGCCAGCGCTTTGAACGTCTGCCAGCATGCGGTACAGACGAGCGCGCCCTGTGCGACTCCGTCGACGGTGGTGTGGGTGATGTCGTGCCAGTCGCTGGAGGTGCGTGGGTCACCGTCGGCGAGGTATGCGGAGGCGTGGCATCGGTCGCAGGTGTATCTGGTGATGTTCGTGGTTCGTGCCATTGATGTTCCTTTCTCTTTCAGGCTGTGCGCTGGTAGATGTGTCCCGGAAGCGTCGTGCCGCATTCCTTCCAAGTGCCTCCGTAGGTTGTTCCCGGATTGGCCGTGGAAGTGGTCCAGTAAAGGGAGCCCACGGGGTGGGCGGCGATGAATGCCTGGCTCACGCTCATGCCGTTGTCTCCCTTGTCACCCTTCGGCCCTTTGTGCACGATGTAGCTACCGACGCCTTTGACGGTCACATCGCTACCGTTGATGGCGGTGACCTGCCAGAACCCAAGTTCAAGACCATCTGTTTGTTGATATTGGTCAAAAATGGTGTCTCCGACCTGCAGGTTTCCATTTGGCTGAATACCAGATAGGGCAATTTTGCTCACTGCTCCGCCCGCACCCGAACCGCTGATGTCGCCATTGAATTTCCGTAGGCTCAGTCCTCGTGGCCCAGTGGCTCCCGTTGGACCCTTCGCCCCGGTGGCGCCGGTCGCTCCGGTGGCCCCGGTCGGGCCTTGCGGTCCTTGCACTCCCTGCTTGCCTTGCGGTCCGGTATCGCCCTTGGGGCCTTTGACATTGCCAAGTAGAATCTTCGTCATGCGTACTCCTTATTTTCCGTCGTTGATCGTGTAGTACAGGTCTCCCGTCGCTTGATCGTAGGAGACGGGAGCTTCTGACGCGGTGGCCGTGTCCGCGTATACGGCGTACAGGTCTCCGTTCGGATCGACCTGCAGCGTGAAGAATCCTGATGCGGGTGCCGTCACGCCGCTGGCGCCCTGCGGGCCGGACGGCCCCTGTGGACCCTGCAGTCCCTGAACGCCCTGCGCTCCTTGCTTGCCTTGCGGGCCGGTGGCCCCGGTAGCTCCAGTAGAACCGGTGGGGCCAATGGGACCGGTAGGACCAGTAGGCCCGGCGGGACCTGCTGGCCCGGCCGGCCCGATATCCCCTTTGTCTCCCTTGTCACCCTTCAGACCTTCAGGGCCTTGCGGACCAGTAGGCCCGGCGGCTCCAGTGGCTCCTTTGGGGCCTTGCGCACCGATGATGGATTGACGGGAAATCGTCTTTCCCGTGAATAGGCTGCCGGACTGTGAAACGCACTGCCAGACGATGCTGTATTTTCCGCCACCTGACAATGCGGTCGAATATTCGTTGGCGAGTGGTGTTCGGTTCAACCATTCGCTCACGTTCCCCGTGAAAGTGGATCCCACCGGATATTCGCCGACGAGGGATTTCTTCATCACGAGCGCCGGAAGGCCGACGTCGCCTTTAGCTCCCTGAACGCCCTGCGCTCCTTGCTTGCCTTGCGGGCCGGTGGCCCCGGTATCGCCCTTGTCGCCTTTGGGGCCTTTGATGTTGCCGATCAATAGTCGCGCCATGTGTCACCTTTCCGGGATGTCCACGTACAGGTTCCCGCTCTCGGAGTGCCAGACGAACGAGGGTGGGTTCGTGTTGTCCGGATAGTTCACGTACAGGTCGCCGTCGCCTTCCATGCTGAGCGTGAAGAAGCCGTTCGAGGGGGCGGATACGCCGCTGTCGCCCTTGTCACCCTTCTCCCCTTGCGGACCCTGGATGCCTTGGGAACCTTGGATGCCTTGTCTGCCCTGGGGGCCGGTCGCTCCCTGTGGACCCGTGGGACCCTGCGGACCTGTGGAACCCGTCGGGCCTTGCGGTCCCGCCGCGCCGATCGCGCCGGCATCACCCTTATCGCCTTTCTCGCCGCGTATCCCCTGCAGTCCCTGCGGGCCTTCGGGACCGGCGACGCCTTGCGGCCCTCGCTCCCCGGTCGCTCCTTTCTCTCCCCGAGGACCGGTGGGTCCGGTCGCTCCGGTGGCCCCCTGTGGTCCTGTGTCGCCCTTGTCGCCCTTCTCCCCTTGCGGACCCTGGTCGCCTTTCGGAAGCCCCAAATTCAAGGTTTTGTCGCTGCCGGCGCCCGTGAGCGACGCGCTTGCCTGTGCACCGGGGGCGAGCGTGTCCACCGAACCGATTTTCAGGCCGGTGATGTAGTCGCCTTTCGGCTGTTTACCCGACAATGCGTTGTTGAGCGAGTCGATGTCGTTTCTGGTCACGTCGGCGCTGAACGTCCAGGCGTCGAGTTTGAGGCCGGCTCCAGCGTAGTAGGCGTGGCCACCATCCCCGATGGAGGATTCTCCGCTGTTGCCGCCGGCGCTGGCACCTCCGGATTCGTAGGTGACGGTGAGCACGCCTCCCGAAACCTTGACGATCTTCTTGGAGATCTCGGCAGTGACGACGAGGCCCGTGTTGTTGTCACGGCCCGTGACCAGGTCGCCGACGTCCGCGTCGATGCCGTCAGGAATGTCCACGTCGATGGTGCTGGTATTCCGAAGTTCCTGGAATTTCTGCCTGCCCTTGTCCTCGAGCTCGTCGGCTTCGGCGTTGGACAACTCGTATGTGGCGGTGCGTTCGTCAAGGCCTTTGAGGGTCTGCGTGTGGCTGAACGTGCCGTTCGCGTCGGCGTACCAGTGGATGACGGTACGGTCCTTGAGTTCGCCCTTGCCCAGGCAGATGAGATGGTTGATCGGGTGCGCCGCCTGTTTGGCGGTGAAGTCGATGAGGTCCGAGTCGATGCTGTCGCCGATCGTGCGGACGGGCATGGCGCTCATGGCCACCTTGTCGCCGTCATTACGCAACCGGAGTTTGAGTCCGCTTGCCCTGAGCATCTTGACCAGACCGCTGTACAGGTCCACGTACCGGTCGAACTGGCAGGTGGTCTTGTGGCCGGCGCTTTCGTCGGTGACGGTGAACAGGCCTTGCAATCCCGCACGGCTGACGAGCGTGCGCATGATGACGGGAATCGTGCCGGACAGGGTGAGGTAATCGTTGTTCCTGTCCGGTTCGATGATCTTCGAGGCGAGCACTCCATGCCAGTCGCGGCCATGCCATGTGACGGTGGACAGGCCTCCGTCCACGTCGACATCCGTGTCGTCGATGATGCCGCCGTACTCGGTGCCGTCGATCATGATGCGGCTCCCCGCCTTGAGCGCGGCGTCTTCGACCTGCAGGTCGAAGTCGTTCTCCCCGCTACCGAACGCGAGGTCGAGCGTGTATGAGGCGTGGCTCGCCACGGGTTTGCCTGTGGCGTCGGTGACGATCAGGTCCATGGCGGTTCGCTCCTTTCCTCGCAGACCGTCAAGTCGAATTGGAATCCTCCCGGCCAGCTGATCGGCTGTGTTCCGGGCGCGAGCGGTTGGAACACGTACCGGCCGGAATCCTTGCCCGACCCTCGCACGGCCTGCGCGAAGCAGTTTGTGGCGAGACCTGTGCCGCTGACCATGGTGACGGTCCTGACATCGCCGGTGCCGTCGATTTCCAGACGCGAGCCGGATGGCACGGTCACGTCGACCTCGTACCGGTTGTTTCCGATGATGACGTACGGGTTTGTGCACGGTCCGAATATCGTGAGTTTGACCGGCTGCGGGATGGATGTGTCGTTGACGATCTCCGCGCCCAATGCCATGCCGGCGAAATCATGCGGATAATCATGCGGATAGTCAAGGTCGGCGGTTCCGGAATCGTATCGCGGCGTGAAATGCGTCATGGTCGGACGGCGCCACACGCCATCGGCCAGCACGATGGTCAACTGCGTCTCGACCATCGTGGGCGTGATGGATTGCGGTTCGCTTTTCGTGATCCACGCTTTGGCTTCCCATTCGCCGTCGGCCACGAGCGTGCCCGGGTTCCCGGATGCCATGTCGGCGTCCGCAAGGCGGCGCAGTAGGTCGAGCGTGGCTGGAGAATCGTGGATCTTCACGGTGACTGTCGCCTCGCGTGCCTTGCGGGTGATGCCCGTCATGCCACGTGAGGCGAGGCTGTAGTCCCAGACGCGGGCTCGCAGTCCCGTGAGCGTCCCGCCGTAGAGCGGCCCTTCGAAACCGATCGACTCGCCTGTCGCGCCGCTCACGTAGCTCAGGGTTCTCATGCCACGCTCCTTACGAGTCTTGCGAAGTCACGCTGGGTGAACGGCCGGTCGTCGGCCGTCGCCGTTTCGACGGCTTCGATCAGCGTGTCCATCCTGCCGATGACGGTTTCCAAGAGTCTGTCGGAATCCGATGGCGTGGCCGTGGTGACGTTCAATCGTCCGGTCTTCGACCAGTCCGTGCCGTCGAGGCTCATCGAGGAGACGAGCGAGTCCATGGACCGGTCGACCACGGCGGCCGAATCGTCGATGCCCAGGGCCATGCCCCGGCCGATCATCACGCCGACCTCGTCACGCATGAGGCGTGATGGTGAGTGGATGCCGAGTTTGCTTTTGACAGCGGAGATGGCATCGTTGACGCCGGAGAGCAGGCTCGACGCGATGCTGCCGATCTTGCTCTGGATGCCGCTGACGATGCCGTTGACGATATTCGCTCCGATGCTGAGCATGCGGCCCGGCAGTGATGACAGGGTGCTGACGATGTTCTGCACGAACTGGTTGCCGGCCTGCAACGCCTTGGACCCCATCTGGGACGCCCAGCTGGCAACGCTGGAAATAGTCGCGGACAGCCATGAGCCGATTCGTCCCGGCAATTCGGAGAGGAACGTACCCACGCTCGTGAGGAACCGGCTGCCCGCCTGGATGGCCTGCGACGCCATGTTGGAAACCCACGCCGAGGCTGAGGCTACGGCTCCCGCGAGCCAGCTAGCCACATTGCCGGGCAGCTGGGTGAGGAACGTGCCGACGTTCTGCACGAATTGCATGCCCATCTGGAAGGCCTGCGCGCCGAACGCGACCGCGTACAGCGCGATTGACGTGACGGTGTAGCCGAGCCAGTAGGCGATCGTCTCTGGCAGGTTCATGATCGCGTTGGCGAGGTTTGTGAGGAACTGTTGTCCGGCCTGCAATGCGGACTGGCCAAGGCTCACGGCCCATGATGCGGCGGCTGACGCTGCTCCGGCGAGCCAGCTGGCGATGTTGCCGGGCAGTTGTTGGAACCATTGTCCGACACCTTGGATGGCCGACGGGAGCGTCGAGGTGAAGAACGTGACGATGGTCTGGCCGATAGAGGTGACCTTGCCGACGGTCGCCTGCCACGCGGACGAGAGGAACGACGTGAACGACGCCCACATTTGACGTCCGGTATTGGTCTGGGTGAAGAACCATGCCAATGCGGCCACGACCGCACCGATGGCTACGACGAGCATTCCGATAGGATTCGCGTCCAAAGCAGCGCTGAACGCCAATTGCACGGCAGTAGCGGCCTTGGTCACCGCACTCCACGCCGATTGAGCGGTCTTGACGATGTTGAACGAGCCAGCGAGTCGCTTCAGCCCGCCCGCCACACTTCCCGCGTCGGAGATGGCCTTCAGCCCGCCGGAAACCGTTTTCAGCCCGGCCGAGACGATGTCCCAGCCCTTGACGGCGAGCAATGCGACGGCGATGGCTTTCAACGCGCCGGATACCAGTGCGCCGTTCTGCTGCGCCCACTGTCCGACCGACTGCAGCCAGCCTCCCACCGTCATGAGCACGCCGGTCAAAGTGTTCAACAGTCCGGCGAAGCTCTGCGCCGCGGAACTGGCGGTGCGCGCGCTGTCGTTGAAGCCGAAGGCCTGCGAGACCGCGGCCGCCAATCCGGAAACCAGCGAGCCCAATCCGGAGATGACGCCGGTCAGGCTTTCAAGGAACGGCTGCAACGCGCCCGTCTCGATGAACGTGTTGACGAACGTCTTCGCCCATCCCGCCGCGTTCGACAACGCCTGCGCGACCGAAGCGACCACTCCCGCGAGCGCGCCGGCGGTTGTGGAGAACATTGTGGCGGCTTCGCCGCCATTGTTGAGTCCGCCTATGAGTGATGTGGTTGCGTTCCGGAGGCCAGTGAGTTGGCTTTTGAGGCTGGCCGTCGCCGAGGCGAGCATCTGGAAGCCGGGGATGTTGGAGATCGTGTCGCCAAGGTTTTTGAGTTTCGCCTGTGTGGCGGGTATCGCGTTCTCGAGACCTTGTTGGAGTGCCGCTCCGACTTTTTGCAGGGTTGGTGTGACGGCTGCGGTGAATGTGTCGATGAGTGGGATGGCTTGGTTGAACAGGCCGCGCAGGCCGTTGAGGACTGGTGTGGCGGCTGTTTCTCCGAGTCGGCTCAATGCGGCTTTCACGTTGGCCAGGGCGCCGGTGAATGTGGTGCCTGCGGATAGTGCGGCGCCGCCTAGGCCTTCCTGCATGGCGTCGGCGAAGGTCTGGAAGTCGATTTTGCCGTCCGAGACCATGTCGGACACTTCGGCGCTGGTCTTGTTCAGGTGCTTGCCGAGCATTTGGAGGACCGGGATGCCGCTCGACATGAGCTGGAGCATGTCGTCGCCCTGGAGTTTGCCTCGGGCGGCGACGGAACCGAAGATCATGCCGATGTCGGTGAGGCTTCTGCCGCTGATCTGCGCGGTGTCGGCCACGGTCTTGAGGACCTTGGTGAGCTGGTCGCCTTCCTTGATGCCGGATGCTGACAGGCTGGCCGCGACGGTGGCGGCGTCGCCCAGTCCGAACGCGGTGCCCTTGACGGAGGCGAGCGCGTCGTTCATGATTTCGGTGACGCTCGCGCTGTCGTGGCCGAGGCCTTTGAGTTTGGCTTGCGCGTTCTCGATGTTGAGGGCGCGGGTGAAGCCGCCTTTGGCGGCCAATGCGGTGATGCCGCCGGCGAGGGTGGCGATCGCGCCTGTGCCGACCTTGCCGATTTTGCCGAATGCTCCGCCGATCTTCGAGATGAGGGTGTTGGAGCTTTTCTTGGAGGCTTTGCTGACGGCGTCGCCGATGTCGCCTTCGATGCTTTTGCCGAATCCTTTGCCGGATGGTTCGACGTGGACGTATGCGACGCCTATGTCCTGTGCTGCCATCGTGTTTCCTTATTCGTAGGTTGGGATTCCGATGGCGGTCGGAGTCAGAGGTCGTCGTTGATGTGGAAGTAGGCTTTGAGCCGTTCCCTGTCCTCGCGCTGCCGACGGGTGAGGCTGTGCGTCGGTGTCGGCGGGCGGAGCGGGTCGTGCTCGTGGTCGAACCATGGGCGTTTGCGTTGTCCGGACAGCGTCCAGACCGCCTGTTCGGCTCCGTCGGGCGCGTAGACGGCGTTCTGCAACGCCATCCACGAGTGGCTCGTATGGTCTTTGAGGATTTCGCGGGTCAACGCCCAGGCGAGTCCCCAATCGACTCGTGGACGTTGGCCTTCAACCCATTCCCGGAAGCGTACGGGCCTGTAGATCTGCCCGTACGCTCGGATCCAGTCGTAGGCTAACGCCGCGCGATTGTTGTTCCAGAGGTGGGCGAGGTAAACGCTTTTGGGTCCAGTCCGGATTCCTCGGCCCACGCCTTGATGGTCGCGGTGAGATAGGCCATCGGACGTTTGGTCTTGCGCAGCACGTTCCAGAAGTTCGGCTGCATCGTCTGGAAGTAGGCGAGGAACGTGCTCACGCAGGCCGTGGTTTCCTCGTCGGACAATGCGGGCTTGCTTTTGACCAGGAGGATGGCCTGGACGAGTTCGATGGGCAGTTCCGCGTTGTTGAGGTTCGGCAGGTCGAGTTTGACGCCGGCGACCTCGAGGTGCACGTCGGGTTTGAGCTCCTCCGCGTCGGTAAGGTCCACGTCCACGACATGGTAGGTGTTGTCGCTCATTTCGTCTCCGTTTCATGGTTATCGGCGGTTATGGGTAATGGTCCCGTGCGGTCGACCGCCATCGGCCGCACGGGAAGAATCAATGGGTCACTTGCCGTCTTCGGTGACGAGGCCCCAGGCGTGGAACTGCTCGCCCTTGTCTCCCTTGAGCATCTTGAACGTCATGCTGAAATTCATGATCTCGCTGGATTTCAGGCTCACGTCGTCACGGTCGGACACCTTCGAGTTGGTGCCGTACAGGAGGAACGGACGGTCCCGCTGGTCGAGCGCGACCAGGACGAGGATCCATTCCTTCTTCAGTCCGGCTCCCTTGATGCTGATGCCTCCGTCGGATTCGACGTCCACGTCGAAGTAGGCCGACACCACATCCTTGCGCCCCTCCATGGCGGCGAGCTGCAGGGTCCAGTAGCCCGGATCCGTGTCGGACAGCACGATGTCGCCGTTGTGGGCCTTGTAGTCGGTGCTGTCGCCCGGCTCCGGATGCAGTACGGCGCCGTCCTCCGTGGAGTAGCCGATCGGCTTCTTGCTTGCCGGCGGGGTCCAGGCCACTCCGGTCGGAGCCACGAACGTGCTGTCGCCCTTTGGAAACAGGAACAGCGCGTAGTTCTTGATCAGGCGCACGTTGCCTGCGGTGTTGCCGCTGGACACGTACCCGTAGTCGGTCGCGCCCTGCGCGGCGACGGTGGTTTTTTCGTTGTTGTCAGACATTCGTCTGCACCTTTCCGTTCTTCGCGTGTGGCGGCACGTTGTCTTTGGTTGTGTTTCAGTTGACGGTGACCTCGAGCAGGAGCACGCCGTACGCGCACACCAGCCTCTTGTCCTCGTCAGTCATGCGTACCGGCCCGGATTCGAGTGACGCGTCGATGAGCGGCGCGACGGTTCCAAGCCCGATGATCTCCCTCGCGATGTCGGCCCACAGGCGTGCGGCCTTGTCCCAGTCGCCCGTATGATCCTCTTTCATGCAGCGCACGCTCAGCCGCAGCCGCACGTACTGCGAGATGGGAGTGCTCATGCCCTGCATGGAGTCGGCCAACGTGGCTTCCATGAAAGGCGGTTCGAGGTCGTTGCGTTCGATCGTGTCGAACGTCACGTCCGGGAACAGCTCCCGCAGCCTGGGCAGGAGCAGCGGCTCCGTGCGCCGCGGGGTGACGGGGATGCTCATACGCGCATCCTCCCGAGTGTGTCCTCCAATGTGCCGTGCGCCTTCTCCACGGGTGCGGGACAGAGGATGGCCACGCCATTGCGGTTCGCGCCGTTATGGTCGCGCACCATGCAGCGGCTGTCGGTGACGGCCTCGTTGGCGGCGTCGCGCATGCGGTCACGCAGGGTCTCGTTCTTCAGCACCTGTTGGCTGAATGCCTTGCGGTTGAACACGAATCTGCATCGTTTGGCCATGGTCTATCCTTTCCGCTCGCCCACGGTGACCACGTCGCCGACGTGCCGTCCGCGGACGTTGCTCCACACCTGTGGGACGCCTTTGACGGGCAGGAACAGGCCTCTGACTTTGATCAGGTCAGAGGACTGGATGCCGGATGGCTGGCTGCCGCGGATGTGGATCGTGTATTCGATGGTCCGTGGGCTGGCGTTCTCCTCGGTCTGGTCGGTGGCGGAGACCGGCGCGACCAACGCCTGGAACGTGCCGACGCGGGCTGGCTTGCCTTGGATGGGGTTGCCGTCCGTGTCGGTCGTGGGTTGGCCGCGCCATACTTCGATGGTTTCCATCAGGACACCTCACCTGTGGCCATGTCGACGCTGAACGCGCGTTGGGCGTTGATGCCAAGGATGCGTTTCTCGTCGTCGCGCAGCCAGAGATCGCCGGTGGGCGCTCCGAAACTGTATTGTTCGCTGAAGCTGCCGGTGGTCTGGTTCATCTGCGTGATGCCGCCGGGAATGTCGTACGGGTCGGCCTGCATGATTCTGCGGACGATGTCGCAGGTGATCTTCGTCAGCAGGCGTGGCCGTTCTTCGAGGAGCCGCCGCCAGATGGGCGAGCGTTCCTTGATGTAGTCGGTCACGTCCGCGAGATGCGTGTCGGCTTTCTGACGTTCATCGTCGGTGAGCTTGTGCCACCTCCGTTCGAGATCGTCGGAGGTGGCGAACATGTCCGGTTCGTCCGTCATGGTCACTTCTTGTCCGGCAGCTTGATCACCCCGGAGGCCGCGAGGCCGGTGATAGTGTCATCGAACTGTTTCGCCAAAGTATTGAAAGCCGTGACGAGCTTGTCGAATTCATCCTTGGTCGGAGCGGCTGCGGCGGCCTTGACGATGTTGCCGTCAACGTTGCCAATCGTCTGTTCGGGCGCGAACTGCTTGATGCCGCCGAGGGTGTCCTTGCCGGCCTCCGGCAGTTCGTAGGCACCGGAACCGGCGGAGAAGGCGGTGCCGTCAGTGTTGACAAGCCGCACCTGCGCGTCCAACGGGCCGACAGTGTGCTTTTCCTCGCCTGCGGGGTTGATCACAAGCGTCTGGATGGGGAAACTCATCGTTCACCTCACTTGGTCTTGAGCACGGCGAACGCGTTCGGGTCGATGACGGCGAACGCGTACATCGCTTCGGTACGGTATGCGATCTGGTTGTGGGCCTTCAGGTCCACGCCGGTCTGGTCCGGGTCGCCGTAGGCGATAATCTCGCTGGTCAGGTCGCGGACCATGCCCCATTTGATGAGGCTGAAGTCTCCCATGAACGCGAGCACCTTCGTCGGGGTCGAGGCCAGTCGTCCGTTGACGGTGCCAGAGGTCGCGGCGGTGATGCCGTCCAGGCTGCCGGCCTGCAGGTTCAGCGGAATCTCCGGATAGAAGCGCATGCCGGTGGAGGGGACGCGCAGCTTGCGCAGACGGGACGCCCAAGTCTTGGACAATGCCACGCCGTTGATGTCGTAGGAGTCGTTCAGCGCATCGGCCAGGGCGTCCACGTTGCTGATTTCGTCATCGCCGGCGATCACCTGCACGGCGGACGTGCTCAACGGGTTGAATCCGGAAAGCGCGGTGCCGGTCTTCGGGTTAATCGCATGGTAGATCACGTAGTCGAGCGCACGGCCCAAAGCGGCTGCCTGATCCGCCTGGATGCTGCGGATGATCTGCAGCTGGTTGTCCTCGTCGGCCCACTGGAGTTCGCTCGTGACGCGGGTGGTAGTCTGCACCTTGAAGCGCTTCGCCACGACGGAATCCACGGTCTGCTCGTAACTGTTCTTGACCGCGCCTTCGGCCACGACCTCGGCTTCGCTCTTGCCGTTGAACACGAGGTAGTCGGCGTCGGAGAAGATCTGCGGCGTGCTGGGGCTCAGGGACGCGATGGTGCTGGTGTCCTTGGCCTTGTTCACGATTTCGGTGGCCACGCTCACGGGGAGCTTGATCTGGTCTGTTTTCATCGCCATGATGGCTTGTCCTTTCAGTCGTTATCTGCCGAGGAGCTGATGGATGTACGAGAGCTCTTCGGCGTCCTTGTTGTTGTTCTGGTGCGAAGGAGAGCCTGTCTGGTTCTTCACCCTCGGCGGCCTGGATGCTGGATGCAATGCCGCTCGCAGGAGGTCCGCATGCGCTTCGAGTTCCTCTTTGCTGCCGCCGCGGAGCAGTTCGGCCGGAACGTCCTTGTCTTTGGCGACTTCGGACACCCATTCGGCGTGCTGTTTCTCGGCCGCGGCGTCGTCGATCTGCTTGCGCAATGCGGCGTTCGATTCCTTAAGCTTGTCGATTTCGCTCTTTCCGGCGTTCTCCATCTCGTCGAGTTTCATGGCTTTTGATTTGAGCTCGTCGTAGTCCTTGTACTTGCCGCGCTCCTTCGCCAACCTTTTCTCGACGATCTGGTCGACCTGTTCCTGGGTGAACGATTTCGGCTCGCCGCCGTCGCCACTATCGCCGGAACCGCCCTCGTCCCCGCCGCCGTCGATGAGACGGATACGGGCCGGGAATCGGAATCTGTTGAACATGCTGTGCTCCTTCTTGCTGTTTCCCGTGGATTCGAGTTCGACCGCGCCACGGTGCGCTGTATGGTCCTCCCACGCGATACGGCGCATGGTCGCCGCCAACCGGACCGGCTGGTCGAGTGGTGGATGCAGGATTCGCACCTGCGTGGCTGTGAAGCACCCGATTTACAGTCGGGTCCGTTCGTCTACTCCGGCAATCCACCAAAAATGGCATAAGAAAAGCCACCCATGTGGGTGGCTTGGAATGATTTCAGACCTGTGGGATGGGCACTTTCCTGGCACCGGTCATGTAATGCCAGAATTCATCCGTTCCAGGAGTAAGGCTATGCAAAACGCCTGATGTTTTATCGACCGCGATGCTTGGCGTTCCAGGTACCGGATGTTCACTGGTCGAAGCGGCGAAATCAAGGCCGATGATCCATGCGTCGGAATTTTCCGCAGCGCCTATCGCCCTCATGCCGGGATATTCGGCAAGGACGAGGCCGATGGCATCCGTCAATATCATCTCTGGCCCTCCTTGCAGTATTTCAACACCAGTTCAGTAGGTTCCGCATCGTCTACCCTCATTATACGTGTCATGCCATGGTTGACCATTTCGAAATACCTTGACACGTTCATCGACCCGGTTTGCGGGTCCATGAAATGTATCCCGTCTTTCAGGTTCTCCGCGACGAAGACATGCCTCGTTCCATCAAGCCACTCCACTTCGACGAACGCGCGGCTGCCTTTGCCCCATTCATCCAAAAGCGCCGAAGCGCCATCAAGACCTGAATCGGAGCCACAAGACCGCCAATCGCCTTTAAAGGAGCTTCCCCACCGGTTAGTGTCCGTGTCCAAGGCCGGAAGTCCTGTCCTGGGATCCATCGGCCTCGGCATCGCGGTGACTGCGTATCCTCGCCTGCGCATTTCGTAAGCGACGACGCAACGCTGGCAGTTGTTCCTGTATTCCGGACCCTCATCGAACATCGGATTCGTCCCCACGACCGCATCCCTCAGGTTTCCGCTTCCAAGGAAGGTCCTGAACGGATGCTTCGCGTCGAACTTCGGCGGACGGCCCGGAGTCTTCTTCAATGCTTCGGGGACCACGGAATCCGTGCACACGCCGGGAGAGCTCCTGTACGCTTTGAGAATGTCTCCATCGTATTCGCGGTCGGCGAGCGCTTTCATTCGCTCGTATTCGGCTTTGTATGCGGTTTCGTCGTATCCGGCGAGCACCTGTTTGCCCCAGTTCGGCATGGGTTGGCAATGGCAGTCGGCGTGGTAGATGTTGCCTTTGCCACCTGCCGCTTCCTCGCTGGTGTATGCGTAGCCGCGTGAGGCGAGCATGGCGCAGAACGCGCATGTTTTGGGACCTTTTGGTACTCTCGCCCATTTTGGTTTCGTGGGGTCGAGTCGTATGTTCCGTCGTTCGGTCAATCGGGCGCCGGTGCGGATCATGTCGGTGATGAACTGTTGCGCGTCGTCGATGTTCGAGAATGATGGCCACAGGTCGTCGATGGTCGCGCCGGATCGTGCCTGGCCTGCCATGACCTGCGAGTAGGTCAATCCGTTGTAGTCGGTGTTGGCGAAGCCGCCTTGGACCTGCCAAAGTACCCGTTCCGGTTCCAGGTCAGATCCAGGGTCGAAGTCTGGCATGGTCACGCCAGCGTATTCGGCCCATGCGGTGCGTACCGTCGCATAATAGTCGTCGGCGAGGCGGTTGGCCGCGGCCGTGTATTCACGCACCGTTTCGCGCGCGTTCAACGGGTCGCGTTCCAGTACGGTCTCGATTTCATCGGCGGCCGCGTCGGTCAGGTTCGTGAGGTTGTCCTGGTAGTCCTTCCATGCTTGGTCAAGTACCTGTTCCAATGCTTTGCGGCGTTCCGGAGGCAGATTCAGATTGTTCAGATTCATCTGACGCCTCCTGCTGCTGGCTGTTTTGCGCCGCGCGGATCTTGAGCTGGTCCACGACGTTCTGCGCGCGTGCCTTGCGCTGGTCGGCGCGTAGACGCGTGATTTCCTCACGGCTCAGGCCGAGGCGTTCGAGTCCGACGTCGGAGTCGGCGTAGCCGGTGACCTTGTCGGCGATCTTCGTGAACGCGTCGGCGCGCGCCGCATCGGAGACCTCCCTTGTCGGTGCCCATACCGGGTGCACGTCGCGTATGGAGTCCGGTATCGTGTTCGCGCCTTCGCGCAACGCCACGGCGATGCCCATGGCCCGTTTGAGTTCCCGTCCGAAGGCCACGTTCTGCTTGTCTGCGATGCGTGTCAGACGTCGTTCGGCGGACGCCATGGCCTCGGCACTGGTCGGGTTGTCCAATGTGATGCCCAGGTAGTCGACCGGCACCCGGGTCTGCGAGGCGACGAGCATGGCCATCGTCTTGAGCATGTCCGAATGGGGTGTCATGGACGCCTGCTGCACCTGCTGCAATTGGGGAAGGTTGCCGTCCTCGTCGGCACTGATCGCGTTGATCGCCTGGATGAGGCTCTTCCACGTGTTGCTGCTGAACGCGTCCTTGTTCGCTCCGATGAACCAGAGTTTGGGAACGGAGTAGAATTCGGCCGATGCCTCCATGCGGACCATGGTACGGAATCCGGCGTCCACGAGGCTCATGAGCGAGCGGCTGATGCGGCTGTGGCCGAACGGCCTATCCATCTGCCTGTCGTAGGCGAGCGCGACGACCGTCGGCTGGTCGAAGTTCGTTTCGATTTTCTCCGCGCGCCATGGCAGTGGGCGCCCTGAGCATTCGTAGACCTTGCCGGGGAGCCATACGTTGAACGAGCAGATCCGTCCGTCCTTGTCGTCCTCGGTGATGGTCAGCGCGGCGGCCAGGCGGTGGTTGCGCCTGTCCCAGATTCCCGCGGACCAGTCGGCGGAACGAGGGATCATGCTGATTCGTTCCGGATCCTCCGGGTCTGCGGCGATGGTCAGGAAGCTGCATGAGTGCTTGTATGAGGATACGATCAGTTCGGATGCGGTGACGTCCAGCTGGTTGTCCTCGAACAGGTCGTTGATGCCCATCGTGTCGTCACCGGAGATGCTGAATCCTTCCAGGTCGCTCAGGTCGCTCAACGATCGGACGGCGAGTTCGGGCCATCCGATCATCGCCTCGACCTTGTTCTTGATTTGGTCGGGGATGGAGATGCCGAAGTCCTTGAACCGTTCCTTGCAGTCGTAGTAGGCTCCGCGGATCAGGTTGCGCGGGTATTTCTCGCGCCAGACGCGCAGCAGTTCGTGGATGATGGGCATGTCCTCATCGTCGACGCCGAGGATGGTACCGACGTTGCCGCTCGCTGTGTCGAGGTAGCTGTTGCCGGTGAATTTCGGCGCTGTGCTGATTGTAGTGCCGTCGGCCATGTAGAACACCATCAGACCATCACCTCCTGCCGTCTTCCGGGATGCCGTTTCGTGGTGAACGCGCCGTAGAGCGCCAGTGTGGTGGATACGAGCGGCGTTATGTCGATATCCGAGCCGAGCTTGTTCCATGCGATCGCGCCGGACTGTCCCAACGGGCGCGTGGTCGCGCCCTTGACCGCCTCGGCGAGCTGCGGCTGGTATTCGTCCCGCGGGTGCTTGAGCGTGCCGGCCTTGAGCATGTCGAGGAACCGGCCGCATGCGCGGCCCATCTCCTGCATGTTCGTCACGGTGACCTTCACGTGCGCGGCCTTCAGGTCTGGCAGTAGGCTCATGGCGGGCGACTGCGCGTCGATGACCACGCTTGCGGTCTTGTGCCAGCGTTCGGCGAGCCAGTCCACGGCCCACATGGTTCCCGACTGCCTCGCGTCCTTGATGTTCGCCATCTGGATGACGGCCGACCCATCCTCGTACCGCAATGCGGCGCCGATGGTCAGCACGCTCCTGTCGGGCGGCATGTCGAGTCCGAAGCTCACCGTGCCGCCTTCGGGCACGTCGTCGGCCTCGGCGGCCTTCCACAGGTCGGGGCTGATGGCGTACGCGGTGGCGGTCTCATCCCAGATGCCGAGCGCCTCACGGCGGAACGAATCCTCGGCGAGGAGATTGCGCATGCGCAGTATCGCCTGCTCGCTGGTGCGTTTCGGATACGACGGGTTCGCTTTCGCCCACGCGCTCCTGTCATCCGGATCGCAGTCGCGGTCCGCGCCGAGCTCCACGTAGAGCATGTCGTCCGACTTGCCGGACAACGCGGTGGAACGTTTCTCCTCGAACGCCTCGCACTGGTCGCCCGGCTTCGGTGGATTGCCCATGAACACGATCAACGGGTTCGGACTCGTGTTCACGATCGGAATCAGGTTGTCCAAAGCCTTGATGGTGAGGATCTGAGCCTCGTCGAACACCTCGATGTCTGCGGAGTGCAGGCCTCGGCCGAAACCGTTCTCGCGGGCGCCGAACATGATGCGGCTGCCGTTGGTGAAACGGATCTCCTGCTGGCCGTTCGCTCGACGCACGTTCTGCACGTACCTGGACAGTTTCGAATTGTGTGTCAGGTCGCACATGTCGGCGAACGTCTCGTCGGAGGTGCGCGTGTGGTGCGCGGTCCAGATGACCAATGTCCCGGCGCGTCCGGCGCACAGGATGAACATCGCGGTGCCGACCGTGAACGTCTTGCCGATCTGCCTGCAGCTGGACAGTACCGCCCCACCGGAGCCGCACGCGTACTTGCCGTCCGCGCGTTTGGCGAACAGTAGGTAGAGGAAGCCTTTCTGCCACAGGTCGTAGTGGATTCCGGCCTTGGCCGCCGCGTTGTTGATCAGGTTGAAGTCGCTCGACGTGACGTCTTCCGGCTGCACGAGCCGTTGGGCGATCTCAGACAATCGACGCTCCGACATCCTCCGCCACCTCCGTCACGTCATCATTCGCATCGAACAGGCTGCCGGATTCCTCGGCCATGCGCATCCGTTCGTCGAATTCGGCGAGCTTGCTGCTGATCGACGGCAACGCGCTGGCCGGTGTCGACGGGTCATGCAGAGCCTCGCGCAGTCTGCCGACGATTTCGCGGAGCGTGTCCTCATGGGAACCGTCCATCATCCGTTCGAAGTTCCGTCTGTCGAGTTCCGGCTCGGGTTTTCTCTTCGCCTCAACAGGTTTGCTTTTCCTCGCCCGAGCGGGATTGTTCTTTTTCCGACGATAATCCGCTTTCTGACGGCAGGATTTGGAGCAGTACCGTTGCGGCCGCCCGTGGCCGGAAGGTCGGAATTCCTTGCCGCAGAGTTCGCACTTCATGGCGTCCACCTCCGCTTTCCGACCTTTCGATGTTTCTCATGTTTCCGACGTTTGAATTCCGGGAGAGATATCGGCACTGCACCCGAGGCTACCCCAAGGGGGTATGACCGGGTACCCTGCCCTGGTATCGGGTCAGATGCCGAACGTTTTGAACGGCATCGAGCTTGATTTCACTTCCTGTCTGCCAGCCAGCAGCGCTCGTGCGTGTTCGTCTGTCTTGTCGCTCTTCATCCTGTTGCAGATGCGGTGCGTGAGCCTGCAGTTAGTGAAGCTGTATGGATCACCGCCGCGTGAGACCGGTATGAGCTCATCCACTTCGGCGCTCATCGGATGTGGTGTCTTCAATGTCTTGTCGACTGGCTTGCCGCAGATGGCGCACACATCGTATGCGGCCAGCACTCTTTGCCTGAGCATGCGCCGCCGGTATCCGTTGCTGACCCGCTCGTTGCGTCGCTTGCTCATGGTTATTCCTTCGTATGAAGTCCTAGCATGGCCGACCACGTGTCGACTAGGGATCCCGTCATCTGTGGATATCCCCTCACGAGGTTATTCATGGAGCGCCTTCGGCGGGAGTCGAACCCGCGCATACACGCGGCCGCAAGGAAGAGGATCCGAAGATCTGCGACCGGTGTGATCTGCCACTGATTCCTACGAAGGCATGGACAGGCGGTTTGAGCATCACCGCATCACGTAAGCGCGGGATTGGCTTGCCTGCCACTGTTGGTGTATGCCCACTCTGACGTGAGTGGGCGGAGCGTGTCCGATATGCCGTTCGGACAGGACGGTGTTACGTAGCACAAGGAGTTAGGAGAATCCAAGGTGGATATGAAAAGGGTTCAAACCAAGTCGCCTCGGTTTGAACCCTCTAATCCACTGACAATTTTGCGTTGCACTTTCGATTTTGTCAAATCGAGTCGCGTCGCATGACCTGTCCATGCACGTCGGAAAGCCTGTACAACGGCTGCCCCTTCACGTTTTCACCAACCGGTTGGAGCCTGCCGCGCTTGCGCCATGAGCGAATCGTGTTCGCGTTGCACTGGAATCCGCATTCGCGCAGCAGTTCCGCACACTCCCCCGCCGTGAACGCCCTGCCCGATTCGATGCACTCCCGCAGGAAACCCAATCGCACATCGACCACGCGATAAGCGTTGCCGCACACCGGACAATCAACGCTCACCGCGCCGACCTCCGCACTCAGCTCCACTCCACACAGAGGATTCAGGCACCTGCCGATGCCATGCCTGGATGGTGGCACGTCGATGATGCTCATCGTCTTGCGCACCAATCGCTCCCAGTCGTGCCATATCAAACCGATGTCCGGCAATCGTGAAAGACGATTGCAATCCGCGCAGACGCTCAGGCACTTCGATGCGGACGGATGAATCCTGCTATCGGCCCATGGCATGGCCGGCGGAGCATACAACCGCCGCCAAAGAGCGACGGCCAAATCATCGATCTCCTGCAGATGGTCGATCACAGACAACCTGACCGGCGTCGGAGCCGAAGCCAAATTGGTCCGGCCCGGCTGATGGCCACCATAATGTGCGGTGCTGTCCAGGAACTCACGTAGGGCATGAATCCGTGACGGATAGTCGCGGAGCCATCCCCTAATGCCGGTCTCGCACTTGTCGCACATCGTGTTGCGAAGATTGCACTCCCCGCCGCACACTTGGCACATGCCGGCGAGCGCTGGCTTGTTTTGGTTGGTTTGTGTTGGTTGGGATTCGTTGTTTTGTTCGTTCATTTGTTCGATTCCCTCCGGCGTGGTAGTCTTCTGGTGGTGTCAGGAGCCCGGCCGGAAGGTCGGGTTTCTTGTTATTCGTGGTGTTGTTGGATGATTGCTTTGATTTCCTCTTTGGGGACTTGTGGCATCAGTGGCGAGATCTCATCGAGGCTGTATCCGGCCTGATGCCATTTGATGATCATGTCCATGAGGGTTTTCTTCACTTTCATTTCGTTTCCCTTCGTATTTGCTGGATGATCGTCTCGTATGGTTTGCGGTGGAAGATGCGTATCCACCATTCGGGGCGGCGGCCCCATATGGTTTTGACTTCGGTGAGGGGAAACCATGATACGTACCATTTTTGGCAATTTCCGCAGTACAGCACCTCGCCTTCCTCCTTCGGTCTGGGATGCTCATGGTCGAACGCTGGCGGCCTTGGCACCAAATAACTTCGATTGCTCATTTTGTGTCCTTGAGTGGGATGCGTTTCATTCCTTCGCCGCCTTCATTTCTTGGACTTCACCGTCAAAAAAATCGATGATGAGATTGCAGATGGCGACCGCCGACGTTTTGAGCTGGGTTTTTTCCTCTTTGTTTTCGGCTTTGATGGCGAAAACGCCATCCTTGCTGTTGAAATCGATTCTCATTTCGTGTCCTTCGTGGTTGGGCGGACGGTGAATGCGACCAGTCCGGTCTCGGCGGGGAACACCTTGACCGGCTCGCCAGTCCTCAAGGACATGGCCTGCGCGTAGTTGCCAGCATCGTCGATGTCCTCGAACGTTCTGACGCCTTCCTGGGTGACGACGTTGTAGCTCATCTTGTCGGCTCCTTGTCGGCTCCGTCGGCGTGCGCCCAGTCGCAGCTCATGCCTGCGGTCGAGGAGACGCAGGTGACGCGACGCGTATCCTGCAGTTCGACAACGCATTCTCGCATCGACGTGTTAGACCAGCGCTTGCATGCGGTGCTGGTCCGTGGATCAGGTTCGGAGGTTCCCTCTCCGCGCGCCCCGCAGCCCGCGAGCGCGGCCGTCGTGAGGATGGCTGCGAGGATGGCTGCGAGGATGCTGGCGATGGTTTCGGTGGTGTGTTTGGCTGTTCGTTTCATTAGAGGCTTCCCAGGTAGGCGATGATGATGGTTGCGGTGAGGATGATCAATGCGGCGGTGGTCATGCGTGTGCCGCCACATGGATTCGGATTGGTTTGTTGGTCATGGCTGGTTTCTTTCTCGTTTGTTTTCGGCTTCGTCCAATGCGGTGTCGAGCATGTCGGCGAGACGTTCGGCCTTGTCGGGCGTGAGCCTGTAGCTGGTGAGCTGGTATGCGTACGGGCCTATGGAATGGCCTTCTCGGATGTTCAGGATGATGCAGTTGCCTTTCGTGCTGGACTTGGCGGTCACGTCGAGGCTTTCGTAGGGTTTGGGGCTCATTCGCGGTTCCTTTTCGGATTGTGGTCGGGGCACAGGTCGAGTTCGTGGCTCCATCCCTGGTATTCGAGGCGGTATCTGGTGCCGATGTCGTGGCAGCGGCATTCGCGGCAGTCGGCGTGCAGGTGGTTGGGGCAGTCCACGTGGCCGTCACGCTCCTGCCATCCGGGTTCCGTGCAGTCGGATTCGAGTCCGCAATGGTGGCACACGTACATGGGATGGCAATTCGGGCAGTAGGTCTCCCAGTCGCCCTGCGAGTCCTCGCAGTACGTCCATCCGTCATCCTCCGCCTGCGCCAGCGCGGCGTCCTCGCTCCAGTAATCGTCGAACTGTTCGTAGCCGCAGCCGTCGCACACGCACGAGTAGGACGTTCGTTCGCGGATCATCACATGGTCCTTCCGGTGATGGACTTGTACAGGCTGCGGTAGTCGCTGATGTCGCGTTCGATGCACCAGCGGACGCGGTGATGGCTGGAATGCCTGCCGTACGGGTTTTCGCCCACGAACCAGTCGGCCAGATGTCGCATCGTGGTCACGTCCAGCTTCCGGTACGACATGCGGCGCACGATGTCCGGATCCAACCGGCGCAGGAAGTCCAGATCGAAATCCACGTTCGTTCCGGCCGGAACCAACGCGAACCGTTGCGCGAGGCTATCCAGGAATTCGAGGATCGCATCAGCGACGGCCTTGCGGTTGGTTCTGGACGGGTCGGAGTCCACCAGGGCGTACAACAGTCCAGAATCGCAGTGCATGCTGAAGCTCACCGGCGTGAAATCATCGAACGTGAGGCACTGCGGCTTCACCAGGCGGGTGAGCGTGCCGTACGTTTCGGTGGCGTCCACGCTCGTGCAGCGCATCCCGACCTCCAGCAGTTCGTCCAGGTCGCGGTCCACTCCAGTGGTCTCCACGTCGACCCACAGGAGCGCCTCCGGCTTCCCATTCCGGTCTTTGTCCTGTTTCCTCATGATTGTTCCTTCCAATTGCTTTGCCATTCGACGATTTCGATTTGCGTGAGCCGTTGTGCCGTGCCATCAGACAGCAGCCACCACCAGTCGCCGTTCCAGTCGCGTATCGGCACGCTGAGCGGATCCCGCCAGCTCGGGATGATGTAGCCGGACCGTTCCGCCTCCGCCGGATGCGCGTGCGTCCAACCATGACAGCCGGTCGTGCCGGAACCGCACAGTTCGACGATGTTGCACGGCAAGTCACGCACGGTCGGGTCGGCCCGACGGCGCAACTGCCGGTGATGGCCGCTCCTGCCCGGCCAAACACTCGGGTCGCGCAGGTTGCGTCCGCAACGCATGCAATGCCAGCCCTGACGTTGCAAGGCGACGCGTTTCGATTCCTGGAATTGCCGGTCGCTCATCGTCGCTCCCTTCCGAACTGGTCGAGCAGGTTGATGCAGGTCGAGCAGTCGCGTTTGATATCGCGGATGCGGTCAAGGTCCATATCGGCGAGCGCCGGGCCTTTGAGCGCGTCGAGTTCCAATCGGTCGGCGGCCTGGATGGCCGAGGTGAGGACGCCGGCCATGCGTGCGATGGTCATGGCGTTCATGCCGCCGCCTCCTGTTCGAACAGTTGTTCGGCCAATACGTCGCCGGGCACGTTCGCGAGCTGACGGCGCAGCATGTCCGGGTCCAAGCCCTGGTTGAGCAGGTCCGCGACCTTGCATGCGAGCTCCATGTACGTGTCCGTGCCTTCGCAGGCTATCGGGCCGAGTACGCGTTTGACCTCTTCGCTGCCCCACGTGAACCGTCGGCGAGCGTTGGAATCTTTTGGTGTGGCTAATCCGCGTTCCTTGCCTTTGACGAGCCAATTGCGGTATTTCGCGTTCCAGTCGGCCGAGCGGGCTGCCGAGTCGAGGGCCCTGTCGCGGAATTTTTCGGCTTCGATGTCGCAGTCGATGCCTAGCCGGTCGGCGAGCGCCTGGTGTTCTTCGGTGGGTTTCCAGTCGGCTGGTATTGGGATTTGTTTTCTCGCGCGCGCGTTACTCTCTCTAGGTTCTATATACGGTTCTTCCTTAGATATGGTTCTTGTGCAATCATGTTGCACCCCTGTTTGCACACCTGTCCGTGTTTTTTGCACCCCTGCTTGCACTGCTGGTGTGCAGTCTGTTTGCACTGCTGGTGTGCAGTCGTGTTGCACTGGTGTTTCGGCGTTTTTGAGAGGTGCAGTTTTTGCACCTCTGCTCATGTTGAGGTTCCAGACGGTCGGCTTGTATCCGCCGAGGCCGGACACGATGCGCTGGTCTCCCCTGCTGATCAGTCCGGAGGATTCGAGACTCTTCAACGCGTAGGAGACCGTACGCACGCTGTATCCGGTCAACCGGCTGATCGTGCTCCTGCTCGGATACGCTCCCATGCCTTGAGGGTCGGCATGGTCGGCCAGCACGAGAAGCGTGCGGAAATCCGCGTGCTTGATGTCCGGCGCTACACCGTAGATAACCCATGTCAACGCTTGGATGCTCATGATTCGTCCTTAGAAATCCGGTTCGGATTCCGGCTTGCCGAAATCACCGAACGATGCCGATTGGTTCTGTGGCTGACCCCACGGGTCCGACGGCGGCAACGAAGCGGCGGCTCCTCCCGCATAGCCCGCCGGCATGGAAGCCGGATTGCCGTACGCGCCCGCCGTGCCCGACTGGACCTTCGCGACCTGCGCCGTCGCATACCGCAAGGAAGGGCCGATCTCATCCACCTGCAATTCCACGGAAGAACGCTTCTGATGCTGCTCGTCCTCCCACGAACGCTGCGTCAGCCTGCCCTGGGCGACCACACGCATGCCCTTCGCGAGGGAGCGGGCGCAATGCTCGGCCAGATCACCCCACACCGTGCAGCGGAGGAACAACGCGTCCCCATCGACCCACTGCTGCGACTGCCGGTCGAACGTGCGTGGAGTGGACGCGATCGTGAAACCAGCCACGCTCCTGCCGTTCTTCGTCGACCTCAACTCAGGATCCGCGGTCAGATTGCCCACCACCGCGATGATCGTCTCACCAGCCATCAGAACCTTCCTTTCACGGCGAGAGTCTTGATGATGCGGATGGTCTCGCCACCATCCCTGGTCTTCACCATGTGCGTCAACTGCGCGGCCGCTCCCTGATGGAAACTGTCATCAGGCATCACCTCCAACACCGGCATGGCGATCTCGGACACGAACCGGCCCACCAGTCCGGTGAACCGCACGCCCACCGATTCCAGAATCACCAGCTCCTTCCACGCCTCGCTCTCCATCGCCCGACGGCACGCGCCGGCCACCGCCCTGTCACCACTCGTCATCTTCTTCGTGTCGACGTCCTTGACCGGAGCGTTCGGACTGAAATGCCAATGCGGCAGAATCTCCCTCATCGGTCACTCCCCTCAGTCGTCGTCCCTGGACGAGAACCGCACCACCAGCCACAACGCGGTGGCGAGATACACGCCCTCGACCAGCAGCGCGCCGGCCATGTTCCCAGAATCACGCCAGGTGAGCATGAGCGTCACGCTCACGACCAGGCCGATGACCGCAATCGCGAATTTCATGCGGCGCAAGGCGTAGTTCGGACGCCCTTCCTTCCGCTTCTGGGATTCGGGTCTGTCTTCGAGCCGGTAGTCGTTGCCGGTCATTTGTTTTCCTCCAGTTCCTTGAGGATGCGATTGCATTCGCGACGCATGAATTGGATATCCGTCTTCGTGAACGTGAAATCGGTGCGTCCGGCCGTAGTGAAGAAGCTGACTTCGACTTCGGCGTGGTGGTCACTGGTCTCGTTCTGGTGTTTGCGGACGCGCATCTGCAGCGCGCCATTCGCGAACATGCTCATCTGGCACCTCCGATCATGTTGATGAGTGTGTGAATGATGTCTTTGCTTTCCTCGGCGGTGAATTCCGCCAGCGTTATCTCCTGGATGCCGTCGATGAGTCTGGCGAATCCGTCCACGTCCACCCGGACGTAGAAGCCACTCGACGCGAGCAGCACGTTATGCGGGTCATGGCGTCCCGACTTCGGCGGCGCCGGCGGATTCAGCCTCACGGCCTGTCTGATGCCCATGTCACAGCTCCTTGTTGATCGTGTCGACGATGAGGTCCACTATTCCGGTGACGTCAAGGTCGACGTAGCCGACGATGTGGCCGAGCGCCCGCATGGCCTCCACATCCCCGTCCTTGAATGGGTGGACCAGTTCGCCCTGGGTCTCGAACTCGTCGAACACTGCCTGCACGCAGGCCTTGCGAATCGTTTTCATGCCGACTCCTTTCCCTCGTATTCACATGTGCTCTGGTAGAGGTGTTCCTTGAAGTAGGCGATCATCGGCTCCTTCGGATACATGACGGTCCGTCCAACCTTCACGAACTTCGGGCCGATTCCCGCACCACGCCAGTACGCCAAGGTGCCCTCCTTGATGCCGCAACGGTCCGCGATGTCCTTCGTCGTGTTCATCGGTTTCAGGACCTCAGCGAGCGCAGCGAACGTCGTATCGTCTTCCATCACGCGCCTCCTTTGCGTGTGTAATGCCGGGCGGCGTTAGGAGAACCGCCCAGCCCCCTCCTAAAATCGGTGTCATCCCGCATATGCGACGTGCGGGCCGAACAGTTAGGAGAAGAATTATGAGTGACAGACTCACGCTCGGCACCGGAACCGGCGAACCGATTCATGTGAAGCTTGCCGAAGGACAGGATCGAGCGAGCCTTGAGGAGGATCTGATGGAAGCGGCCAGAAACGGTACGGTCGTTACCGTCAGCGGATCCGTCAAGGGCACCAGCTCGGACACCATCCACATCAACCCGTCCAACGCGTTGTGGTGGGCGATCGACGACGCCACCAAACAGAGCGTCGGACGCATTTACTGACATCTCCATCTCGTGGTCAAGCTGCGCGTCGATACGCGGCTTGACCGCTTTCATGTCGTGTTCCGGGAGCACTAGAAGATATGCCGCGATGCCGTCGCCGTCCTCGTAGCGGAACAGTTTGGCGCATTTCTCGTCGGGAATCTCGATGCTGAGGATTCCCATCACGCACCCGCTTCCAACGACGGCTGAGCGCGACCCCAGTACCGGTCGATGAAATAGCGCTGCCCCTTGCCCGTGACCTTCGGAGTGCGGCTGACCGTGGTGTGCCCATCCGCATGGGTGACGGTGGTCTCCTTGATGCGGAACAGGCCGAGTTCCATCGCACGCTGTGTCGGCACGTTGCGATTCGAACCGGACTTGCCGAGATACCCGTCAGCCTGAAGAAGACGGAACAGTCTGTTCTGGCCGATGTCCATCCCGTTCTGCCGGAGCATCTTCGCGAGCTCGCCGACCAGGCACGTGCCGTCGGACGCGGCTACGGCGTCCGCGAACCGAGCTTTCGGCTCCAGTTCCACGATGCGCGACTGCTGCGAGGCGATCTTCCGCTTCTGCGCTTCCATGGTGCGCTGGCCGATCATCACAGCCTTCGCGAGGATGGTCATGTCATCATCCGCGTCCGTGGCGGGAATGTAGCCGCCGGTTTTGCGGATCTGGGGCAGCACCTCATGAGTCACCCAACGCTTGAACTCGTGAGCTTCCGGCTTGCGGGAGCCAAGCACAAGCACGTAGAGGCCGGCTTCGTTGACGATGTTTGTCTCACCCTGACGCCCTAGATTGAATCTAGACCGTTCATCATCGTCAAGCCTTTTCAACGCATCGGATGGGTTACTGATTTCGAGGATGTCGCACACGTCCTTGGCAACGAACCAGGGCTCCCCCGCCTCGTCGGTCAGGGTGCGCAACGAGGCACCCCTGAAATCGAATTTTCGGATTTCGTTGTTCATTGGATTCTCCTTAGAATCGTGTTCATGTGTTATTCCGTGATGAGTGGTGAAATATGAGTTGGGTTACCGGCATTGATTGGTCCTCGGTGGTACCGGCGAGCGCCGTAACGTCCACGGCGGTCACGCTGCTGTTGCGCTATTTCGACAGGAACCGGCCTAATCTTGTGCTTACACGGCGTGAAGTTGTGCTGCCGAAGCATCTGTCAGGTAATCGCGATCTGTATGGCGAGCCACTGACCTTGGAGAACATCGGCACAGCGCCAGCCATTGACGTCCGGTTCGTCGGCTCCGGCTGCGTTGTCGCAGTGGAACTCAAGCCCTCGCATGGCAATGACTTACGTCACTGGGAAAGTTCCGTGCCATCCATCGCCCCGGGCGAGTCCGTCGTATTGCAGATGCACCACTCCGATGCGGATCCGATCATCGTGGTCACGCATGACCGTTTCCCCTCGATTCCTTGGCTCCGCTGGTGGAAGAAGCGTCTCCGCTGGCATATAGGACGTGTCTCCGGCGAGAATCTGTGGCCGGCCAGTGGATATAAGGCGATTCGGATTCCCCTTTGGCGGCAGCTGATTGGCCGGCTGGAACGGTACGAGCTTCGGAATCGCACTGACGAGATCGAGGAGTCACCGGAGCCGTTGCATCCAACGCCGACGACCGAGAGATGATCCCGTTCAGAAACTCGGCATCGGCATTTAGACGCTTTCGTTTTTCGATGTTCCGCTCCCAGAGTTCGACGGCGGCGACCGGATCCGAAACAGGATTCGAACTTGCTCCGCATCCGCAGTCAAGATTGAGGCCCAAGTTGTTCGCATTGACGTGTGGCATGCGGCCGCACATCGGGCACGGGTGAATCGGCGACGAGAGAATCGACGCGATTCTGGCCGCCCAGGCGTCCCACCGTTTCAGCATGAACTCCTGCGATACGCCTTCCTCTGCAGGACCATGCCCATTCGAGCAGGATACGACGAAGTAATCCATCCTGTGGTTAGCCGAATAAGCTGTTTTCGACACACGAATCTCCGGAATGCCGCCGCATAGCGGACAATCCAATGGTCTTTTCGAATCTTCGGCCGGAATATTAATGTTCATTTCGGATTCTCCTTTCGATTCATTCGTCGGCGAGCGCGGCTCACGGCTTGATCTGTTTGATGCCGTCGATTGGTTGCAGGAGCTTGATCATGAGCTGGTAGAGGCTCATGCCGAGCATCGTCGCCGTCTTTTCGAGTTGCTCGGTATCGAATGCTCCTTTGCCTCGCAGTCGTTCGCTGACGGTTTTCTCGCTCATGCCGAGTTCCTTGGCGAGCGCGGCCTGTGTCTTGCGGTGCCGTGCGAGCTCGCCGCTGAGATTCCTTGCGATGGTTTCCGTCTCACTCATCTGTCTTGCCGCTCCTTTCTTTGTTCATTGCCTTGCGGTAATTCTTACCGTACTTAATTGAGTAAGTTTATTGTTACTCAATTGAGTATTCTTTACAAATCCTTCTCAATTGGGTACCATGTTGGGCATGGGAAGCATTGCCAGAAATGAAGTCACCGAAGACAGCAAGAGAATCATCGACATATGTCGAGATCTCGTTAAACGAAGCGGAATAACAAATGCCGAGTTCTACAAAAAGAGCGGTATGAGAAACAACTACTGGCACGTAAGGCTCCGATATGAAGCGCCGCTCACAACGTCCGACGTGGAGCACATCGCCTTCACATTCGGGCTCACCAGCCTCGACATCTACACCCGCGCCCTGGGCAGCGATGCCGCACGAGCCTACGAGGCCCGCGAGCGCGAATCCCGGATCACCGATGATCTCATCGGCCGTATCGCCGCGCACCCCGAAGACTATGACGTGGCCGCGAACAAGGATTCGAACGCACGTCTCGAAGCCGAGACGCCTGACGAGTGAGGGGAATGACAATGGGTTTCAGGGTCAATCGCAGGATCAGCCTGGGCAAGAACGTCCGGGTGAATATCGGTAAAAGAGGTGTCAGCACGTCCGTGAAGATGGGACCGGTCACAGTCAATTCGAGGGGACGCAAGACCGTGCATGTAGCAAAGGGCGTCTCATATACCATCAATCCGAAGACGAAAAGAAACACCGCTCCGCAGCGGAGGTCAACTGTCGAGAGCAATCAACAGGCGAGTTATACTCCCTCATCTGCAGGCAGCACGCCACATCAGCCCCGCCCAAAGACTTTGAAGCAGCTCGAAATCCAGTACAAGGCGTATAACGTCCTTCTTTGGGTGATGTACGCGCTGACCGCGTTCACCATCCTCATGTGCTTCTTCGGCCCCGTCATGCTCACCTTCGCCATCCCGTTCACGCTGATGTCAATCGGCTTCACCAAGCTCAAGACACCACTCAGGAAACAGCTAGAAGAGAGACGAGCCGACGACGCGTCTCCGAAGGCCACAGACATGGAGCCACGGATGAGTGAAAGGAACGCAAATGACTGAATACAACCTGTATTGCGATGAAAGCTGTCATCTGGAACATGACGACAGCGACGTGATGGTCCTTGGAGCCCTCATTATTCCCAAGGATAAAAGGCAGGAAATCACAGAGAATATTCTCCAGATCAAGGCACGTTACGGTGTCAAGGCACGCACGGAAGTGAAGTGGACGAAGGCCAGCATGCCGAAAATCGACCTGTACAAGGATTTGCTGAACTGCTTCTTCCTGGATGACGACATGAGGTTCCGTGTTCTGGTGGCCAAGAAGACACGTCTGAATCATGAGGCATGGTCCCAGTCACACAACGATTGGTACTACAAGATGTATTTCACCATGCTGAACAGGCTGTTCGATTCCACGAACACCTACAACGTGTACGTGGACATCAAGGACACGCACTCCGCGCAACGTACCGAGAAACTGGAGGAAGTGCTAGCAAACAGCCACTACGACTTCAACCACGAATGCATCAAGAAAGTGCAACCAATCCGTTCAGACGAAGTGCAAATGATGCAAATCACCGACGTGATCAACGGAGCCGTATGCAGGGCGAACCGGACGACCATCCCCCAACCATCAGGCGCGAAAGCTGAAATCATCGACTACATACGCATGAGATCAAAGCTCCGACTCACCCAGTCAACGACCTTGGGCACGCGCAAGTTCAACATCTTCGTCTGGGAAGGACGGAACGCATGACACCGCATTGGACACCGGAGCTCGTAACCAAATCCCCGATAGAAGACTTTGCCGTATATGAGGATAGGATTTATGCAATCTTCAGACATGACTTCATAGATTCACATCCATCATTCGACGGCCTCAGAGTTTCCGTACGCCGCCAGAAAGAGGAGACCGACGGAAAATGGGCTGGGTTTTTCCACATCACCAGCGTCGAAGACTACACAACCGGCGAGAGGAATGTCGATCTGCGTAGATGTGAGCGGATCAGGTTTCCACGGAAGACGATTGACAACGCAAAGGATTGTCCGCAATGCCATTATGAGGTATGTGATGCGCCATTAATCTGGAGGAAGCATAAGCATGGCCGCGATAGGTTATATATCCTCATTGAATCAGAACGGTATCTAGTCGTGCTGGAACCACATAAGGACAGAGGCTACTGCATGTTGGTCACCGCCTACTACGTCGACCATGATCATAGCTTCAACAAACTTCTGAAAGAATATGATCAGTCAAGTTTGAACGGGAATTGCGTTCAATAAAAAGCAAGGGCCGCCGCAGCGACCCTGGAGACTCCTTCTACAACTCGGTAGATGAGCTGATTCAAGCATCACATACGACACTCCAACTGTCAAGCAGAACTTGACAAACAGCAAAAAAGTACTTCTCGAAAAACAATACTTCCGGAAGAGAGGAATGTGGATAACAAGACCATCGCGGAGCTTCACCGGAACGCGGAATCCATGGGTCTGTCAGTCATGTCACGCGACCTTCCCCGTGACATATGCGGCCTATACGACGATCGACACAAACTCATTCTGCTGGCCGACTGGCTCAACCAGCGCCAGCGCCGTTGCACGCTGTGCCATGAGCTCATCCACGCGAAACACCACGATCCAGGCTGTGGTAGCCAATACGGGTTGAAGTGCGAGCGCCGGTGTCGCAGGGAGACCGCGCTGGCGTTGATCAGTCCCGTGGACTATGGCATGGTGGAGCAGATATACGAAGGCAATACGTGGATGATGGCCGTTGAATTGGGCGTCACCATCCAAGTACTGTCGGACTATCGGCAGCTGTTGTACGATTCCGGCGTGTGCGTGCAATAAAAGAAGCCCAGCGTCCACATACCGCGACGGGAAACAAAAAAGGGTCCCGCCCGAACACAGTCGGACGGAACCCAAGGAACCAACAATCAGCATTTCCGTTTTCACCAAAATGAGGTTCCACGCACAGTGTAGCGCGGATCCTCGGAAAGAGACAACCATGGCCAGAGCGTTCGTAGACGACAGATGGCTCAAAAACGACGAGGACGGCAACCCGCCCAGCAGGGCCGCGAAACAGTCGCTGGCCAATGCGAAGGATCCGATGAAAGCCAATGTGCCCGACAAATGGCGGTCCGCGCTGTACGGCCAAGGCTCACGGTGGAGATGCCGCTGGTACACGCTCCGAGACGGCAAACGCGTCCAGAAATCACGGAACTTCGCCAAGCTCCGTGACGCTGAGGAATACGCAGCGGCCATCGAGGACGACATCAGACGCGGCAAATACCGCGACCCGCAGCAGGAACTACGCATCTTCCGGGACGTTGCCTCCGAATGGACGGACGGCAAGATGGATATCAAACAGGGCACTTTGGGCAGATACCGCCGCGAATTGCGCGTTTATATCAACCCCAAGTGGGGCGATCGCACACTGAGGGAAATCCAACGCGACGAACTGCAACAGTGGGTCACGCAGCTCACCGAAGGCGGGTATCCCGCCGAACTGCAGGACGATCGCGAATCGAAGCCATTGAGTCCACGCAGCATCCGCAACATCGTCAAGGTCGTCATGGGCGGTGTCATGGAATTCGCTTTGGAGCACGGCTGGATCGGAGAGAACCCCATTGAAAAGGTCACCGTGCCGCGCATCACGCAATCCGATGACGACATGGTGTTCCTTACCGTCGAGGAGGTGGAGTTGCTGGCCGGCATGGCCGAACGGGCAGGACGGCCGGTAGACGGGCTGATCGTCCGCTGGCAGGCATACACCGGTGCCCGCATTGGCGAGACGCTGGCACTCAAATGCGGCGACGTGGATGTGGAATCACGCAGGGCGCGCATTCGCCGCACTTGGACCGACGACGGCAAAGGCAGGCTTGTGCTGGGCACGCCGAAGAACGGCAAACCGCGCAGCATCGCCATACCCAGATTCCTTATACCGTCCATCGAACGGCAGATGGAGGGCATGGGCGACGACGACTGGCTGTTCCGCGCGGCAAGAGGCGGGAACCTGTGGACGAACACGTGGCGGACGCGTGTCTGGCGAAAGGCCGTCCGACTGGCCGGCATGGAGGACGAGGGCGTGACCATCCATAGTTTGAGGCATAGCTATGCGAGCTTTGCGATTGCTCAAGGCGCGGATGTGAAGACCCTACAGATGCAGCTCGGCCACTCCTCACCCAGCATCACGCTGAACACATACACGGCTCTCTGGCCGGAACGATTGGACGATGTGGCGGACGCGATTGGCGAGCTGCGCGCTGAACAGTTGAAGACCGTCTAGACGCGGAGGTTGCGCGGTCATCGTGTCGAATCGTGTCGATAGCCTACGGCCAAGAAAAAATAAAGCCTTGGAAACGTAATGTTTCCAAGGCTTCCGGTCGGGCTGACAGGATTTGAACCTGCGACATTCTGCTCCCAAAGCAGACGCGCTACCAAACTGCGCTACAGCCCGTTCACGTTCACACCCCGCGAATCCGCCTCACGGAATCGCATCAAGTGAACACGAGTTTCTATTATAGCGTATGGTTGGACAACGACAGGCTTACAATAGCATTTCGGAAGGGAGAACGGCATGGGACGTCACCAGCAGGCCGAATCGTCAGGCATCATCTCCTTTGTGACATGCGCCGTTATCGCCTGGTTCGCCATGAACGCATACATGCAGTTCGCCCCGGCCATCTGGCGTGTCACGCAGCGTCTGTTCACCGTCTGCGCGGGAATCGTGGCAGGATGCGGAGTCGTTTCATTCAGTTTGGGTTACGCACGAAAATCACGTTCGCTGACACTCAAACATGGTTGGGCTATTCCGGTCCGTCGTATTTTCGAGATCCTCGCGCTTTCCATGGTGTATGCTTCGACCATTTTCGTCACATCGTTCATGATGTTGTCCATCGTCAACAACATGATGGGCATCCGCACGCTGAAAGGCTATCTGCCGATCCTATGCGCGGCCATCGCAGGCGTTGTAGGCTATATCACTTTCGTGCAGGCGGAACTTATGAATGCCAAAACGATCGCTTCCCTACTGCCGTTTTTCGTGGTGTCTGGCGTGAGTATCGCAGGATTGACGTCCGACGATCCGTACTGGTACAACAATAATTTCTCTCAATTGGGCGACCGTACGACGTTCGCCGCGCGTATGTTCAATTCGACGCTGACGCTCGCGGGCATCTGCATTGTGATCATCAGCTATTTCGCCGTTTCCGAGCTCATCACCACGTATCGTCTGCAATTGCAGTATCTGGATTCCAATGCCATCAATGAGACGCCGAAGCATTTTCGTACGAGGATTCTGCTGCTGTCAATCATGTTGACGTTGGCCGGCATCGCTTTCGTAGGTATCGGCATGTTCCGTTACACGCCGCATCCGATTTTGCACAACGTGTTCGCCCGCGGCCTACCATGTTTGATGAGCGTGCTGATGATTGCCCTGCCTTGGCTTGCCCCGCAACTCTCAAAGGTCGTATACGTGGTTTCCGATCTTGCGATTGCGATTGGGGCTTATGCCGGATTCCAATGGCTGAGCGGGCATAACACGCTGACGAATGTGGAGGCGTTGGCCGGCATGATGTTCCTTGGCTGGTTCATCATTTTCTCGCGTCAAATCGCCGCCATCGAAGCGGATCGCGTGCAGACGCAGCTGATACTGGCGCAATCTGAGAGACCACGCTCCGTCGAGGATCTTGCGGAAGTCAGCGAAACTGTTCCCGACACAGTTTCGAGGCTCGCCGCACAAGTCTGATGCAAGGCTGACCGGCAACCGCCGGATTTCAACATATACATACCAGTGGGGTGGAGCCATCGCATTGGCGACGACTCCACCCCACTAGATTCTGACGGCATAACGCGAGTGCGCCGTCAGAAGTTGTAGTGCTTGTTGGACGGCTTCTTGTCGCTCATCAACAGCAGGAAGCTTCTTGATTGCGCAGTAATCGCAAAACCGGCCTCATAATTGAGTTCTGGCCCCTTTGGATTATGCGTGTCGACAATTAAGCGCCATTTCTTGCCATATTGCTCATCGGGCAGGGTGAACATGATCGGCTCGTAATGCGCGTTGAAAATCAGAATGAAATCATTGTCGACCATCTGATTGCCGTACCAGTCGGTTTCCGGAATATCGGAACCGTTCAGATAGATCATCACAGTGAAGGCGTGTGTGTTTGACCAGTCGTCCATATCCATAATGGAGCCGGTATGATCCATCCATTCGACCTGCGGAATCGCAGTGCTGTCGTCTCCCTGCTCGCGACCGGAGAAGAAGCGGCGGCGATGCAGCACAGGATGCTCAAGCCTCAAATGGATCAGCTTCGATACGAATTCGAGCAGGTCCTTTTGATCCTCGTCCAGATCCCAGTTCGTCCAGGAGATCGCATTGTCCTGGCAGTAGGCGTTGTTATTGCCCTGCTGGGTGCGCGCCACTTCGTCGCCGCCGCAGATCATCGGAATGCCTTGGCTGAGCAGCAACGTGGCGAACATGTTGCGCATCTGCTGTTGACGAAGCTCGTTAACATCCTTGATGGTCGTAGGACCTTCGACACCGCAGTTCCAAGAACGGTTGTTGCTTTCGCCGTCGCGATTGCCTTCGCCGTTGGCCTCATTATGCTTCTCGTTGTAGCTCACCAGATCGTTCATGGTGAAGCCGTCGTGCGCGGTGATGAAGTTCACGGATGCGACCGGTCGGCGGCCATTGACCTGATACAGGTCGGAACTGCCCATGAATCGGCTGGCGAATTCCGGCAACGTGGACGGCTGCGAGCGCCAGAAGTCGCGCACGCAATCGCGGTAGCGGCCGTTCCATTCGGACCAGCTGGACGGGAAGCCGCCCACCTGATAGCCGCCAGAGCCGAGATCCCACGGTTCCGCGATCAGCTTGACGCGGGAGATCACCGGATCCTGTTCGACGATGTCGAAGAAGGCCGACAGTTTGTCGACTTCCTGGAACTGACGGGCCAATGTGGCGGCAAGATCGAATCGGAATCCGTCGACGTGCATTTCGGTGACCCAGTAGCGCAGGCTGTCGGTGATGAGCTGCAGGGCGTGCGGCGAGCGCATCAGCAGCGAGTTGCCGGTGCCTGTGGTGTCGAAGTAGTGTCTGCGGTCGTTGTCGACCAGACGGTAGTAGGCGCCGTTGTCGATGCCCTTGAAGCTGAGGGTCGGTCCACGGTTGTTGCCTTCGGCGGTGTGGTTGTACACCACGTCGAGGATGACTTCCATGCCGGCATGATGGTATGCCTTGACCATGGATTTGAATTCGTTGACCTGTTCGCCGCGCTGTCCGGAGCTGGAATACGCGTTGTGCGGGGCGAAGAAGCCGATGGTGTTGTATCCCCAGTAGTTGCTCAGGCCTTTTTCCTGAAGGAAGCTGTCATTGACGAACTGGTGGATGGGCATGAGCTCGATGGCCGTGACGCCCAGCTTCTTCAGGTATTCGATTACCGAGGGGTACGCCAGACCCGCATAGGTTCCGCGAATGTCCGGTGGCACGTCCATGTTGAGGTTGGTCATGCCGCGTACGTGGGCTTCGTAAATCACGGAATCGTGATATGAGATGTTCGGATGCTTGTCGTTGCCCCAGTCGAAATAGGGGTTCACCACGGCCGCTTTCATGGTATGGGCGGCCGAGTCGAGCGTGTTCATGCTGGTAACGTCATCGGGGCTTCTGAACCAGTACGAGTAGAGGCTCTCATCGCCGTCGATGTTGCCTTCGATGGCTTTAGCGTAGGGGTCAAGCAGCAGTTTGTTCGGGTTGCAGCGCAGGCCTTGCGTCGGGTCGTATGGCCCGTACACGCGATAGCCGTAACGTTGCCCCGGTTGGATTCCGGGCAGATAGTTGTGCCAGACATAAGAGTTCTGCTCGGTCATTTCGATTCGAGTTTCGTTGTCTTCCTCATCGAAAAGGCAAAGCTCGACTTTTTGTGCCACTTGGGAAAAGAGGGCAAAATTCACGCCGGCGCCGTCATAGCTTGCGCCGAGTGGATACATCGATCCGGGTCTGATTTGCATGATTCAAGTATCTCACGTTTCAGCCCCCAAATCGCAATTTCGTGTTGTTCGGCGATTATTTTTACGATTCGAAAGAACTCTTGCCTGTATTTTGCCGGTTTCGTCGAATTTGCTCGTGAAGAATAGCGATCATGGAATTGGAGGCCGTAATACGGGTGCCGCGCAGCCGCTGCCAGGAGACCCACGCCGATTCGACGTGCTCATCGCCGTCGAAATGACGTTCGACGGGATGCCATGCATGCAGGTGAAGCACCATGATGTTGGCAAGCTCGTCGGTCATGCCTTCGGACGAGTAAAACTGCCCCACATGGTCGAATTCGACACCGTCACGCCCGGCGGGCTCCACACCGGTTTCCTCACGAAGCTCCCGCAGCGCGGCCTCCTCCACGTCCTCTCCCCCGTCGATGAGTCCAGCCGGCAGACCGTAGGCGAAGGCGTCGCAGCCGATACGGTATTCCCGTTCGATCAGATACAGGTCATTCGCGCAATCATGCACCAGCATGACCACGCAAGGCGCATGACGCATCACCTGACGGCGAATCACCGTTTGTCCTCCGTCACGCATCGGCAATGCGATCCGCAGGTCGTCGACGCCGAAAATCGCACCCTGATACACGTGCCTGCTGTCAAGCACCGTGACCATACCGGACATGTCCACGCCATCGCTGGATTCATCCAGCAATACGTCCACCTGAGTTCCGTCTACCGCCTCGTCACACATGACGCGTCACCGTTCCTGCCCGCTCGAAGGAAATACCATATTCCATGGATCGGTATTCATGGAAATCCAACGCACGGCAGGAATGTCGCCGGTCGCTTCCGCAACCGCATGGGGAACGTCTTCCATCGCATACTGGAACCACATGGATTCGATAGCGCTGTGCGGAGTGTTGACGAACGCCGGACGCACACGCCCGTCACCATGGCCCATGGCAACGCCGGAAGCACGCATGGAAGCCTCATAGCGGGCCTGCTCTATGGCGTCCGTCACCGGATGATGCCGCAGATCACTGGTCACATACACGTCGGCACCGGCCGCACGCACCTCATCGAACAAGGAATCACCGGAACCCGGAAGCACCGCCACCGTGCTGACCGGAACGTCCAGATCGCCGCAAACCTGCACGCCAAGCTCGGTGTACGGCAGCGCGCCAGCTACTCGACTGGCGAAATCACGCAACGCCACAGGTTCGGCAAGACGCCCCACACGCCCCAAACCGACCGGATGCTCGGCATCCGGATCATCGATGGGCACCAGCGGACGCTGATCCACCAAACCGAACATGTCAGCCGCAGCCATGCCGACGCCACGATACGCCGCATCGGCATTCGTATGCCCCACCCACAACGCACATCCGGCAAGATTGAGCTTACGCACAATCTCACCACGGAAACCCAATCCCGACACCGCATGAACGGAACGGAAGAACAACGGATGATGGCAAACCAGCAAATCAATACCACCGGCAATCGCCTGATCAACCACCGCCATAGAGGGATCAGCCGCAAAAGCGATACCGCGCACAGGCTGACGCAAATCACCCACGATAAGACCAGGCTCATCCCACTGCTCCGCATAGCGAAGCGGATACAACGTTTCCAGCACATCCACAACCTGCTTCAGCGTTGCCATCATTCCTCCTTATGCCATTGCTCGACCACGCACATCCGCAACACACACGAAACCCAGTACCGTATCAGTGCGCGGCAAGCTGCCAATCCGAACCAATACCCGTGGAAACATCCAACGGAACCGCCATATCGACCGCATGCTCCATGGCATCCTTCACCAACGCAGTGACACGCTCCGCCTCACCCGGCGCAACCTCCACCACAAGTTCATCATGAATCTGCAAAATAATCCGACTGGCAAGACCAGCCTCATGCAACGCATCATCAGCACGAATCATAGCGATCTTCATAATATCCGCAGCAGAACCCTGAATAGGCGCATTCAATGCGGCACGCTCCGCAGCATCACGTACCGCACGATTCGGCGACTTCAAGCCCGGAAAATACCTACGACGACCATAAATCGTCTCCGTATATCCCTTTTCACGAGCCGAAGAAACCAACGACTCCAAATACTCATGGACCTTGCCGAACGTCGCAAAATACTGCCGCTTCAATGACTCGGCCTCACCCGGCTTAATGCCAAGCTGCTGCGAAAGCCCATACGTGCTCAGCCCATATGCCAAGCCATAGCTCATCGCCTTAACATGACTGCGCTGATCAGACGTAATCTCATCCACAGGAACGCCATACACCAAACTCGCCACATACTTATGAAAATCCCTACCGGAACGGAACGCCTCAATCAACGCCTCATCACCAGAAAGATCAGCCATAATACGCAACTCAACCTGAGAATAATCCGAACTCAACAACGACTCAAAACCCTCACCGGGCACAAAAGCCGAACGAATCTCACGACCAGCAGGATCACGATTCGGAATATTCTGCAAATTCGGATCAACCGAACTCAACCGACCAGTCGCAGCCACAGTCTGCTCAAACGTCGTATGAATACGACCATCAGACCTGTTCGTCGCATCAATCAACGTCTGCACAATCTGCTTAAGCTTATTCTTCTCACGATGCAACAACAACGCATCAAGAAACTGACAAGCCCTATCATTACCACACGAACGATCACGCAACACCTGCAAAGCAGCCGCATTCGTAGTATACGAACCAGTCTTAGTCTTCTTCGTAGGCTTCAAACCCATATCCTCAAACAGAATCTTCTGCAACTGCTTAGGACTTTGCAGATTCACGCGCTCGCCCGCATACTGCCATGCCGTTTCCTGCGCGTAATTCGCGTCGGCGGCAAGCTGTTCGCGCATGCTCATCAGCCTGTTCATATCGACTTGCGCACCGGCATGCTCCATGCCGTACAGCACGCGGGATACTGGAATCTCCACAGATTCAAGCAATGAGAACTGCTCACGCTGATCCAATGAATCCGCCAGTTTACGCGCCAGCAAACCAACAATCGCAGTATGACGCGGAAGCTGGTTGTCGTTCCGCTGCGCACTATCGTCCGGCTCGTCGAAATCAAGCGTGCCTTGCGTCGCACCCTCGGACTGTTCCTCGATATGCAGGTCAAGGAAATGCGCCGCCGCCTGTTCCAGCGTGTCGGCATGGAAATCGGGATGGACCAGATACCCGGCAAGCTTGGTGTCGAACAGCGGCTTCGGCAACGCCACACCGACGCTTTCCAGCAGGTGGGACTGTTCCTTATACCCATGCACCACCATGGATTGGTGGTGTTCGTCAAGTACCGTTTGCAGCTGGGACGCCATGTCACGGTCAACACGATTGGTACGAATCGCTTTATCATGTGCAGCGATCATCAGCGACGCATAGGCCGCGTTCCCCGGCTTGCTTTCGCCTTCCACCTGCAACACCCACGAATGCGCCACGGACTGCGCACACTGCTTCGTATGATCAATGGCGAAGCCGGAGGGAGTCGTCTTCGGCGCGATTTCACGTTCGTCATGCAGATGCCCGTTCGGCATCGGCAGATTGTCTCGTACCCATGCTTCCAATGCTTCCGGCGAGTCAACCGTTTCATACTGAGGTATTTCGAGCTTGCCGGACTCGTCTTGCTGCACGGGATCGTTGGTGGGCTTCCCCGCATTGAATGTTCTCAGCACACGGTTTTTGGTGCGTATGCCGAATTCAAGTCTGGTGAACAGTTGGTTGAGCTGGTTGGCGTCCACCTGACCGAAAGTCAAATCCTCGATGGACACGCCAAGGTCAAGGTCACGCACCAAGGCATTCACGGAACGATTCAGTTTGACCTGATCGATATTGGCCCGCAACGCCTCGCCTTTTTTGCCGCCGATTTCGTCGGCATGCTCGATAATCTGGTCAAGTCCGCCATACAGGTTGATCCATTTGGCCGCGAATCCATCGCCCACGCCGGGAACGCCGGGAATGTTGTCGGCGGTTTCGCCACGAAGCGCGGCAAGATCCGGATATTGCTCCGGCGTGACGTGGTATTTCTCCACCACCGCGTCGGGAGTCATGTGCTTCAAATCTTTGAAATGATGCCCCGGATACAACACGGTGATGTTGTCGTTGATGAGCTGGAACGCGTCACGATCGCCGGATAGCACCAGCGTGCGATAGCCTGCTTTGTCTCCCATGCTCGCCAACGTGCCAATCACATCATCGCCCTCGTATCCAGGTTTTTCGATGAACGTGACGCCAAGGGCCGTCAGCATCCGTTGAATCAACGGCAGCTGGGTCAATAGATCTTCCGGAGCCGCATCTCGCGTGCCTTTGTACTGCGGCAGCATCGTATTGCGGAAGGTACCGCCTTTGACATCGAAAGCGACGGCAAGATGATCCGGATGTTCCGCGTCGATCACCTGCGAAAGCATGGTGGCGAAGCCCCATACGGCGTTGGTCGCCTGACCTGCGGATGTACTGAAATTCTCTACGGGCAAGGCAAAAAAAGCGCGGAACGCCAAGGAATGGCCGTCAACGACCAATAGCGTCCCGCGCGTAGTGCCTTCCACAGTTGCTGTGTTAGCGCTCATCCTCTGCTTCCGACTTCTGATCACCGTACTTGGCGATGATGGCCATAGCCAGACGCTTCTTCGGGATGCGCTGGTCCATGGAGGTCTTCTGAATCCAACGGAACGCGCCCTGCTCGGAGAAGTCAGCCTTATCCATCAGCAGGCCCTTGGCACGGTCGACAAGCTTACGTTCCTCGAGGGTTTCCTCAGCCTTCTTCAGCTGCTCTTCCGCCTTCTTCAGCTGCTCTTCGGTTTCGTGCAGCTTGGATTCGCTGCGCTCCACATTGTCGAGCAGATCGTTGATTTCGGCGAAACGGCCCATGGCCACTTCCAGAGCCGGAAGCAGCTTGGATTCCTCATACGGCTTGGTGACGTATGCCATGGCACCTGCACCCGTGGCCTTCTTGACCAGATCGGACTGGGAGAATGCCGTAAGCATAACGACCGGAGCGATATTCTCATCACAGATGATGCCCGCCGCTTCGATGCCATCCATACGAGGCATCTTGACGTCCATGCATACCACGCTTGGACGGAACTTGCGGGTCAATTCGACTGCTTCCTCACCGTTAGCGGCTTCGCCCACAACCTCGTAGCCACTATCTTCCAGCATGGCAACCAAATCCATACGGTTCACGGATTCGTCTTCGGCCACGACGACGGTACGCTTGCGAGGTTTGTCATCTTCCTCGATGGACTGCTCAGGCGCTGCGGCAGCCTGAAGTTCATCGTCGGTGAGCACTTCGTCCGGTTCCGTGGTCTTTTCTGCAGACATGTCGGTCTCTTTCCACTGTCACACCCAAAGCCGGTCTCACAAACCCCAACCTGGTCCTGGACTGATTCGATGCCGTTACTTGCAATCGTTCGGATTCTGGAAATCTTCAGCTTTTCACAGCCTTGATTCACCCTCCATCACGCAAGTTGGAACGAACCGGCTATCTTCCTTGTACTTTCATGGATGATACTAGCAGAAGCCTACAAGCGCGTGTTGCCGCAATCCTCTTTTTCCTTCACGTGCAAAGCCGAAAAATCCAAGAAATTCCGCAATCCTGCAAAGTCCTTCTTTCCACAATCCCGCCTCAACGTTGTCTTGTTTATACTGGTCGTATGAGTAGCACTTTCACTATCAGAGATATTGTCAACGAAGACGCAACGGCATCAGTCAGCGATTACGGTGCGCATGTGCTTTCCTGGGCACCTGCCGGCGAACAGACTGTGGTTTGGCGGCCAAAGGCGATTCATCTTAAGGAAGGAACTGCCATCCGCGGCGGTGTTCCGATTATTTTCCCTTGGTTCAATTCCGGTTTCGAAGGCGGGCATGTGGCTTCGAAGAAGCCCAAGCATGGTTTTGCCCGCAATAGCTTCTGGCATTATGACAAGGAAGGTTCTTCCGATGCCTTGTTGCGCTATACATTGGATTCCAGCGAGATCAACGCAGATATACTTTCCCAGTTTGTTTCTGGACCGAATCCTCAATTTCATGCCGTTTACACCATTGAAGTCGGCTGTGAGTTGACGATGTCGCTTACCGTATATAACGATGGCGACGAGCCATTGTCTTACGAAGAGGCACTGCATACGTATCTGCAGGTTGGCGACGCCGAACAGTCACAGGTGTGCGGGCTTGAGGGCGCGGACTATCTCGATACCGTATTGGATGGCGATCCGCGTTGCAGCCAAGGTGATGAACCTGCGACCTTCCAAGGCATGGTTGACCGCATCTACTATTCGGCTCACACGCTTGAGCTGCGCGATCCTGTGCTGAAACGCACCGTCGTTGTTTCCAAGCAGGGTGCGGCGCAGACCGTGGTGTGGAATCCGGGAGAACAAGCCGGAAACGCCATCGGCGATTTGGATGAGGGCGAATGGCGCGGCTTCGTCTGCGTGGAAGCGGTCAACAATCGCGATTGCGCGGTCGTCGTGCCCCCACACGATTCGCATACCCTGCAGCAAACACTGTCGGTAAAGCACTGAAAGTAAATAGAAACTGCCGGTTCGATGAACATCAAGCATGGTTTCCAATGTCCATCGAACCAGCAGTTTATTCATCGGCAATCTTTCCTAGACTACGCTAATCGGCGTCATGTCGACCGTCCGGACTCGATGAATATCGACGTAAAGTACATAACGCCAATAAACAGCCCTGAACAGTTACCAACCGCAACAATTTTGTTGCAATAAATTGTCCGATGGCCCAGATGCCGTTACGGAGTTCTTTTGGACGTACGCTGACGTTGATTTAGGCACGATTGAATGCGCATCATCGTCCACTTTCATTTCGACCTGTCCCTCATTTAATTCACCTCTTCGAAAATCCGGCCTCATCAGTTCTTGCTCCTCACCTCGATTACAGTCACAACTAGCCTGCAAGGATTCTTCTTCCTTGGTATCTTTAGGGCAGATCATCTCATCCCAAATCTGCTTTGCATAGGTGACCGTAACTAAAGAAAAAATGTTCACGGAACCACTCATGAAATTCAGAGGCCAATCCGGACGGACAACAAACGCTACAAAAAGACCCACAGCCTGATAAATGATTATTTAGCCGACTTGTGTGAAACGATTGCCGGTAAATACTGTAATGACAGAAATTCATGTCTTCGAGATATTTGCTATCAGGTTACTGATCACGTCGATTATGGCAACGCGAATCAGGAGACTTATGTTTCGACTGAGTCACTAATGCAGAACAAGGGAGGACGGCAACTGGCGTCTTCGCTCCCAACAGCGGGCAAGATTACACGGTATAAAGCCGGCGACACTCTGATTTCTAATATCCGGCCCTATTTTAAAAAAATATGGTATGCCCCGTTTGAAGGTACATGTTCGGGTGATGTCATCGTTTTTAGAGCGAATGATCCCAGCAACGCGCCATATCTGCATGCATGCCTACGGCAAGATTCATTCTTTGACTACGTCATGCAAGGCGCGAAGGGAACAAAGATGCCCCGTGGTGACAAAAAACAAATGATGGAGTTCAAGGTTGCCAGTTCATGCAGTACGAAAGATTTGATCCTATTAGATTCCGCAATAAAGCAAAGATCTGATAACGATTCAGAGACAGTAAAGCTCCAAGCACTGCGCGATACGCTCCTTCCCAAGCTCATGTCCGGCGAAATCGACGTTTCGAAGGTTGACCTCACGCAGCTAACAAATAATC
>OHAI01000237.1_pt1 | contig 41535 bp, 40 predicted proteins | sample 1577091 | NCBI WGS metagenome assembly OHAI01 (sample SAMEA3541548, study PRJEB24748) | human gut metagenome | biome: human gut; feature: human-associated habitat; material: faeces | place: China | collected 2012
TGCACATCCAATTTTTACAACAGACACAAGTTAATTATTGTAAAAATTGGGGGGGGTAGAAAATATTCGCTAAATTTGAAAGACTAAAGCTCACAAATTGGGCAGTTAAAGAGTTCTGCTGTCTGATACAAGAGGATAAATTGAATTGATAGAACTCACCTTAATTGACTTGACTTTTCCACTTCAAATTTGATTGAAGGCTTTTTGGGAAAGAAACAATATGCCACCAATGCAGCAATTATGTTCATGATGAAATTATGTGTGGAACGATGCCTTGAATGTTCTATCTGGCAGATATTCTTCAGTTCATCATTGATGGACTCAATTACAGATCTTTTGCGTAAGAGAATCTTGTCGCGGAATGACATCAGGGAATTTTTCATATTTGAGCGTATACCGGTCACTAAATGAACACCCTGGTCAAACAGCATCTCGAAGAGCTTTGTGCTGATGTAACCCTTGTCTGCATATAGTTTACCGAAAAGATCTTTGGTAAGAACATTGATTACGTCAGGGTTTCTATCGTCGACATTGCCTTTTGTGAGAGAGAAATTCAGCAATTCACCCTTTTCGTTACAGACCAGATGAAGCTTGAATCCAAAAAACCAGCCCATCGTACTTTTCCCTCTTTGTGCCAGATCCCTGAATACTTTATTCGAGTGGATACGCTTGTTATGACATACTTTAATGGGAGTGCTATCCACATATGTAATGCCTGTGCATTCACCAAATCCAAAGAGTTTGAGCAACAGCATGAAAGGTACAATCACCCTGGGTTGCAACTCGACAAAACGGTTGTAGGAAACGGCATTTGGAAAATAGCTCTTCATGTGCTTGCAAATATAAAACATCGAGCACCGCAATATTGATCGCCTCTCCGAGCAGCGATTTTCCTCCGTTTAAGTAGCTTCCGAAAATCAGCATTGCGCCGATACCAAGACTTAACGTAAAGAATGCCTGGCTCATCGCGCTTGTGATAATGTGGAACAGTCCCACCTGTTCAATCTGCTGCTTGTCCGGCACCAGATAAAATTTCAGACCCTCTTTTGCGCCTGGCATTGTAAAGCTGTAAACCGCAAGGAAAATCATAACGACCATCAGTACAATCATCATCACTTTTGTGACACGCTCCACACCATTCTGCAGACCAACAGAGCAGATCAGAAAGCCTGCAATCGTGATCAGCAGCATCGTGATGACAAGAATAGACGGAGATGAAAGCATCTCATTGAATTTTCCAGTTACAGCGTCCCCCTTAAGGCCACTGAATTTTCCGGTTAAAAAGCTGTAAAAATAATACAGCATCCAGCCTGCAACAACCGTATAGAACATCATCAGCAGATAGTTTCCGATGAGGGCAACGTATCCATGGATATGCCACTTCTGCCCTTTCTTCTCCAGTTCCCCATACGCGCGCACGGTACTCTTTTTGCTTCCTCTTCCGATGGCAAGCTCCATCGACAGAATCGGAACTCCCATAATGGCAAGGAACAACAGATAAAACAGCACGAAAATGCCGCCTCCGTTGTTTCCTACCATGTACGGGAATTTCCATACATTTCCGATGCCGATGGCACAGCCTGCCGAAAGCAGAAGAAAGCCAAGGCGCGATTGGAATGTCTCTCGTTCCATTTCTTTTATTTCCTCCCTTTTTTCTTCGTACAAAACTCAGATTTCATCCCGGTAAGCATCTACTATCGGCTGCAGATCGCTCTGCTCTTTCATCAGCTTCTGAAAATGTTCCTGATTATCGGTAACTCCCGGCTCCCCAAGCTCATTAAGCACCTCTTCAAAACGAATGAGCAGATCGTCTAATTTATCAAACATATTTATCCTCCTGTAATTTCTTTCGCCCCAGAACCACCCGGTCCAACCCGGCCAGATCCTGCCTTATCTCAATATCTTCAAATTTATATTTCCGCAAAAGAGCTGCCACATCTTCTCCCTGGCTGCATCCGATTTCATATAAAAGCCAACCACCCGGAACAAGATGATCCTGTGCCTGTTTCGTGATAGCCCTGTAAAAATAAAGTCCATCTTCCATACCATCCAGCGCCATACGCGGATCATGCAATTTTACTTCATCCATAAGATCTTCAATTTCCGCCGTAGGAATATATGGCGGATTTGATATAATCATATCATAAGCTCTGCTATAATTTCTATTACTATTTTCGCATTCTGTCATTTTTACAGTATCTTTTACAGCAGTCCTTTTCATATACTCTGTTCCGTACACAATGTTCTGCATTTCAGAAAACAGATTACTCTGTACGAATTCCGCATGCTCTGCCACTTCCAGTGTCCGTGCATTCCGCACAGCCACTTTCAGTGCCTCATCTGACAGATCCACGCCTGTTCCGTGTGCATCAGCTCTCTCCTTCAGAATACTGATAAGAATACAGCCGGATCCTGTACACATATCAAGAATATATGGATTTTTCACAGCTTTCATGCATTCAAGAGCGGACTCCACAAGTGTTTCCGTATCCTGTCTGGGTACCAGTACATTCTTATCCACATAAAATTCATGCCCCATAAAAAAAGCCTGATGCGTCAGATGCTGCAGCGGTATGTGTCCCGCACGTCTGCTGATCAGTTCCAGATATCTTTCAGCAACACTTTCTGTGACACTTTCTTCTCCGTATGCAAAATAATACGCCCGGCTTTTTCCTGTGACATATTCCAGGAGAAGCCAGGCATCCAGCCCGGCTTCCTTAATCCCCGCCTGTGCAAGGATCATCTGTCCTTTTTTTAATAATCCTGTCAGAGTTTCTCCGTTCATTGTTCTGCTTCAACTCCAAATTCTTCCTTCAGATATGCTTTCCAGTCAAAAACCGCCTCTACAGCCCTGATTGCAACCTCTGCCATATCTGCTGTCGGTTCCTTAGTTGTAAGTTTCTGCATTGCCAGACCCGGTTTACTGAAAAAGTCAGCAAGTTTGCTGTCTGATCTTCCAGCCCACTGAATAATCTCAAAAGATATTCCTGCTACAACCGGCACCATAAGAAGTCTTCCAAACAGTCTCACCCAGTAAAATGGAACCAATACAAAAATAAAATGCAGAAAAATGCTGACCAGCATAACCAGAAACAGAAAACTGGTTCCACATCTCTTATGCAGTCTGGAGCTTGCAAGAACATTATCCACCGTAAGCGGCAGTCCATGTTCCACACAGTTAATGCACTTATGCTCTGCTCCATGATACATAAATGTTCTCTGAATATCCTTCATTCTGGAAATCAGAAGCATATATCCCATAAACAATGCAAGCTTTACAAATGCCTCAACTATTGTAACTGCAAATTCCGAAGCGCCAACCCTTCTGCAAAGACTTGCAAGGGCGTATGGCAGCAGCATAAAGGCGGCAACTGATACCACGATCGAGACAGCAACTGTCACATATAACAGCCATTTGAACTGCTTATCTTCTTTTGCCTTTTTTGCAGCAAGCTCCTCTTCTGAAAGAGCAGCATTCTTCTGCTTATCCTCTTCGTCCTCCTCATCCCCTGCAATCTCCGCTGAATACATCAGACATTTTGTGCCGACCACCAGAGAATCCACGAAGCTTACCACACCTCGGATCAGTGGATATTTGAGAAATTTTGCATTTCCGAATACACATTTGTAATCTTCTACTTTTAATTCAATCTCATTGTCCGGTCTTCGGACAGCAATGGAATATTTATCCTTATGGCGCATCATAATGCCTTCCATTACAGCCTGACCGCCGATGTTCGATGATTTCATTATATTTCTCCCAAAGAAACAAGAAAGGCTGAGATTTCCCAACCTCAACCTTCTCAATTCTTACTATATTCTGATTATTTGTTCAGGCCGTATTTCTTATTAAACTTATCGATACGTCCACGAGCCTGAGCTGCTTTCTGCTGACCTGTATAGAATGGATGACATTTAGAGCAGATTTCTACGTGGATGTCCTGTTTTGTAGATCCTGTTACGAATGTGTTACCACAGTTGCAGGTTACAGTTGCCTGATAATAATTAGGATGGATTCCTTCTCTCATGATTTTCACCTCTCTGTAAAGATTCTATTTTCTATTCGTATTCATTTGACGAATTTACTATTAAACAGCTTTATGAGTATAACATATCGTCCCATGGAATGCAAGTTATTTTAAAATTTATTTTAAAATTTATTTAATATTTTTGTTACTGAGAACGGAGCGAACAGTAACTGTTTTTTTACAACGTTTCAGATAAACTTCTGTTTTTTTACAGTCTGTACAAATTCAGCATTATTTTTCGTACGGGTAAACATATTCAGGATCTGTTCTACCGCATCTTCTGACTTCATTCCATTGAGGGCTTTTCGCATAATGTAAACCGCTTCCTGTTCTTCTTTACTCAGCAGCAGATCCTCTCTTCTTGTACCGGATTTCTGGATATCAATTGCAGGGAATACCCGCTTTTCCTGCAGTTTTCGGTCAAGCACCAGTTCCATATTACCGGTTCCCTTAAATTCTTCATAAATTACATCATCCATTTTACTTCCCGTATCCACAAGCGCTGTAGCAAGAATAGTAAGGCTTCCGCCCTCTCTCATATTTCTGGCCGCACCAAAAAAGCGTTTCGGCATATGAAGAGCCGCCGGGTCCAGACCACCGGAAAGAGTTCGTCCGCTGGGCGGTATGATCAGGTTGTATGCCCTTGCCAGTCTTGTAATAGAATCAAGAAGAATTGTAACGTCTTTTTTATGTTCCACCAGACGACGTGCACGTTCTATTACCATTTCAGACACACGTTTATGATGTTCCGGAAGCTCATCAAATGTAGAATAAATGACTTCCACATTATCGCCACAGATGGCCTCCCTGATATCTGTAACCTCCTCAGGACGCTCATCGATCAGAAGAATGATCAGATGCATGTCCGGATTGTTTCTCAGAATAGACTTTGCCACATCTTTCAGCAAAGTTGTCTTACCGGCTTTCGGAGGAGATACGATCATTCCTCTCTGTCCTTTACCGATAGGGCTGATCAGATCTACGATCCTCATGGCAACTGTGCCGCCCGGTCTTTCCATTATCAGTCTCTCATTTGGAAAAATCGGTGTCATATCTTCAAAATTATATCGTCTCTGCCCTTCACTGGGATGGAATCCGTTGATAGAGGTCACATATAGCAGGGCACTGAATTTCTCTCCCTGTGTTTTGATACGGATATTCCCCTTAATAATATCACCTGTTTTCAGGTTAAATCTGCGTATCTGAGAGGGTGATACATAAATATCATTTTCCCCCGGAAGATAATTCTCACATCGGATAAACCCATATCCATCCGGAAGTACCTCAAGGATTCCGTCTGCTCTCTCTCCACTGTCAAGCTGTACTGCCTCTGCCGGGGCATGATACTGTGTACGTTCCAGTGTTTTGTTATACTGGGGGATTCTCTCTCCGTTACCTTCCACTTCACTCTGCTGCGGTTTCTCCCGGACTGTTTCCTGTTTTTTTGTCTCACCTTCCAGTTCATCTTCGTGAAGCATTCTCTCGATCAATTCCGGTTTTCTCAATGCTGAAACCCCTTTTAATCCTCTGGCTTTTGCCAAATCCTTTAAAGTTGCCAGTGATAATGATTCATACTTTTCTCTCATAAAATAATCCTCTGCTTTTTGTTTTGATTGTTAATATTGATAATTATTTTTATTTTTGTTTTTTTGACTTCCTATGTATCTGAGCAATTTATTCTTTATTAACTTTTCCTGTAACAGTTAGTGGGATAATCTGTCTGAAGTGACACGAATATCAGATCTGCAGCAATGCATATCGCAGGAAAATTATACTCCTGCTCCTGTGTCGACAAGTTAATTCCTGTAGTAATCCTGTCTGCACACCGGTATCTTTATATTTATCTTAGCACATCTTCTTCATAATTGACAATACCATATTATTCCAAATCTTTATTATTGGCAAGCTGTTTTATACGTCATAAAACTGATATTATCGACATAAAAGCAGAAATCCGGAGACATAAAATATGTCCCCGGATTTCCGGTAAATCAGATATTAATAACACTTATTTAAGAAGACAATTAATGTACCAGATTTCCCACTAATCCATAAGAAACAATATACATAATGACAGTTGCCATAATAATGCCACAAAAAATTGCCAGAGAGGACTTCTTAATATCAATTTCCAGAAGAGATGCAATCAGAGATCCTGTCCATGCCCCTGTTCCCGGAAGCGGAATTCCCACAAACAGCATCAGTCCCCAAAACTCATATTTCTTTACCTGATCACTTTTTCTCATTGCCCTGTCTTCCAATTTCATAACAAGTCCCCGAAAGAGTTTCGTCTTTTTTAAAACCTTGAAAATCTGTCTGATAAACAACAGAATAAACGGAATAGGAATAATATTTCCAACAATACACAGTGGAATTGCCTTTGCAGCCGATATCTTAAGTAAGGATGCTGCAAGCAATCCTCCCCTGAGTTCCAAAAGCGGAATCATTGAAATAATAAAAACTGCCCCTTCCGGTGAAATATATTGTGACAGATTCTGCGAGAACCAATGTACCAGTGCTTCCATAAAACCTCCTAACTTTTACTTCAGATAATCCTTCAAAAAATCAATAAATTTCTGCATTTCTTCCTTTGTTCCAACTGTGATACGAAGGAAATTGTCAATTCTGTCCTTCTGGAAGTAACGAACATAAATATGCTGCCCTCTCAATGCCTCAAAAAGTTCTTTCGCAGGGCAGGTTTTATGCGTAGCAAAAATAAAGTTAGACATAGAATCCTGAAAAGAGAATCCCAGTGCCTTCAATTCTTTCTTTGTCCATTCTCTTGTCTCTATGATTTTATTACATGTCTCATCAAAATATGCTTTATCTTCAACTGCCGCCACACCTGCAGCAATCGCTGTACGGTCCATAGTATAAGAATTAAAAGAATACTTCACATCATTCAGGAATCTGATCAGTTTCTCATTTCCACACGCAAAACCAATTCTCATCCCAGCCATAGAACGCGACTTGGAAAATGTCTGTACGACCAGAAGGTTGTCATATTTTTCAATCAATGGAAGCGCCGACTGACTACCAAAATCCACATAAGCCTCGTCCACGATCACAATCACATCAGAATTATGGCGGATAATATCCTCCACTTCCTCCAGCGGCATCTCCACACCTGTCGGCGCATTCGGATTCGGGAATACAATTCCTCCGTTTTCTCTGAAATAATCTTCCTTCCTTATATGAAAGTTCTCATCCAGTGCCGGTCTCTCATATGGAATGCGAAACAGGTCTGCCCATACATCATAAAAAGAATATGTGATATCCGGAAAAAGAACCGGCTTCTGTGAATTAAAGAATGTAAGGAAACTCATGGCAAGCACATCATCGGAACCTACTCCCACAAAAACCTGTTCATCCTTCAGCCTGTAATTCTTTGCAATGGCATGTACCAGTTCTCCTGCTGTAGGATCCGGATAAAGTCTCATAGTATCTGTATCCATCTCCCTCAACGCCTTCTCCACTCCAGGTGCCGGCGGATACGGATTCTCGTTGGTATTCAGCTTGATCATATCCGGCTGATTGGGCTGCTCGCCTGGTGTATATGGTATTACTTTACGTATATTTTCTTCCCATCTGCTCATTTATCTGATTCCTTTCATGTTTTTTATTGTTTTTCACTTTCGTCAGTATAACATTAATCTCTATTTTCGTAAATCAACTTTTTGCATTTTACTGATTGACAAACCCACTTTGCAAGTTTATAATAGGCGGCAGAAAAGATAAGAAGGATCAAAACGTTGAAGAGAAGAGTACGCTGAGGAACGTTACAGAGAGAAATGTATACCGGTGCAAGCATTTCATCGCGAACCAGCCGAAGACCACCTCTGAGTGACTTTAATACAGTCCGGTGATTCCGTTACCATCGAATGAAGCGGTTCTGATCAGATGATTTATCCATCAGTAATGTATCAGAACAACCGGGGTGGAACCGCGAGTAATGTTATCTCGTCCCCTACAGTATTTAACCGTACTGTAGGGGATTTTTTTATTCTTTCTTTTACCCCTTCGCAGTACAAAAAACTGTTACTGTTCACTCCGTTCTCAACAACACGCTCCGTGGGATATCAACAGTGAACAGCAACTATAACAAATCCATACTAACGTAAAGGAGATAATCATCATGATCGTAACATTAAAAGACGGCTCAAAAAAAGAATACGCTGAAGCAAAATCCGTAATCGACATTGCTTACGACATCAGCGAGGGACTTGCACGTGCTGCCTGTGCAGGAGAAGTAAACGGAGAAGTTGTAGACCTGAGAACAGTTATTGACAGTGACTGCGAATTAAACATCCTGACAGCAAAAGATGAAAAAGGACTTGCAGTTCTCCGCCATACAGCATCCCACGTACTTGCCCAGGCAGTACAGACCTTATTCCCGGATGCAAAGGTTGCTATCGGACCTTCTATTGATACAGGATTCTACTATGATTTCGACTGCCCTCCATTCTCCCGTGATGACCTGGATGCAATCGAAAAAGAAATGAAAAAGATCATCAAAAAAGGCGCTAAGATTGAACGCTTCACAAAATCAAGAGAAGATGCCATCGCATACTTCCAGGAGAAAAATGAACCATACAAGGTAGAACTTATCGAAGATCTTCCGGAAGGCTCCGAAATCTCTTTCTATTCCCAGGGAGACTGGACAGACCTCTGCGCAGGTCCTCACCTTATGAGCGTAAAGGGTGTAAAAGCATTCAAGCTTCTCTCCTCCTCCAGCGCCTACTGGAGAGGCAGTGAAAAGAACGCAATGCTCACACGTATCTACGGAACAGCTTATGCTTCCAAGGATGAGTTAAAAGAACATCTGGAACAGATGGAAGAAGCAAAAAAACGCGATCACAATAAACTTGGACGTGAAATGAAAATCTTCACAACTGTAGATGTAATCGGTCAGGGACTTCCACTTATCATGCCAAACGGTGTAATCATGATGCAGGAGCTTCAGCGCTGGATTGAAGACGAAGAAACAAAACGCGGATATATCAGAACAAAAACTCCGTTAATGGCAAAGAGCGACCTCTACAAGATTTCCGGACACTGGGATCATTACAAAGAGGGCATGTTCGTTCTCGGCGACGAAGAAACAGACAAAGAAGTATTTGCGCTTCGTCCTATGACATGCCCATTCCAGTACTATGTATACAAAGCAGAACAGCACAGCTATCGTGATCTGCCTCTTCGTTACGGTGAAACATCCACTCTGTTCCGTAATGAGGATTCCGGGGAAATGCATGGTCTGACACGTGTGCGTCAGTTCACGATCTCCGAAGGTCATCTGATCGTAAGACCTGACCAGATGGTAAAAGAATTTAAAGACTGTATCGCACTTGCACAGTACTGTCTGCAGGTTCTTGGTGTAGAGGAGGACGTAACCTATCACCTTTCCAAATGGGATCCTAACAACAGAGAGAAATACATCGGTGATGCAGAAGTGTGGAATCAGACAGAAGCTCATATCCGTCAGATGCTTGAAGAACTGAACATTCCATTTACAGAGGATGTTGGAGAAGCTGCATTCTACGGACCTAAGGTTGATATCAATGCCAAAAATGTATACGGAAAAGAAGATACAATGATCACGATCCAGTGGGATGCTCTTCTTGCTGAACAGTTTGATATGTACTACATCGATGAAAATGGTGAGAAACAGCGTCCATACATCATCCACCGTACATCCATGGGATGCTATGAGAGAACACTGGCATGGCTGATTGAGAAATATGCAGGTATGTTCCCGACTTGGCTCTGCCCAGAACAGGTTCGTGTAATTCCGATCTCTGAGAAATTCCACAACTATGCCGCCAAAGTGGAAGCACAGTTAAAAGAAAACGGAATCCGCTGCTCCGTTGACCAGCGTTCCGAGAAAATGGGCTACAAGATTCGTGAAGCACGTCTTGCAAGAGTTCCATATATGCTCATCGTCGGTGCCAAAGAGGAAGAAGAAGGCAAGGTTTCCGTAAGAAGCCGTTACCTTGGTGATGAAGGAATGAAAGACCTTGGTGATTTCCTTGCAGCGATCAAAGAAGAAATCAAGAATAAAACAATCCGCAAAATTGAAGTACAGGAAGAGAATAAATAATCTTCCCTTTCAGATAAGTACAGAAACTGTTATTTCTGTTAAAAACAGGGCTGTCGTCAATGAACTTTTGGTTCATACGACAGCCCTGTTTTATTATTCTTTCACTTTTTCCTCAAAATATCAGCATTTTAACCGAATCAAATAAAAGAAAACACTTCCCGTGCTGATCGCACAGCTTCGAAGCGCAGACTTTCTGAAATTCGACATGGGACAGGTGTATGTAATGATCGCCTTTTCCATCTTCCCGGTCATCATTGTTTACATTCTTCTTTCCAGATTCATTGTAGAAGGTGTTTCCGCAGGTGCGGTCAAGGGTTAAATACAAAAAGCTGTCTGTTCCGGATGCAGATACCTCCGGAAGCCAGACAGCTTTTTTAATTATTTACAGTACTGTTCTGTAATGATGTTACTGTTTACAGCTCAGAGTTTTATTTTCTTAAATCTCAGCCAGTTTCAGCAGATCCGGGATCTTGGATTCCCAACCAAGTGCCATGATATGTACACCCTGACAGTATGGCTTACACTCTTTGATAATACGTGCAGCGATCTCAACACCTGTGATACCTGCTTTTGTCTTTTCTTTGTCTGCTTTCAGTTCCTCGAGCATTTCGTCCGGAACATGAATGCCGGCAACGTTGTTGTTCATGAATTTAGCCATTCCAGCGGACTTCGGAATGATGATACCAACCTGTACAGGTTTTCCGAACTGTTTTGCTTTTTCCATAAATTTGATGAATTTCTCCGGCTCAAATACTGCCTGTGTCTGGAAGTATTCTGCACCTGCAGCTACTTTTCTTTCCATTTTTGCAAGCTGTGCGTCAACGGAATCGCTGCATGGAGATACAACAGCACCCTTGGAGAATTTTGGCGGCTCACCAACCAGTTCGTTTCCGCCAAGATCCACACCGGATTCCAGAAGCTTCACTGTGTGAAGAAGGGATACGGAGTCAAGGTCGAATACAGGTTTTGCCTGTGGGTGGTCACCCATCTTTGTATGGTCACCTGTAAGGCAGAGGATGTTGTCAATACCCAGCATTGCAGCGCTGAGAAGATCAGACTCCAGAGCGATACGGTTTCTGTCACGGCATGCAAGCTGGAAGATCGGATTCATGCCTGCATCCTTGAGAACTTTACACATTGCAAGAGATCCAAGACGCATAACAGAAGACTGGTTATCAGTTACGTTAACTGCATGAACATCCTTAAGGTATGTTTTTGCTTCTTCTACCAGTTCATCTACGTGGATTCCTTTTGGCGGTCCTACTTCTGCAGAAACTACAAATTCACCACGGTCGAATAATTCTTTCATTTTCATTGTACATTGCTCCAATCATTATAATCTATTTTAATTCATCGTCTGTTGCAAAGTTATGAATCTGTGTCGGACATTTCAGCGCGAGGGCGACTACATGTGGTGGAATAACGGCGTAGCCGAGCGCTGCGTGTATCGCGGGGGCGGCTGGATCGACGGTTCGAACGCTGGTGTGTTCTCCCTCAGCGGCATCAACTCCCGCGGCCGTGCGCACGCGTACCTCGGCTTCCGTGCCGCTTATATCCCGGAAATCCGGTAATCTGGCAATCTGAAAATCTGGCATGAGGGTGGTACGGTGATTCCTGTGCCCGAGCTGTTGGAAGCTGCGGAGAAGTATTTCCGTAAGGTGAGCAGGGGAGTTGCAGCTTCTGTTGTTTTCAGTATAGAAACAGTAAGTGAATCGGTTATCGGAGATGTAAATCAATTGCATTTTTTATTGGAGAATTTGATTGATGAAGCTTTGTCTGTGCCGGTTGCGGGAAAAATTCGCCTGACTTGTGCAGTAGAAGATGATTTTGTGCGTTTTCTTTTTACAGATATGCGGCGGGAGAAAACAAGGGAAGAGTTGAATCAACTGTTTTACCCGAATCTGGTACGTATGACGGCCGGTGAAAAGGGAAAGTTGTGTGGTACGGAGTACTTGTTATGCAAACAGATTATTCGCGACCATGACGAATTTGCCGGAAGAAGAGGATGCCGCATTAATGCAGAACCTGCAGAGAAAGGGGGATTTGCCGTATACTTTACGCTGCCCCGTTATCTAAAAAGAATTCAGCCGGGAAGATAAAGGCTTTTCTCGGAGCAAATTAGAATAAGTAAGGATGAAAAGATATGAAATATGGAAGCTAAGAAGTTTAAAGTCATTATTGTAGAGGACGTAAAGCTGGAATTAAAAGGAACGGAAGAGATATTCCGTCACGAAATACCGGATGCGGAAGTTATCGGTACCGCCATGACGGAACAAGAATTCTGGAGTTTGATGGAAGCCGGTGTGCCGGACCTTGTTTTACTGGATTTGGGTTTGGGTGGCTCCACTACTATCGGTGTGGATATTTGCCGCAATATATTTAAGCGCTATCCGGATGTACATGTGTTGATATTCACCGGAGAGATTTTAAACGAAAAATTATGGGTGGATGTCCTTGAAGCGGGAGCTGATGGTATTATTCTGAAGACTGGAGAATTGTTGACCAAGACAGACGTACAAGCTGTTATGGATGGGAAAAAACTTGTTTTCAATTATCCCATATTGGAAAAGATTGTAGAACGTTTTAAAACTTCCGTCCGGAATGATACGAAACGGCAGGAAGCTGTTATCAGTTATGACATAGACGAATATGACGAACGTTTTCTCCGTCATCTTGCTTTGGGGTACACAAAGGAAATGATTGCCAACCTGAAGGGAATGCCGTTTGGCGTGAAATCTTTGGAGAAACGGCAGAATGATTTGATAGGACGCCTTTTTGGAGAGTGCGAACGAGTGGGAGTAAATGCTACGCGCCTTGTGGTGCGTGCACTGGAACTGCGTATTCTTGATATTGACAATCTGGAAGCGGACGAGGAATAATTTCGAATACCGAGTAATTATGAGGAATAAATGGCGAATGCCCCATCCCGCAACGATGTTCTTCCTGCTGACACTGGGAGTTATCTTTCTGTCGTGGATATTTGATGTCTACGGTTTGAGTGTGCGTCTGCCTCATACAGGCGAAGAGATACGTGTACAGAGTTTATTGAGTCCGGAAGGCATTCGATGGCTGCTGCGTCATGTAGTAACGAATTTTACGGGTTTTGCCCCGTTGGGGCTGGTTATCGTGGCGATGTTCGGGATAGGGGTTGCACAACATTCCGGGTTTATAGATGCGTGTATACGCAAGGGCATACGCGGACGGGTACGTAATCCGTGGCGTATCATACTCAGTGTTATTGTTCTGGGATTACTGTCCAATGTAGTGGGTGATGCCGGATACATCATATTGCTGCCTATCGCTGCAACGTTATTCCATTCGGTAGGATTACATCCCATAGGCGGAATCATAGCAGCTTATGTATCGGTGTCGTGCGGTTATAGTGCCAATATACTTTTAAGCACACTCGATCCTATGCTTGCTGCCACAACACAGGAGGCTGCCGATATGACGGATGTGTTGGGCGGACGGATCGGACCTCTGTGCAATTATTATTTCTTTTGTGTATCCACTTTCTTGTTGGTATTCATTATTTACCATATAACTTGTAGAAAACTATTGCCGGGATTAGGAGAATACAATGGGAGTAATACCTTCTGCGGTTATAAGCAACTGTCTCGAAAGGAGCAGAGAGCTTTGTGGGGAGCTGTCATTGTCGGCTTGCTCTATGCGGCGTTTGTTCTGTGGGCTACATTCTCTTCATGGGGTATATTGAGAGGTGTTAATGGCGGATTGATCCGTTCTCCGTTTATTATTGGTATTCTGTTCTTGTTATCTTTGGGGATAGGTTTAATGGGAATGGTGTATGGATTCGTTTCCGGACGTTATCGTACGGACAGTGATGTGATAGAGGGGCTGACCCAACCGATGAGGTTATTGGGTGTTTATTTCGTAATCGCTTTTTTTGCTTCCCAGATGTTTGCTTGTTTTGAGTATTCCCATTTGGATAAGTGTATCGCAATAATGGGAGCGAATGTGCTTTCCCCCGTTCGTTCGGATAGTTTGTGGATATTGATATTATTTATCTTGTTTACTGCTCTTATTAACCTCATTATGGTTTCTTCCACATCGAAGTGGGCGTTTATGTCGTTCATTTTCGTTCCGGTATTGGCGGGTATGGGGATTTCTCCGGATATGGCACTGTGTGCATATCGTATCGGTGACAGTGCAACGAATGCGATTACTCCTTTTATGTTTTATATGCCGCTTGTTCTGACGTATATGCAGCAATATGATAAGCAGTCTACCTATGGTTCGTTGCTTAAATATACGTGGAGGTATTCATTGGTTATTCTTATTGCCTGGACTGCTTTGTTTGTGCTTTGGTATCTCTGTAAACTACCGCTGGGATTATAATGTGCAACTATCATAAAAAAAAGAAAATGCTAACAAGTTATAAATAAACCTATTAGCATCTTCTTTTGTGATTCCGTTGCGATTCGAACGCAAGACCCACGCCTTAGAAGGGCGTTGCTCTATCCAGCTGAGCTACGGAACCATCCTTAATTGCGGTGCAAAGGTACGTTTTTTTATGAAAACTACAAATTTTACACCCAAAATATTTATTATTTATATTAAAATAATAGACCTATATATGAAAAGTAAATAGTTGTTCTATTGATATACAATGTTTTAGATAGCATAACATTTTTCTTTAAAAGAGAACTAAATCAACCCACATTTCAAAAGAATCTGTATAAATTCAAAATCTTATCAGCTAAATCTCAATAAAACTTTGCTTTTACAGAAATTCTCCTCGGCTGATATTACTTATAGTATATTATAATTGGTAATAAGTATCGTTAGCCATAATGATTGCATCTTCTAAAGTACCGCCATTTTGTTCTACAAATACGATAATGGCATCTATAAACTCGTTGAAAGAAGCAACATCTTCACCTGCTATTTTTTCATTATAATCTTCCTCGGTGAAGTCTAAACTTTCTATTAACTCAGTTTTCATATCTACTCAATGATTATTATAGTATCATTATTAATGCCTTTTTTTGCAAAAATAATATATCGCCATGACTTCTTAGCTATTATTTGCAAATAATATTTACTATTACAATATATTATAACAGACATATTTGTTATCGGGATTTTACCTCTGATAGCTGCAATATGAATATGATTCAACTCGTTACAGCTTATTCAATTCACTATTAATAATTGTCTATGTTTTTCTAAATCTTTTTTTCAAACTGATACCAACGATTAGATAAGTTTTTTATTTTGGTATTTCTTTTCTCTTCATAAAAGACAATTCTAATAATATTTTCAACCAAATTAATAATTAACTTCTATTTTCAAACAGGATATACACATTACTAAACGACACTCAGTGATAAGCTTATTATATTTGTAGCACTAAACCAAATACTTAATATGATGATATTCAAAAGTCATTTTTACATTTATGCTTTCTTATCCTCTATCATTATGTTGATTGGATGTGCAGATAATGACATGCCCATAAAAGATAAAGAAGAAAAACCACCTATCACAGATGAAGAAAACCCGCCTCTGTCGCCAAATGAAAATACAGAAGTAGCCCTATTCAATATTCTTAATCTAAACTATCCCGGATTGGCTACTGTTAAAGCGCTACATGAAGCAGGTGATGCTACTACTGCTTTAAAAGAACTGTTAGCTTACTACAGAAACAGAAAAAACATAAAGAATCCCAATGTCACATCAGACCCTCCCAGTGATGTAGAGCGTGGTTATGCAGACTATGCCATAGATGAATATCGTTTCTATGTAAACGATAATTATTTGGAAGATAAGATTTTGAAGAAGCCTTATTCACTACAAAACAGTGATAAAACAATAAATTGGAAATTTACACCTAAAGGTGCAGATAATGAATATCAAAAGCAATTACATCGCCACAATTGGATGCCGCTTCAAGGAAAATCCTATCAAGAGTCTCATGATGAGAAATATATGCTTTCATGGAAAGAAGTGTATACCGATTGGATTGCCAAGCACCCTCTACCCGAAGGTAGCCCTGACAAGTTCAAATGGTATCAACTTCAAGTATCCACACGTATTATGGGACAAACGGAGTTATTCGAATATTTTAAAAGTTCTCCTAACTTTACATCGGAATGGCTTTCTTTTTTCTTGATACATTTTGCGGAGCATGCCGATTATTTATCTCAATACAAATATGCCGGTGGAAATAATATCTTGTTAAGCCAAGCTGTAGCATTAGTGTTTGCAGGAACTTTATTTCCAGAGCTGAAGAATGCCTCGCAATGGCAAAAAACAGGTTATGATATCATTAATGACCAAACTTCAAAGTTATTTTTGGATGATGGTATGACAAATGATTTGTCTTTGCATTATCATATAGGTATATTAGATGGACTATACGATCTCAAACGGCTGCTCCTTCAGAATGAAGTTCCGGAGAATTTGCTGTCGCCAAATCTAAATGAGGTACTTTTAAAAGCCGCCAAAGTAGTGATGCATTTTACCTACCCCAGTTATTTTACAAAAAACAGCAAAGATTGTACTCCTGCTTTCAATGATTCATGGGTTAAAACCCGAAGCGTGCTAAATAAAAACTTTAAGAAATATATGGAAATGTTTCCTGAAGATTCCGAGTTTGAATATATGTCCACGTATGGTAAAAGTGGCACTTGTCCGAGTACACAAATAAAAACATTCCCTTCTTCTGGTTTTTATGTACTACGTAGTGGTTGGGACCCACAATCTACAGTGCTGATTCACAGTAATAATGTTTCTTTAAAATTGGGAGACTCAAGCCATAACCAACTTGATAACGGTACATTTGAGTTATATCGTAACGGACGTAACTTCTTTCCCGATTCCGGTGTTTGTGCATATATGGCAGAGGATAATGAGAAGGTTATGGAACTACGCAGATGGTTTCGTCAGACCAAAGCACATAACACAATGGTTTTAGGCAAAACCGCAGACCATGAAGAAACCGGAACGGAAAATATCAATAAAGCCGCCGGTACTTTATTATTATTCGAGGAAAAAGATGAATATCAACTTATTGTAACAGAGAATCAAGGATATAACAACTTCAAGCATCGTCGATCCATCTTTTACGTCAAACAGCCACAGGATTTTTTTGTGCTGGTAGATGAAGGATTCGGGACTGCTACCGGATATGCAAAATTATATTTCCATCTTTGTGATGGAAAGTCTGTTGATAATGTTCTTCTGGATAAGGAAGAATTTGGTGCACATACCACCTTTGATAATAGCAATAACCTGTTAATTCGTACATTCGGAGAGGCGAGCAGGAATCTTATCTTTAAAGAGTTTGATGGTCGGATATCCTACCAAACAGACAGGAAATATGAACACAGAAAGTCCTATGCAGTTGTCATGCGGAAACCGGACAATAATCCCGTACGATATATTACGGTACTATATCCCGTAGACTCAGCCACAAGTCCTGTAATTAAGGGACAGTTTGTCAATACAGGTAATGAAGATAAGGTATCTGTCAATGTTACAATTAACAAGAAACTATACAATTTAAGCTATAGCCTTAATAAAAGAAGGTAATCTTGTTTAAATCTTATAACTGAAATAATTATAGCCTCTCTACTTCATAATCGGGTCAGTCTAAAATTTCATCCCTCTTTGTTTACGTAAAATAACACTTGTTACTACTCTCGTAAAAAACTCAAAAAAGGTAAAAAGGTTTTGCTTCTATGCTTTAGGCAACTAACTTTGAAATATCAATATTAAAATAATAAAAGCATATGAAAAAATTAATCTTATCTCTTGCACTTTGTTGTGCAGCTACTAATTTCTTTGCGCAGAATGCTGATCCGGCACAATTGGTTAACGAAGGTAAAGCTGCACTTGAATCTAAAAATTATCAGGTTGCATTTACAAAATTCAGCACCTATCTGACACAAACCAACAATCAAGATTCGGTAATTGCTTTTAACTGCGGCGTTTGCGCTGATAAAATTAAGAAACCGGCTGAAGCTTTGAAATATTTTGATATAGCTGTACAGAAAAAGTATAACTTGGCAAATGCTTATATAGGCAAGGCAGGTGCGTTGAAAGATTTGAAGAAAAATGATGAATATGTTGCCACTTTGAAAGAAGGTCTGGAGGCTGTACCCGGTAATAAGACATTAACTAAGTTGTATGCCACATATTATGTGAATCAAGGTATTTTAGCACAGAGAGCTAAGAAAAATAGTGCAGCAGAAGATGCTTTTAAACAAGCTCTTGAGATTCAGCCGAATAATGTTAATGCTCTCAATAGTTTAGGTACATTACTTTACAGTCAGGGTGCTACTACATTGAAAACTGACGCTGAAAAGGCAAAAGTAGAATTTAAAGAAGCAAAAGAATATTTGGAAAAACTTATTCCTCTGCTTTCTCCGAGTAAACCGGCTCAGAAAAAGATGATAGACAATGCCAATACTATGTTGAATTTTATAAATACTCAATTATAAGATTTATATATAATACAGAAAAGAGGCAGACCGATAAAGATCTGCCTCTTTTTTAGTTCTCATGGTTATATTTTCTGCTTTAATTTTATTTGCCTCTCTTCAATACCATTGCCGTACGTGCCGGAATGTAAAGTTTAAGCCACTCTTTTTTCTCTTTTTTATATAAAGGGTCTGAAAGAGTAAAATGCTTCACTGTATCATCAGTCAGTCCATGGCCGCCATAATCAGGATTATCTGTATTTAAAATGACTTCGTACTTACCGGCAGGAACTAAAAATCCATAGTCAGTGAAAGACTGTTTGGGGTTGAAGTTGAATACAAATATCAAATCCTTACGCATATACGCCAATATCTGATCACCGTCATTATGCCAGATTTCCTGAATTGGTGTAGTTTGGAAGTTTTTTACGCTTTTAATAACTTCCAACATGGCGCAATCAAAATCGCCCAGATAATGATATGCCAGATTCTTATTATCTACCAGATTCCATTGACGACGGGCATATTTGCACGACCAGCCATTGCCTTCACGGGGGAAGTCTATCCATTCGGGATGACCGAATTCATTACCCATGAAATTAAGATAACCGCCATTGATAGTCGATGCTGTGAGTAAACGTATCATTTTATGCAAAGCAATACCGCGATGTACCGTATAATTTTCATCGCCTTTTTGCATATGCCAATACATATCGGCATCTATCAAACGGAAAACAATGGTTTTGTCGCCTACCAATGCCTGGTCATGACTTTCTGCATAAGATATTGTTTTTTCGTCCTGGCGACGATTGGTTACTTCCCAGAACATGCTGGACGGTTTCCAATCTTCATCTATCTTTTCCTTGATAGTCTTAATCCAATAATCGGGAATATTCATAGCCATGCGATAATCAAAGCCATAGCCGCCATCTTCAAATTTGGCTGCCAGACCGGGCATCCCCGATACTTCTTCTGCAATGGTGATTGCCTTGGGGTTAACTTGATGAATCAAGCGGTTGGCAAGTGTCAGATAACAGATCGCATTATCATCTTGGTGACCGTTGAAGTAATCCCCATAATTACAGAATGCTTCGCCTAAGCCGTGACTGTAATACAACATAGAAGTCACGCCGTCAAAACGGAAACCGTCGAAGTGATATTCTTCCATCCAATACTTGCAGTTGGATAGTAAGAAATGGATTACTTCATTCTTTCCATAATCAAAGCAAAGCGAATCCCATGCCGGGTGTTCACGACGGGCACCCGGGTAGAAATATTGATTCGGATCACCGGCAAAGTTACCCAAGCCTTCAACCTCGTTCTTCACTGCATGAGAATGAACAATATCCATGATAACGGCAATACCCATGCTGTGGGCAGTGTCAATTAATTCCTTCAGCTCTTCCGGAGTACCGAAACGGGAAGAAGCCGCAAAGAAACTGGAAACATGATAGCCGAAACTTCCATAATAGGGATGTTCCTGGATTGCCATAATCTGAATACAATTATATCCGTCTTTGGCTATGCGTGGAAGAATCTTTTCCTGAAACTCTCTGTAACTGCCTACTTTTTCCTCCTCTTGTGCCATACCGATATGGCATTCATAAATCAGCAGCGGGTCTGTAGCAGCTTTGAAAGTTTTTTTCTTCATCTTGTATGGTTTCTCCGGAGACCATACCTGCGCACTGAATATTTTGGTTTGCTCATCTTGGACAACCCGGTTGGCCCATGCCGGGATACGTTCGCCGCAACCGCCGTCCCAATATACCATTAACTTATACAAGTCACCGTGTTTCATGGCATCAGCCGGGAGCTTTATTTCCCAATTACCGTTTGCTTTTCGTTTCAGACTGTATTTTTTCTCTTCTTTCCAATCGTTGAATGTACCAATCAGGAAAATCTGGGTGGCATTGGGAGCCCATTCGCGGAAAACCCAGCCGTTATCAGTACGGTGCAAACCAAAATAAAGGTAGCCGGATGCAAAATCCGACAATGTCTGTTTCCCTTTATTGGTTAACTCTGCCTCTTTTTCAGCGGCATGTTTATGGCGGCCGTTTATGGCATCTGCATATGGTTCCAGCCAAGGATCGTTCTTAATCAAATTCAGTGTTTCCATAGAGGATTGTTTTTGGGTATTTGTATTATGCTTTAACTTTCACAATAACTTTTTTCACGCCGTCCGGAGTGATTCCGGGAGCATGTCCGTCTTGTGGGAAGAAAATGGCAAACATACCCGGTTTTACTTCGATATAGCTTTCTGCCAGACCGGTAAAGAAAGTAATATCCTTTTCCGCGTTATAAGGAGCATCTTCCGGCACACAATCTTTTGCTGCGGTATAACCCATTATTTCAGTACCTGACAGAGGTATTTGGATATCAATAAAGTCTTTGTGCGTTTCCAGTTTGGCATCTTCCTTTGTTTTAGGTTTGGTTTGCGCTACGTTTACAAGCAAATCCTTACCTTTAAGTTCGGTTTTTCCCACTTCCAAAGCGTTTAAATCGTGTGATTTCAAAAACTCAATAGCCTGTGCGAATAAAGGATTCAGCGAAGCATATTTCTCTATGTTTTCAAGTCTGTCTACTACCATAATTCAATTGTTTTTAAATTAGTTTTTAAATTTATTCAAAGTCGTCTATCGTGTAATTCACAAAGTCGGAAAAACGTTTCAGTTGCCTGAAAATATCATCTGTACGTTCCAGAAAATCAGAAGCCAAAAAGAAACTGTCAGGCTGATGACAGGAAACTGTATATTCTTTACATTGCAGATATTTCAAATACGGATAGTCTTTAGAGAAACCTTTTGGAGCTGTTTTTAGGAAATTCTCGCCGACAACGGGAAAATATTGTTTAAAAGCCGGGTCTTCGACAATTCCTCGAAACTCATCCATGTTATCATAAACCGCTTGCCTCAAGGCTTTCAGCAGGGGAGAGGGCGGGCAATAACTGCCACCTGCCAAAAGGCAGTTGCCCGGTTGTAAATGAACATAGTATCCGCAATGGTCTGATTTCTTTCCTTTGGCATTGATATAGCCGCCAAAATGATTTTTATAAGGCGTTTTATCTTCGGAAAACCGTGTGTCTCGGTAGATACGGTATGTACAGTCTCTGGCTTCAATGCCGCGAATACTTTCGTCAAACAATGAGATACGGGAGATAATTACTGTCAGCAAGTTCTCAAACTCGTTCCGGGCATTTTCATACTGCTCCCGATGGGCGTTGAACCATTCACGATTGTTGTTGGCGGATAGTTCTTTCAGAAATTGAAATATAACAGGGATGTTCATATCGTATATATCCTTATTTCTGCCAAATTTACGGATAATATTTCTAACATGCTACAAATAGGCATAAAAAAAGCATCGGCTTGGGTAAACCGATGCTCCTTACACATTTATCAATCAAACAGACGCTTCTGTTTTTTGATGTACTTACTTATCACAAGCAGGTACGTCTCCTTTAATTAATCTTATATCTAATACTATGAAAAACACATCTATATAACGTTACACTTTCAGATTTTGTTCATAAGGGTAAGGATAACTTTAGTATTTGTTATATCTTTGTCGGAAAAATAAATAAAAGATGGAAGAGTATAAATACGATGAAGAAAGTGTTAATGCACTGGTTAAGTGGGCTGAAACGGCAACATTTCCTGAACAGGTCATGTTAAGCGATGCTGAAAATATATTTGATGTAAAAAGGTATGTACGGGCTAATTTGAGCGATATAGCCGCCCATTACCCTGACGAATTCTATAATCCGGCTATTACCCGTTTATATAGATTAAAAGATAAAATGGAAGGTAAAGATAATGCAGAGTGATTTGGTCACCCTGCATTATCTTTTTCATAGCTTTATTTTGAGAATCTTGCCACTGTATCCTTCTACAGATATTTCTGTCGCCTTATAAGGCAATAAGCTTATATTTTCTTCTTTACCGGTCAATAAATCTACGGCTCGGTATTGTTCCATTTGCGGTATTTGCAGAAAATCGAAAGCGTGGGAAGGAATATTGATTGCAAGGTCTGCCGATATATGGTCGAAGTTCACGACAAACAGCAATAAATCCCGTCCGTACTTGCGCAAGAAAGTATATTGTTTATGTTCGTTGAAGCGCCAACCATTGATGTTGGCATACATCAGGTCAAAGAAATCTCCTTGTGAAATCGCTTTTTCTTCATTGCACAATGTTAATATGCGTTGATAGATGCCATACAAATGCTTCTGATTGTCCGTCAGCATCTTCCCGTCAAATTTTCCGCCGTTGCGCCAGCGGCGTATGGTGTCCACGCTCCAATAGTCAAAGATAGTGGTACGTCCGTCTCTGCCGCTGAATCCTTCGCTGTCCATCCCCAGCTCGCCGAACTCCTGTCCGAAATAAATCATCATGGGATTTACATTCATACAAGCCGATACGATGAGGGCGGGAATGGCTTTACGCGGATTGCTTGCAAAGAAATCGGATAAAAATATTGAAAACGCAAAAAATATTCAAAAGACAATGGGGGATGCAGGATTTGATGTTGAAGTTATAGAAATGGATTTATCAAGTAGACAAGATATTTTAAAAATGATTGATATGGCTAAAAGTTATGGACCTATTAAAATGCTTGTCAATGGTGCAGGGGTTTCACCTTCCCAAGCACCAATTGAGGCTATTTTAAAAGTGGATCTTTATGGAACAGCTGTTTTATTAGAAGAAGTAGGAAAAGTAATTACAGAAGGTGGCATTGGTGTAACAATTTCAAGTCAATCAGGTTGGCGTATGGAACAACTTACAGCTTTAGAAGATGAACAACTTGCATGTACACCAACTGAAGAATTATTAGACTTGGAAATCTTACAATCAGAAAATATTCAAGATACATTGCATGCTTATCAATTAGCAAAACGATGTAATGAAAAACGTGTGATGGCTGAATCTGTTAAATGGGGACAACGTGGTGCAAGAATCAACGCTATTGCCCCAGGTATTATTGTAACACCGCTTGCAATTGATGAATTTAATGGACCAAGGGGAGATTTCTATAAAAATATGTTTGCTAAATGTCCAGCAGGTAGACCAGGAACTGCGGATGAAGTTGCAAATGTAGCTGAATTATTAATGAGTGATAAAGGAGCCTTTATTACTGGATCTACTTTCTTAATGGATGGTGGCGCAACATCTTCTTATTACTATGGGCCTTTAAAACAAGAAGGAGGAAAATAAAATGAACGATTTTCAATTTCAAAACACAACAAAAGTTTATTTTGGTAAAGACCAATTAGGTCATTTACATGAAGAAGTATTAAAATATGGTAAAAGTGTACTTGTTGTTTATGGAGGAGGTTCAATTAAAAAAATAGGACTTTATGACAAAGTTATAAAAGAACTTAAAAAGAATAATATTGAAGTTTATGAACTTGCAGGCGTTGAACCAAATCCAAGACATACAACAGTTAATAAAGGAGCAAAAATCTGTAAAGAAAACAATATTACAGCCGTTTTAGGAATTGGAGGAGGATCAACTATTGATGCTTCTAAAGCGATTGCTGCTTTAACACTTGCTGATACAGATAATATTTGGGATTTAGTGGAAAAAAAAGTAGCGTGGAATAATGCCTTACCCGTACTAGCAATGCCTACAATTGCTTCAACAGGAAGTGAAATGGATAAATCATGTGTGATTGCTAATGTAGAAAAAGGAGTTAAAAGTGGTATTAATGGGGATATCTTAAGACCTAAAGCAGCTTTCCTTGATCCAACAAATACATTTAGTGTTTCAGCTAAACAAACAGCATGTGGGGGATTTGATATCATGGCTCACTTATTCGATATGAACTATTTTGTTAATAGCGATAAATACCCATTACAATTCAATGTTGTTGAAACATTATTAAGAACAGTAAGAGAACAATTACCAATAGCTATCAAAGAACCAGAAAACTATGCGGCGAGAGCAACTATGTTATGGGCTGCTTCATGGGCATTAAATAGTTTTTGTACATCAGGTTATAAAACACAAGCTCAACTTCATGCTCTTGAACAATTCTCATCAATGTATGATATGACACATGGTTTAGCACTTGCAATCATTACTCCTAAATGGATGACTTATTTATTAAACAAAGATGAAACTGTTGTTGCAGATTTTGCTCGTTTTGGTTTAAATGTGATGGGTATTCAAGATCAAGGTGATGACATGGCTAATGCAAAAGCAGGTATTGTTGCTTTACAAAGCTTTATTAAAGATGAACTTCATTTACCTACATCATTAAGTGAAGTAGGAATTAATGATGAAAAATTTGATGAGTTGAAAGTAAAAGCCTGTTATGGTCAAGACGCGTTATCTAGAGCTTATCGATCATTAAGTCAAGAAGATTGTTTGAATATTTATAAAATGTGTTTATAAAGGAAGATTCGTTCTTCCTTTTTGTTTATAATAAAGTAAAGGAGAGATGACTATGAATAATGTTGTTAATTTTAAAATGATTCTAGAAATCAATCAGTTACTTAAAGAAAATAATATAGAATATTCAATTCATGGTGTAGGTGGATGTACATGTTGTGGTTTAGAAGTAAGACAAGAAGGTAAAAGTTATCCTACAGATAAGATTTTAGAAGTTATTAATGGTTATTTAAAAAATCATTGGATTTATGTTCAAGAAAATAAATATCAACCGGGATTTCTTACGATTCATTCAAAATTTGATAAAAAACCTTGACTATAAACCAACTCTATAGTGTTAGATGTAGTTAAGGGAAGGGGTGTTACTTATGAAAACACATGAATTAGAAAAGGAATTAGGTATTTCAAAACATACAATCTTCTATTATGAAAAAGAAGGAATCGTTACACCACAAAGAGATGAAAATGGTTATCGTAGTTATAGCCAAGATGATTTACAAAAACTCATCATGGTAAAGTTCTTACGTGATTTAAATATTTCGATTGATGATGTAAAAGCAATTTTAAACAATGAACTTGATTTTAAAGAATGTTTAGAAATCAATCAGATTCATTTAGAAAAACAAATTAAAAGCTTAGAAGAAGTTCAAGAAAATATAGAAATGTATGTAAGAAAAGATCTACCAATGTTACCAGCTTTACAACAAATCCAAAGAGAAGTGAAGAATTATAAATTAGGTTATCAAAAAACAACAGATATTGTATCTCTTGGAAGAAGACTTACAAAGAAACTTGCATTAAGAAAATTCTTATATAAGTTTATACCAACATTATTAATTGTACTATTCATTAGCGCACCATCTACAACAACTGTACAAAAAATAATATTTGTGATTTTTATTTCATTATTAATTACAACTGGCTTTATTGCTGCTGATTTCCAGTTTTCACAATTATGGTTAAGATTACCACTTGATCAAACAAGAAATCAATCGGTAGAGTTTTTAAATGATCGTATTCGTTATTATCAATTTAAAGGTTATATAGATAATGTAAAATATTTTTATTCTGTTTTATTGGGTAAAGAAGATAAATTTATAAAGGAATATAAATATGAAGATATTCAAAGTGTAGAACTTCTTTTAAAACATCGTTATGAAAATTATGGAACACCGATTGCGAGAGATTGGTATGTTCTTGATTATCGTTTTGAATTTAAAGATGGGAATCATTTTTACTTCTATTGGCCTTTTACTATTGATGATGATGCACGTTTTATTGGAATGATTTTAGATGAAAAGGTAGAAAATGTTATCGATAAGGCTCATGTCATTGAAGCTTTAAAAAATGGTATTCATTTAAATGATTATGTAAAAACGACTGAAAATTAATTCAGCCGTTTTTCAATGAAATTATTGATAGCTTTTACAGTTTGATTTTGTTGCTCTTTACGTGAAATAGTTGCTTTAGCATCACCTTTTTGATGACCATAGTTACCAAAGTTTGCATGATTTCCACCTTTGATGACAACGATATTTCTTTTATAATCAATTTTCTTTTTAACACTTGTATTTAAAGAACCATAAATAGTAAGTGCATCTTTATCTGATACATCTCCATAAATATAAGAACCTAATAGAATTAAACCATCTACTTTATCTTTATTTTTAGAAACATAGGAAGAAGCCATGGCTCCACCCATTGAATGACCACATATGTACCAATGTTTTATATTTGGATATTGCTCAATAATTTTATTAGCCGCATTTTTATTAAAGATGGCCATATTAAAAGGCATCTTTAATAAGTAACAGTTATAGCCGTTGCTTGTTAAATGTTTTAATAAAGGCAAATAGGCTGTATTTTCTACTTTGGCTCCAGGATAAAAGATAATACCTACATCACTTTTCTTTTCAGGAGTTAGTGTAATAAGATTTGAATTTACTTTTTCCACATTTTTATGATTTAAAATTTCTAGGGCATCGTTTTGTGCGTGATAATAATCATTGACATAAATGCCAAAACCACCCATACAAAGAATTAAAATGATGGATAGTGTCATTAATATTTTCTTTTTCATCTCTAACAATCCTCATGACTATGTTGATAGTATTGTTGAATTTGTGGTGGAAGTTGTTCAAAAGAAAGAGCTTGAACATAACCTTCATCTTCTTTTTCAATGGCTTGATCATAATACCAACATTTATAATTAAGCATTGAAAGTACTTTTTGAAGTTTTTCCATTTCTTGTAATACTTCTTCTTTTTGTTTAACAAAGATTTCTTTTCTTTGTTTTAAAGTAGAATTTCCTAAAGAACATAGGTTCATATATTCTTTAATATCTTTGATTTCTAAACCAGATCTTTTTAAACAATCAATTACACGTAAGGTTTCTATTTCATTTTCACTAAATTTTCTTACCCCATTTACTCTTTTTAAATGAGGAAATAAACCTTCTTTATCATAGTAACGTAATGTAGAAATAGGTAAGTCAAACATTTTTGATATTTCACCAATAGAATACATTTTTAGTTCCTCCTCTTGACCTAAAGTTAAGTTTAGGTATTACTATTAATTTATCATAGAATATAATAATATTCAACTGGAGGAAAAGAAGATGGCTAAAAAAATATGTGTTATTAAAACAAGTTTAAGATTAAATAGTAATTCTGATCAACTAGCAGATGCTTTTATTCAAGGAGCAAAAGAAAGTGGAAATAGTGTTGAAGAAATAAGTTTAAAAGATAAAAAGATTGCTTTTTGTAAAGGGTGTTTAGGTTGTCAAAAATTGGGACATTGTGTAATAGATGATGATGCTAATATTATTACTGAAAAAATTAAACAAGCAGATGTTATTGTATGGGCAACACCTATTTATTATTATGAAATGTCAGGACAAATGAAAGTCATGATTGATCGAGCTAATTCTCTTTATACATCTAATTATCAATTTAGAGATGTTTATTTACTCTCAACAGCTGCTGAAAATGAAGAAGGGGTAGATAAACGTGCTATCAATGGTTTGAAAGGATGGGTTAATTGTTATCCTAAAGCCCACTTTGTAGGAAGTGTATTTGCAGGTGGTGTTGATATTCCTAATAGTATTAAAGATCATCCTGCCTTAAAGAAAGCTTATGAAATGGGAAGAGCGATACAATAATGAAAAGGATTATTTTAGTATTCGTTATAATTGCAGGTTTATTTCTTTTTGCAAATAAACCAATTCATCAAAAAAGTATAGAAAAAGAATGGGGAAGAGAAATAATGAAATTAGAAGTTAATGGTTATACATTTGAAATAGAGTTAGAAAACAATACAAGTGCAAAAGCATTTAAAGAATATGTTTCTAAAGAAAAAAGAGTACTTTCTTTAGATGATTATGGAAACTTTGAAAAAGTAGGAGATTTAGGCACATCATTACCTCGTAATGATGAGACAATAACTACAAAAGAGGGAGATATTATTTTATATTTAGGTAATAAATTATGTCTTTATTATAATCAAAATACATGGGATTTTACAAAATTAGGTCATGTTAAAGATACAACACATTTAAAAGAAGCGATAGGGGAAGGAAGTGTAACTGTTACACTTTATATGGAGTAAAAAATGATAAAGAAGGTATTAAAAATAATAGGGATTGTCATTTTATGTATTGGAGTTATTGCTTTGTTGTTTATTAAGTTTTGGCCTAGTTTAGGAGGAAATGTTAATAAGGAAGATGAAAAGAATTATAAAGCAAGAAACTCTTTATATAAAAAAGGAATATTTCATGGAAATCCTGAAATTCAACTGATGACGGGACAAAAGAATGAATATAAAAATGAAGAAACAGTTCCTAAAGGTGAAATACCTGTTCATCAGTTAAAGAAAATAGAAAAAGCGAAGAACGAACTTAAATGGATTTGGTTTGGACATTCAAGTTCTTTATTACAAATAGAAGGGAAGAATGTATTAATGGATCCTGTGTTTTCAGATTATGCATCTCCTGTACCTTTTATTGGACCTAAGCGTTTTTCTAAATTACCTATTGATATAGAAAACATGCCAATGATTGATGTTTTAGCTCTATCTCATGATCATTATGATCATTTAGATTATCAAACAATTAAACAAATTGATAAAAAAGTAAAAGTCTATTGTGTTCCTTTAGGAGTAGAAAAACATTTACTTCGTTGGGGAATTGATGAAAATAAGATTCATGTCATGAATTGGTGGGATGAAGTAAAAATAGACGGACTCACAATTACTTCAACACCAGGAAGACATTTTACTGGACGTGTTCCTTGGAGAAACAATACGACATTGTGGAGTGGCTATGTCTTTAAAAATGATAAATATACAACTTATTTTACAGGGGATACCGGTTATGGAAATCATTTCGAAGAAGTTTATGAAAAATTTGGCGCTATTGATTTATTAATGATTGAAGATGGACAGTATGATCGAGCATGGTCCAATATTCATATGTTACCCAAAGCTGGCATTCAAGCAATGAAAGATCTTCATGCTAAATGGACAGTTCCTGTTCATTGGGGTGCTTTTTGTATTTGTAATCATGCTTGGGATGATCTAATTAAACAAATTACCACAAGATCACAAAAAGAAAACTTAAATGTGGCGACACCAAAGATTGGGGAAATTGTCGATTATAGTCATATAGAAACTTATCAAGAACATTGGTGGGAAAATGTTGAATAGTTTTTTCATATTATGAAAGCAATTTCAATGATTTTCCTATATAATGTTTGTAGAGAAAACAAGGAGGTAATGAAAATGGGTTTTCCTAAAGGATTTTTATGGGGTGGCGCTGTTGCTGCTAACCAATGTGAAGGAGCATATTTAGAAGATGGTAAAGGTTTATCAGTACCAGATATGTTATTAGGAGGAGATGTTAATACACCAAGAACATTCTTACCTAAAACTGATCCAACTGCATTCTATCCAAGTCATGAAGCGGTTGATTTCTATCATCATTATAAAGAAGATATTGCCTTATTTGCTGAAATGGGATGGAAAGTATTCAGATTATCAATTAACTGGGGACGTATTTTCCCAAATGGCGATGATGAAGAACCAAATGAAGCAGGTTTAGCTTTCTATGACAAAGTATTTGATGAATGTCATAAACACGGTATGGAACCATTAGTTACTTTATGTCATTATGAAATTCCATGGAACATTGTTACAAAATATAATGGTTTCTCTGATCGTAGAGTCATCGATATGTTTGTGAAATACGCTACAACATGTATGAAACGTTATAAAGATAAAGTTAAATATTGGTTAACATTCAACGAAATCAATATTGCATGTATGGGTGAAGGTGGAATTGGTAACCTTTATGGACTTGGGTTAATGGATCCAGAAGATGTTAATGCAGATCATAGAATTCCATTAAATGAATTAAAATCAAATGAACAAATTATGTTTGAAGCATTACACAATGAATTTGTAGCAAGTGCTAAAACTGTTATTGAAGGTCATAAAATCAATCCTGATTTCATGATTGGTAATATGATTGCTCATACAACTTTATATCCACTTACACCAAATCCTAAAGATATCTTAGCTGCTTTTGATGAAGATAACTTTAAAAACAATTTCTGTGGAGATGTTCAAGTACGTGGTGAATATCCATCATTTATCTTTAGATATTTTAAAGAACATAATATTGATACTTCTTATATTACAGAAGAAGATAAGAAGATTATTAAAGAAGGTACAGTTGATTTCTATACATTCTCATATTACATGTCAAATTGTGTAACTGTTGATGAAAATGCTGAAACTACTGCAGGTAATATGTCAAAAGGTGCTAAAAACCCATACTTAAAAGCATCTGACTGGGGATGGCAAATCGATCCAGATGGTTTAAGATATACATTAAACTTATTACATGATCGTTATCCACATACTCCATTAATGATTGTAGAAAATGGTTTTGGAGCATTTGATACAGTAGAAGAAGATGGATCAATTCATGATGATTATCGTATAGATTACTTCAAAGGACATATCCATGCAATGAAAGAAGCTATTGAAGATGGTGTACCATTAATTGGATATACAACTTGGGGACCAATTGATTTAGTATCAGCTGGAACAGGACAATATGCAAAACGTTATGGATTCATTTATGTAGATAGACATGATGATGGAACTGGAGATTTCTCTAGAAGTAAAAAAGATTCATTCTATTGGTATAAAAAAGTTTGTGAATCTAACGGAGAAGAAATTTAAGATAATAAATGGACGATGCTTAGGCACCGTCCAATTTTTTGATAGAAATATAGAAAAGATGATGAAATCATTTTGTAAGCAATTAGATGATTAATATATAATGAAATTACCCTCTATGTTCATCTTTTTTCTATATATTCTTTATTTTGTTAAAAATTGCTAACATTCTCGTAACCATCTGCAAATATCAACAACTTTCACACCTTTATAGTCATAAGTTTCATGATATGTTCTTGCAATTATCATTTTAGGATATGCATCTCTTATTGCAAGTAGTGGAGAATATTCTCTTTCAAATGTTTTTTCATTCGAAATATTATCACTCACTTGAATATATAGTTGTGTTTCACGTTTCTTGGCTACAAAATCTATTTCTTTTTTATAAAGTTTTCCCACATATACTTCATATCCTCTTCTACGTAACTCTAAATAAACAATATTTTCATAAACTCTTCCAAAGTCCATGTTTCTTGTACCATTAACTGCATAACGAAATGATGAATCACAAAGATAATATTTGCTATTATTCGTTAGATATTTTTTTCCTTTTAAGTCATAGCGTTTTGCTTCATAGAAAAGAAAAGCATTTTCTAAATAGCTAATGTATTTTGATACTGTTTTTCTGGTTATTTCGCTTTGACTATTATTTAAGGTTCTACAAATATTATTTGGAGAAAGCAAGTTACCAATATTATCCATCATAAATTCAGAGATGTTGGTAAATTCTGATTTATTTCTGATCTTATATTTTTCAACCAAATCTCTTATAAGGATAGTTGAATATACGTCTCTAACATAGTCATATTGTCTGTTTTCAGTCTTATATACATAAGCTCCAGGCATACCACCAGTTCGTACATACTGATCAAAAGCTTCATCATATTCTTTTGTGATTTTGTAATAAGTGAGATATTCTACAAAAGAAAATGGATATACCTGTATTTCCATTGTTCTTCCAGTAAAAAGTGTTGCTAGATCCGAACTTAGTAAAAATGCATTTGAACCAGTGATATAAATATCGTAGATTCTTTTTACATAAATGCTATTGATTGCAAGTTCAAATTGAGGACATAATTGAACTTCATCGATCAATAAAACATTTGGCATACCCTCTTTGTACTGATTCAAAATGTATTTATGCAATTCATGGTACTCTAATAACTGATCAAACTCTAATTCTTGCAGGTTTATCATTACAATATTCACCTGTTCCTGTAATGATTGCAAGTAAGTGACAAACTCTTGAAGTAATACTGATTTTCCGCTTCGTCTAATACCTGTGATTACTTTTATATCAGGTGTCCCATATAATTCAATCAGCTCGTCTAAATATTTTTTTCTAACAATAAGTTGCATGTTGTTATCTCCTATTACCATTTTTTTAATTTTTTTTATTTTTCGGTATTATCATATACAAATGTATACTAGCATAATAAATGTAACCTGTCATTATTCTATTCCCAATTTTAAAAAAATATTCATTTTTTGGGAATAACTTATGGTGTTGATTCAATGAATTAAAAAAAAGGGAAAGATAATATTTTAGTGAAACTTTAGTTATTCATAAACTTAGATTAGTTGAGGATGTGAAATCAATTGAATTAAAAAAAGATAATAATCATTAGCTCTCGTATTCTTTGATAACATATTTTCGTCAATGAAAGAATCTATTGAAGATGGTGTACCATTAATTGGATATACAACTTGGGGACCAATTGATTTAGTATCAGCTGGAACAGGACAATATGCAAAACGTTATGGATTCATTTATGTAGATAGACATGATGATGGAACTGGAGATTTCTCTAGAAGTAAAAAAGATTCATTCTATTGGTATAAAAAAGTTTGTGAATCTAACGGAGAAGAAATTTAATATAATAAAAGGACGATGCTTTGGCACCGTCCAATTTTTTTAATTATTTTTAATATAAGGATTATGATAGAAAGAATAAACAAGTTGAACTGTCATTACACACCAGATAACCGGTTCACAGAAGATAACAGCCATATATTGAAAACGTGGAATTAAGAAGATAACAAAGATAATCTTTCCAAAGAATTCAATCACACTTGAAATTAAAGGAAGCAGTTTTTGACCAATTCCTTGAAGTGCATAACGTGTTTGCATCAATATTCCAAGCACGGCATAGAAAGGTCCAACAATTGTGAGATAGAGTGTTCCATTATGTAAAACCACTTCTTTACTAGAACCTGAAATAAGTTTTACTAAAGAAGAACCAAATAATAAGATAATGCATGTTACAATAGCAGCACCAACAATATCATAGATATAAGCATAACGAAGTGCTTTTTTAATTCTATCTTTTTGATTTGCTCCTTTGTTTTGTGAAACAAAGGTTGAAATAGCAAGAGCCATCGCTGTAAAAGGCATATTAAAGAACATATAAAGTTTTCTTGCAGCCGTATGTCCAGCAATAATTAAATAACCTAAATTATTAATACCATATTGTAAAATAACAGAACCAGCAGAAACAATACAACTCATGAATCCCATTGAAAAACCTTGTCCTAATAATTCTTTATAAAGATCTTTATCAACTTCAAAATGTTCTTTTTTAGGAAGTAATAAAGGTGTCTTTTTAAACATATAAATGATACACAAAATAACGGAAGTTCCTTGAGAAATAACAGTTGCGACTGCAGCTCCTTGAACTCCCATATTTAATTGAGTAATAAAAACTAAATCTAAAATAATATTTAAAACAGATGAAACAACTAAGAAAACGAGAGGCATAACACTATTACCAATGGCTCTCATTAATCCAGCACATAAGTTATAAGCAAACATAACAATAATAAATAAAACAATAAAGAAAATATAACTATAAGCTTCATCAATAATGTTTGTAGGTGTATTTAATAAATGAAGAAGTGGTTGTAAGAAAATTAAACCAATAAGTGTTAGTCCAATTGAAACAACGATTCCAATGACTAAAGAACTAGCAACTGATTTCTTCAATAATTTTTCATCTTTAGAGCCAAAACTTCTTGCAGTAACAATAGCAAGACCATTTCCAATCCCTAAAGCAAAACCTACAAGCAAGTCATAAATGGAAGTACATGATCCAATCGCTGCTAAAGAAGCATCTCCTAAAAAGTTTCCAACAATCATGGTATCAACAGTATTATAAAGTTGTTGGAAGATATTTGATATAAATAGTGGTAATGCAAAGATGATGAGTGATTTAAAGATTGGTCCATGAATCAAATCAACATTTGCATTAAATGATTTACGTTTTGTCGAATCCATATTCTTCTCCTATTCTGTAATATTACGATTAAAAATTTCAACAAGAGTAAAGATGCCATTTTCATATTCATATTTTTGAATACAACAATTATAAAATCTTTCCGTTTTCTTTACTTTTGCATGTTCTTCCCATGCACGATAGAATTGGGCGCAAGCTGCACCGTGAGAAACTGCTAAAACAACTTGATGATCATTCTTACCCATGATTTCAGTTAACGTTTTATTCATACGTTCTCTAAGTTCAAGTTCACCTTCACCACCGAATTGTTTAAAGAAATCCCCATAAGGTAGTTTAGGATTTAAACATTCATCCTTTCCTTCAAAAGCACCAAAATTCCATTCTTTTAAACCTTTTAATCTTGTATAAGGCATATCTGTAATGATTTCTAAAGTATCCGATGCTCTTTCAGAAGTAGAAGCATAAGCGTGATCAAGAACAATATTATTTTTAGTAAAATATTCTTTAGCCATTTGTGCTTGTTTAATACCTAAAGGAGTAAGTGGTGCATCACACCAACCTTGTATTTTATGTTGCAAATTAAACAAGGTTTGTCCATGTCTCATTAGATATAATGTTTTTTTCATTAAAAAAGTCCCCCCCTCATAATATTGTAATCCTCTTAAAGAAAAGAGTAATTTATAATTAAATATTTTTGTTAATAAGTTGACAAAATGAGTTCTTTATCAATATTTAAATCTGTTTTAAGATACTCTTTTCTTTAAAGAATAATTAACATTATTATAAAAGTACAATACTAAAAGTGCAATCAAGTATAACAAAAAAGAATAACAAAAGTACCATAAAAAAGTACTAAAGAATAATATTTGATATTGAGTATTTTAAAAAAATATTAGGATGATAAAACTGTAATCGCTTACAAGAAATGAAAGTGGTACCATTGTATTTGCGAAAGGGAGGAAAGAAAAATGAAAATAATGAAAAAAGCATTTGCGATGTTTGTTGCTGTGTTTACATTACTAGCAACGTTATGTATGGTACCAGTTTCGGCTGCTACTACAGTTGCTGCTCAACTTTATGGACGTATCGAAGATAATGGGCAAGCAATTTATAAAATGGTATTAGATTATGGAAATGTTAAAGTATCAGGAGTAGATAAAGATACATATACTGTTCATGCCAAAACAACTACAGAAGGTAAAAGACCAGCTGATGAGAAAGCTTATGGGGATTATGATCAAGATAGAACTATTGTTCGTGTAGAAGAAAAAGGAACAAAAGTTGAAATTTATTTTGATGAAAATGATGGTGCTGCTGGAACATTATCATATTTATCTACTGGAGCTAGAAATATTCCTTCAGACATTAATTATACAGTTACTCAAAATACACCTGTTAAAGTAAGTGCAATGGATGGAACTGATTTAGGAGAAGATACTTTTGTTTATTCATGTACTAATACAGTTGTAGATGAAGAAGCTGTTAAATTTACATCTGTGAAAGTGGAAAATGGTATTAATTATCAATATTATGATGCTGGGGATGCAGATTCATTAATCGTATGGTTCCATGGAAATGGTGAAGGAGATTACAATGGTTCTCAAAATAATGTTGCTCAATTATTAGCTAATAGAGGAACAGTTGCATGGGCAACAGATGAAGCTCAAGATATTTTTGGAAATGCTCATGTTATGGCTTTCCAAGCACCAGACACATGGTATTATGCACAAAAAGGTGGCTTATTAGAAAAAGCATATAATGAAATCCAAGAAGTTGTTGCTAAAAAAGGAATCAATCCTAAAAAAGTATATGTTTCAGGATGTTCTGCTGGTGGATATATGACAACTCGTATGTTAATTAAATATCCTAATTTATTCAAAGCTGCAATGATCAATTGTCCAGCTTTAGATGTTGCTACTAAACGTGGTGGAGAAACACCAACAGATGAAGAATTAGCTTCATTAAAAAATTCTCCAACAGCTATTTGGTTAGTACAAGGAGCTACAGATGGAACAGTTAATACAGAAGATTGTTCAAAACGTATATTTAAAGCATTAACTGATGGACAAGAAGTTGTAGAATCTAGACATGAACAAGAATTAGATTCTGATTTCACTACAACTGAAACAAAAGATGGTAAATATAAAATTTCTTTATACGATACAACTGAAGCAGGTAAGTTACAATTCGGAGAAGATTTTGATCAAGATGGTGTAAAAACACTAGTAGAATTTAGTAATCATTGGTCATGGATTTATACATTAAATAATAATCCAGAATCTGCTGATGGAACAAGTATTTGGAAATGGGCTGCTAATTACAATGTAGCAGATACATCTGCAAAAACTGATGACAAAAAAGATGGTACACAAACTCCATCACAACCAACAGCTGATAAAAAATCTCAAAGTGTTAAGACAGGAGATAACGCAGTTATAAGCTCATATGCTATCATGATGTTACTTGCAGCAGGAGCTTATACAACTATTAAAAAAACTGCTAGATAATATTAAGGCGTAAAATAATTAGTATAAAAGTTCAATTTTTAATAAAATAAAATTGAACTTTTTCTTTATGTTTTTTAAATGCGTTATTTACAAAGTGTTAATGTTATCAATAAATGTTTTTTAAGTGTGTTATTTATATTAATTTTTGTGATATATTAAGATATGTATGACTATACAAGGAGATCTATTTATGGGTAAAACAAATTTAAAAATAGAATATGTCTTGAAAGCAGCTAATAATATAGGGTTTGATAATATTGATACATATATATCCAAAATTATATTTGAACATTATAATAAGATACCAACATATACATTAGAAAAAATGTTATCTATTTTAAATGTATCTAAACCAAAGTTTAAAGCATATTTAAATCAAATAGGCTATAAAAACTTTACAGCTTTTAAAGATGAAATTATTTTTGAAAAAATAGTAAGAATAAAACAAATAAGAGAAAGATATGATAAATTTGAAAAAGATAAAATACTATCAGTAATAAATCAATTAAGAAAATCTCCAATCGATATGAATGACATAGATGGCATATGTTATGAAATAAATAAACATGATCGATTTATTGTTTATGGGTCACCAACACTTTTAAATTTATTATTTGATTTTCAAGTAGACATGAAAATGTTTGATAAAACGGTTTTGTTAAGTTCAGTAAATAATGGAAAAATTTTAGTACCAAAAAATAATGATCTTATTGGTCTCTTTACAGCAACAGGAAGATTATTAGGCTGTTGTGATGCAAAATTTCAAGAAGTTGTTTTAGATACAAAGAATACAAAGATACTTTTTAGTAAATCTCAAATAAATAGTGAATATATTGATTTCAGCTTTTCTATGGATACGGATAATGATTATTATGAAATGCATTATGTTTTTTTATTTCTATTTGATTTAATTAAAACGAGATACTATGAATTATATATAAAGGAATGAAAATATGATTATAGGAAAAATAATGATGATACAAAATAGTAGTTCAAAAGAGAGTGTGGAATATTTAATTAGTAAAAAAATAATGGAATTAAAAGGTAATATTAAGGATTATACATTAAATAGATTTATAGAAGAAGTGGGTGTGTCTAAGACTTCGATGGTCAGATATTTAAAAAATATTAATATTAATAAGTTTTCTTATTTTAAAAATGTTATGTACGAAGAATATATGCATGCGGAAGTAGATATGAAAAAGATGAAAAAGGTTATTAAAAATAATTTTCCTCACATACAAACACAAATTTTTAAAAAAATCATGGTATGTAAAAGAATTGTTATATTAGGCGATGGAAATAGGTTTGCATTGTTACTATGTCAAAAAGCGTTGACATATTTAGGATATCCTTGTGAGATACCGGTTTATCTTGGAAGTGAAGAAGAAATTATTGATCAGTTTCACTTGAAAGAAGATGATTTGGTTATTATTGTAAGTTTACATGAAACATATGATGATTTTTGTACAAATAGATCTGTTTTTTATCAAAATGCTAACTATTTAGATGTGAAAATAAAGCCTAAAATTGGGTTTATAGGAGTTGCTCCTAAAGATAATCATCTTTATTTTAACTACAATATAAATCAAAAAAGCTTTGATAAAAGTATGAATGAGTTACAAGTATTCTTTTTAAATCTTGTACAATATGTTCTTTATAAAAGTGGAATATAAAAGGCGTAGCACAAACTACACCTTTTTAATTATTGAAACCAATAATCTAGATAATCATATTTAAAGACGCGGTAAACGAATTTACCACCTGTTGTTTTAAATGTTTTTAATAAAGTTCCATCCTGACTGCATTCACTCCAAGACATTGCGATACCACTATCGATAATTACATTTCCATCTAATTCTTGAACACTACTTACATATCCTGAATAAGCAACAGGAATACTACTTACAAGTTCAACAGTACGATTATTTTCATCTACTAAATATTTATAGTAATAAGATGTTCCTTTCTTTAAGTTGTAGTAAGCATTTGAATAATTTGAATCACTTTTCCAATCATAATCAGGACGTGTTGTACTTACAGCTAGGTTATTATTATAAAGATAGAGATAATATTGACCTTGAGGTAGGGAATTATCTTCTACATAAGTGACACTATGTTGACCAGCTTGCATTGAAAAATCATTTGTTTTATTTAAGAGTAAGGAATCATATCCACTTTCTTGCCAAAAGTTATCAGAACCAATCATGTAATCAATTGTTGGATTTGAATAGATATTATCTAATTTAATAATTGTGGATGTTTCTCTTGAACTAATAATTAAACTTGTTTTATCAATAAGAGCCAGTGAATTAATATGCATCCAATCAAGATCTTCTGCACTATCAGGTAATGAAGTTGTTGAATAATAATCAGGTAATAAATCAATAAGATCTACAAGTTCTGTTATGTTACCAGAATCTTTTTCAATCATAATAATTTTATCTTCACTTGTTTTTGCCTCTTTTTCACTTGCAAGAACAAGAATATTATTGTTGCTATCAAAGATGTAATCATGATGTAATTTATAATTACCTGTATCACAAATTTTAGAAACATAACCAGTTTGTTCCATACCAACTATTTTTGTACTAGAAATACTAAAGTACATGGTGTTGTTTTCAAAAAGAATACGGTGACTTCTATAAGAAACGATAGGAATTTCACTACGATGATGCCGTAATTATCATAAAGTCTCATATAAGCTTGTTCTTCACTATCTTCAGTAACATCGTTTCCAAGAACAGTATAAAGACCGTTAGATAAGGATGATGTATTTGAATCATCACATTCTACTGTAAGATATTGATCACCGCCTTGTAATGAAGGGGCATTATATGACCATGATAAGGTATCAACAACTTTACCTTGTTTATTTGTTAGAGTAACTGTAATCGTATTTGTTTGATTAGGAATTGCTCCAATTAAGAGATATTCATGTTCTGTTGTATAACTGCTTAATGTATTAGAATTCAAAGTTTGTGAAAAATCAGCGTAATTATTACAATGAATTGTGTAACTTGCTTGTAATTCTTCTGTGGTTTTAAAATACATATAAACAGCTGTTGTATTTGTTCCATATGGATTCCTTATTAATAAAGGATGTTGAAAAGTATAGTTATTTAATTTCTTTTGTTTATTAATTTGATTATGTATACGAGTTTGATATTTTTCACTATAAATAGTAGAAAGGGATGTACTTTTATTTTTTAATTTTAAGTAATTTATTGAATTATTATCATTACTGGAAGCTTCTATTTCTGTAGAGTTAGAAAACATGAGATAGAGTGAAGCTATAGAAATAGATAATATTAGTAAAATTAATTTTTTTAATTTATGCATAATCTTTACCTCCACTTCCATTATGTATGTGAATTATGTGAAAAATGTAGCTTTCATTTAAGCAATTATAAAAAAAGTAATGATTATAGAATGAAAAAATGGCTTATATAAATAATAATTTAAAAAAACAAAAAAAGATAGAAAAAAAGCTTTACAAAAGGGAGAGGGGATGGTAATATAAATGGGCACTCGACGAGAGAGTCAAGTGAGAGGACATTGAAAACTGAACAGGAAAGAATAAAACACAACGTCAATTAAGTTAAAGAAATAAAAAAGAGCTAAACAGACCAAAGTTGTCTGAAAGAAATAAGACAATGGAGAGTTTGATCCTGGCTCAGGATGAACGCTGGCGGCGTGCCTAATACATGCAAGTAGAACGCTGAAGCTTGGTGCTTGCACCGAGCGGATGAGTTGCGAACGGGTGAGTAACGCGTAGGTAACCTGCCTCTTAGCGGGGGATAACTATTGGAAACGATAGCTAATACCGCATAAAAGTCGATATCGCATGATATTGATTTGAAAGGTGCAATTGCATCACTAAGAGATGGACCTGCGTTGTATTAGCTAGTTGGTGAGGTAACGGCTCACCAAGGCGACGATACATAGCCGACCTGAGAGGGTGATCGGCCACACTGGGACTGAGACACGGCCCAGACTCCTACGGGAGGCAGCAGTAGGGAATCTTCGGCAATGGGGGCAACCCTGACCGAGCAACGCCGCGTGAGTGAAGAAGGTTTTCGGATCGTAAAGCTCTGTTGTAAGTCAAGAACGAGTGTGAGAGTGGAAAGTTCACACTGTGACGGTAGCTTACCAGAAAGGGACGGCTAACTACGTGCCAGCAGCCGCGGTAATACGTAGGTCCCGAGCGTTGTCCGGATTTATTGGGCGTAAAGCGAGCGCAGGCGGTTTGATAAGTCTGAAGTTAAAGGCTGTGGCTCAACCATAGTTCGCTTTGGAAACTGTCAAACTTGAGTGCAGAAGGGGAGAGTGGAATTCCATGTGTAGCGGTGAAATGCGTAGATATATGGAGGAACACCGGTGGCGAAAGCGGCTCTCTGGTCTGTAACTGACGCTGAGGCTCGAAAGCGTGGGGAGCGAACAGGATTAGATACCCTGGTAGTCCACGCCGTAAACGATGAGTGCTAGGTGTTGGATCCTTTCCGGGATTCAGTGCCGCAGCTAACGCATTAAGCACTCCGCCTGGGGAGTACGACCGCAAGGTTGAAACTCAAAGGAATTGACGGGGGCCCGCAC
>OHAI01000242.1_pt1 | contig 41420 bp, 48 predicted proteins | sample 1577091 | NCBI WGS metagenome assembly OHAI01 (sample SAMEA3541548, study PRJEB24748) | human gut metagenome | biome: human gut; feature: human-associated habitat; material: faeces | place: China | collected 2012
CCGAGAATCGGGCGGCCAAGTGCCGAGCCGTCGTAGCAGCTCTCGAACAGCTTGTCGATGGCAACATCCTCCGGAGAGTCCTCGTACATGTCGATCTCCTCGAGAACGACACCGCGCTCCAGCTCCAGATCCTCCTGTGCAAAGCGGGAATGCAGGAACATATCCGCCAGCAGAGCCACCGCGTTTTTCAGCCGGCTGTCCAGAACCTTCATATAGTAGCATGTGCATTCCTTATCTGTGAATGCATTCGCCTGCCCGCCTAATGCATCGATTGCGATTGCAATATGGCGGGCAGAGCGTTTTTCCGTGCCCTTGAAGATCATGTGCTCGATGAAATGCGATACGCCGCCGAGCTCTGCGGGTTCGTATCGGCTGCCGTTGCCGACCCAGATGCCGACCGACACCGTGCGCATGTTGTCGATCCGTTCGGTAATCAAGCGCACACCGTTCGGGAGAATTCGTTTTACATACATAGGTTTTTACCTGCTTTCTGTTTGTACTCTTTCTCTCTATTTCTTATAGCAGTTATCGCCATATAAGAACAGGGGACATGATCGTCGTCATGTCCCCTGCTTCGTTCTCTAACGATCACAAGTTTAATAATACACCTTATTCCCGTTTTCGTCCAGACTGTATCGGTCACCATCGCAATCATAATAGTCACCGGTGTCGGAATCGTACCAGCCGCCTTCCTCCACAAAGGATTCCGGGTCCACCGCAGTGGTATTCGACTTGGTATCCGTGCTCTTGGACGAATCGGTCGTATCCGTATCGGACTTGCTGTCCGTGCCTGTATCATCGTCGGTCGTGCCGCTGCTGATATCCGCGTCATCATAGATGTATGCATGGATATGGTCGGCTGCAACGTCCAGATCGTAGGTGATATACTCGCCGGAATTACCGGAATAACTCCACTCGCCATCCACCGGAACACGGGTGTGCTCAAGTGTCGGAATGCCGTTCTTGACCGCGCCGACGATCAGCGACGCCATATCAGTCGGCGAAAGCGAGGTCGTGACATACGGAACCAGCTTGCGCATGCTGCCGATCAGCTCGGTGGCGCTTGCACTCTGCAGCTTGGTGAAGATGGCGTTCAGCACAACGCTCTGACGCTCCACGCGCGCCCAGTCATCGCCGGTATCGCCCTTGCGGATACGGCCATAGCACAGCGCCTGCACGCCGTCCAGCGTCTGCAGGCCGGTCTTCTCCACGCCGGAGAACTCCTTGCCCCGCTCTGCGCCGTAGTCCTTGATGACACGGTTGAGCTCCTTCAGCTCGTTATCGTTCTGCACGTCAATGTCCACGCCGCCGATCGCGTCTACGATCTGCACCAGCTGCTCGAAGTCTACGGCAACGTAATCCTTGATATCCGTGCCGAAATTCTCGTTGATGGTGCGGATGGCAAGACTCGGACCGCCGCGGAAATACGCCGCATTCAGCTTGTCCTCACCGTAGCCGTCGATATCTACCAGAGAATCGCGCATCAGGCTGATGAGCTTGATCTTGCCGCGCGTGTTGTCCACGGTGACGATCATCATGCAGTCCGAATGACTCTGCTTGTCGCCCTCGCGGGTATCCAGACCGAACAATGCAATATTCGTAATATTTTCGTCCGCTGTGACGCTCGCCGCCAGATCTTCATCGGACAGCGAGGAGTCATAGGTATAGCCGAACATCGTGCGGTAGCCGTACAATCCGATGCAGAACAGGATCGCCAGCGCCACAACAGCGGCCATCGTGCGGAACAATGCACGCTGCAAGCGTTTGAAAGACATAGTGTTAGTCCTCGAAAGACTTCTCGGTCAGTTCGTGTACACGCAGGGTATTGGTGTAGTAAACCTCGCCTACCGGCATACCTGCGGTGATGGTGATAACGTCGCCAACGCGCAGATCGAGCGCAGTTACCGCTGCCTTCTCGGACAGATGGTACAGCTCAGTGCCGGACTGCGGGCGCTTTTCAACCAGAATCGGCTTTACGCCCCAGGACATGGTCAGGCGGTTAAAGGTCTTTTCACTCGGGGTAGCGGCGATGATCGGCGCGCCCGGACGGTAGGTGGATACAGCGCGAGCGGTAGAACCGGACTCGGTGAACGCTACAATGCCCTTAACGCCCAGATCAGCGGAGGTAGAGCAGGTTGCGTGCGAGATTGCCAGCGTCTTCGTGTCGCCGTCTACGTCCATGTTCTGGAACTCAAGACGGGTTACACGGCGGCGGTCGTAGTGGATGGTCTTCTCTGCGTTCTCTGCGATGCGGCTCATGGTGCGAACGGTCTCTACCGGATACTTGCCGACAGAGGTCTCACCGGACAGCATGATAGCGGAGGTGCCGTCGTAAACAGCGTTTGCAACGTCGGAAACCTCTGCACGGGTCGGGCGCGGGTTCTTAGCCATGGACTCGAGCATCTGGGTAGCGGTTACAACGCGCTTGCCACGGGAAATGCAGGTCTTGATGATGGACTTCTGGATCTCCGGCAGCTCCTCAAACGGAACCTCAACGCCAAGGTCGCCGCGGGCTACCATGATGCCGTTTGCCTCATCGAGAATCTCCTGTACGTTGTTTACGCCTTCCATGTTCTCGATCTTGCAGATGATCTCAACATCTTCCTTGCCGTGTGCCTTGAGGATCTCCTTGATGTCGCGGACGTCCTGTGCGGAACGGGTGAAGGAAGCAGCGATAAAGTCGATGTCCTGAGACAGACCGAACTCAATATCCTCACGGTCCTTATCGGAAACGAACTTCATGTTCAGCTTGATGCCCGGTACGTTGATGGACTTGCGGTTGGAGAGCGGGCCACCGTTGAGCGCCTTGCACACAATGTCGGTGCCGTTCTTGATCTCCTCGACCTCGAATGCAACCAGACCGTCGTCGATCAGGATGCGGGTGCCCGGCTGAACGTCGTTCGGCAGGCCTTCGTAGGTGATGGAAACGATGGTGTTGTCACCCTCGATATCGCGGGTGGTCAGCGTAAACTCCTGACCCTCAACAATCTCGATCTTGCCGTCCTTATAGGTCTTGGTACGGATCTCCGGACCCTTGGTATCCAGCATAATGCCGACCGGCATGCCAAGCTCCTTGCGGGCTGCCTTAACGGCGTCCATGCGAGCCTTGTGCTCCTCATGAGAGCCGTGGCTGAAGTTCATACGGGCAACATTCATGCCTGCCTTGATCATCTCGGGCAGTACAGCATCAGTTGCGGGACCAAGCGTGCAGATAATCTTCGTTTTGCGCATCGAAACATATTCCTCTCTATAACAATATGGTTTTAATAATAAAATTCTCTATACGTATACGTTTTTTATTTTAGCAGTTTTCCCGACACTTTGCAATCATCACCCGAACCCCATTTGGATTTTCATGCTTTTCGACAAAAAAGCAGACCCGCACCGCAAACATCTTGTGTTTTATGATACGCTCTTGTATAATAAAGAAGTATTCCCGTTTGAGAGTATGAAAAACATGAATGAAATGCTTTATCTGTATAAATAGATAAGGTTCTTTAGGAGGATATAGACTATGGCAAATCCGGTTTTGGTGATCATGGCGGCAGGTATGGGCTCGCGCTACGGCGGACTCAAGCAGATCGACCCGATCGGTCCGAACGGACAGATTCTGCTCGATTATTCCATCTACGATGCACACCGTGCAGGCTTTGACCGCGTGGTATTCATCATCCGTCCCGAGCTGCACGAGGCGTTCGAGGACGCCATCGGCAAAAAGGCGCGCCGCTTCATGCAGGTGGACTACGCTTATCAAACGCTCGACAATCTGCCGGACGGTCTGACCGCACCGGAAGGCCGTGAGAAGCCGCTCGGCACCGCGCATGCCGTGTGGTGTGCAAAGGAGCTGACCGCCGGCTGCCCGATCGCCGTTATCAACGCGGATGACTTCTACGGCGCAGATGCATTTCGCAAAATGTATGATTACCTGTCTGCCGCACAGGATGACGACAAATTCCGTTACTGCATGGTCGGATATCAGGTCGAGAACACGCTCACCGAAAATGGCACGGTCTCCCGCGGCGTATGCACCGCAGACGAAAACGGTCTGCTCGCACATATCATCGAGCGCACCGCCATTCACCGCGATGCGGACGGCATCATCCGCTATGATGCGGACGGCGATGCACCCGCCGGTGAGATTGCGCCCGGCACGCCGGTGTCGCTCAATCTCTGGGGATTCACCCCGTCGTTCCTGCCCTCGCTTGATGACGGCCTGCGTGAGTTTTTCGCAGGCAAGCTGCCGAACAATCCGATGAAGGCAGAGTATTATCTGCCGTTCGCGGTGGACACACTCATCAAGGACGGAAAGGCGACCGCAAAGGTACTCACCACGGATTCCCGTTGGTACGGCGTCACCTACCGCGAGGACAAGCCGACCATCTGCGCTGCCGTTGCAGCTATGACGAAAAACGGCGATTACCCCGCTGATCTGTAAAAAGCGAGGTTGTTTATGGATTTTTCTACTGAATTTGTTGCCTTGCGCGACAAGCTGCTGAACGGGCAGGATCCGCATTTCCGTTCCCAGCAGAACGTACAGGTTTCCGGCCGAATGACGGCGCTGCTGAGCGTTTTCAACTCCCGCACGGCCCGCAAAATCCTCGGTCTGATGCCCACCGGCGGCACGAGCCACGCACACGAATACCGTCTGCTGTTCGCCGTGCCCTCGCTCGATGAGCAGACACTTGACGACTGGTGGAAGTACGCGCAGCAGGTCAGCGCCGAGCTGGTAAAGCCGGACGAAAACCACGATTTTTCGCTGATTTCGGTCATTCTTGCCGCCGGCGAGACTGACAAAGCCGTGCTCAAAAAGCTGAAAAAACTGTCTGATGAGCGCAAATACCAGAGCGACAAGCACGGCTGGTCGTCCATCCGTCTGGCGGTCGTGGATCTTGATACGCACAAGGTGCACACCAACCGCATGGGCGATTCGCTGAAAAACATTCTCCAGCCGCTTGTCTGAGACAAATTCCCGGACAAAAATGCGAAAAACCTCTTGAAAAAGTGCATTTAATATGATATAGTATCATGTACGCATATTGCGCGCATAGTCTCGTTATGCGCGATAAGAAAAATGAAAAGCAGTGGAGGAAATTACCTATGACTACCGCACAAATCGCTCTCTCGGTCATCATGATCGTTGCAAGCCTGTTCCTGATCGTTGTTGTTCTGCTCCAGCACGGTGCACAGCAGGGTCTGGGCGCTGTATCCGGCTCTGCAGACACCTTCTACGGCTCCGGCAAGGCAAGCGCATCCGACCGTATCTTTGCTCGTCTGACCTCGATTGTCGGCGTTGTTTTCGTCATCATTGCAATCGTCCTGAACCTCATCCACTAAGATGCAGACGGTTCAGCGACTGCTCCTGCTGCTGTTTGCCGCGTTCGCCGCGCTGACAGTCCTGCAGCAGATCCGCTACGGTATGATCTGCGGACGCAGTGAGCAGGAGGACAAACAGGATGATCCCAAGGCCAAGGCGTGCCGTCAGCAAAGCACGATCTACGCGATCGCAGCCGCGGTCAGCCTGATCGTCAACATCATCATCGGCGCACTCAGCAAGTAAAGCAAAAGCTGTCCTTTCGGACAGCTTTTTGTTTTGAAAATGTCAAGTAAATCGGGCAGCCGTCTTCCATTGTCAAGTGGAAGGCGGCTGTTCTTTTTTACGCAAAAACCGCCTCGATATACGGCTTCACGCCCTGCCACTCGTCAGCATGCAGGCAGCACAGCGAATCATGCGGGATTTCCACGTTTTCGCCCTCTGCAGTATGCCCTACGAGAGATGCACCGTTCTCCTGCGCGCCCGCAAAGTCGGTCAGCGGCACGAACAGCATCTCCGCGACCTCCGGACCGGGCCGGAACGGCGGAATGCCGTCGATACGCGCCAGAAATGTATACGCCAACTCATCGTCAAAGCCGACTTCGCCGCGCGAGTAGCACTGACGATAACTGCCGCCGTCGATCAGGTCGGCTGCTGCCAGCTGCAGTCCGCTCTCCTCCCGTGCTTCGCGCAGCACGCCTGTCAGCGGCGTTTCACCCGGATCAATATGTCCGGTCGAGGTCAAATCAAAGCCGCCCGGAAATAAAGGTCGGTCAAACTGCCGCTGCTGCAGCCACAGGCCGCGCACGCCATTCCGCTCGCCGACCACCCACAGGTGGCACACATGGTGGGACAGCCCCTGTGCATGAACGACGGCTCGCGGGCGTTCTCCGCAGGCGCGTCCGTCTGCATCGTAAACCGTGAGCAGTTCTCCGCTGTTCTGACTGTCAATCAGCGCCTGCTTCTGCGGCCGCGTGAGCTTTTTAATTGCCGCTTCGCGCTGCATGGCCTCGCTCTGCGTGTCGAACATTTCGCTGTACACCAGCGTCACCAGACCGCGTCCGCGCGTGTATTTTGCACCTTTTCCGCTGTTGTGCGCCGCCAGTCGAGCCGTCAGATCGTTCGTCCAGCCGCAGTACAGCGTATCATCCGCACAGCGGAGCACATAGGTATATCCTTTCATCGCATATCCTTTCCGCTCATCGGCTGGCCCGGATGTCACGCTGCGCCGTGAGCGTACAGCCGCGTTTTTTGATCTGCAAACGTACTTTCGCCTTGCTTTTTTCACTGTTGCCGCTGCCGGAAACCAGTATTACTTCGACCTCCGTACCGGGCGGCAGCAGCTCGACCGCGCTGTTGAACACCGGCGCGGGATAGCCCGCCCAGACCGGCGCCATCAGCACCACTCTGTCATAGCCGACAAACAGCGGCATACCGTCCAGCGCGACCGCCTTCTGCTTGACGGCCTCCGGGCAGCCGCGCACAAACGCGGTGAACCGGTTGTACGGCGTTTTCGGCGTAAGCTCAATCAAATCAGCGTTCCGCGCCTTGGCTTCCGCGCGGGCGTATGACCGTGTTGTGCCGCCGAGCGAGTAATATGCTACTGCGGTTTTCATCAAAACCAACTCCTTAGATGCGTTTTCCGTTGAATTTCTGCGCGGCAGCGGCACAGTCCTCTGCGATGATGCAGGCAGCCGCGTTCACCGCGTCCTCGCACGCCTTGTCGATAGCCTTCTGCTCCTCTGCCGGGAACTTGCCGAGCACCCACGCCGCCAGATCGTAATCCGGACGCGGCTTTTTGCCGACGCCGATCTTCACGCGCGGGAAATCCTCGCTGTTCAGATGATAGATAATGTTTTTCAGGCCGTTCTGTCCGCCTGCCGAGCCTTTTGCGCGCACGCGCAGCGTGCCGACGTCGAGCGATACATCGTCCGACAGCACGATAACGTGCTCCGGCGGGATTTTGTAGAACGAAGCCGCATCACGCACCGCCTCGCCGGACAGGTTCATAAAGGTCTGCGGCTTGAGGAACAGCACGCGCTTGCCGCCGAGCATCCCCTCGCCTGCCAGTGCCTTGAACTTCATGCGGTCGATCTTCTGTCCGCTGCGGGCGCAGTAACCCTCAAGTGCACGGAAGCCCGCATTGTGACGGGTATTGTCGTACTTCGTACCCGGGTTGCCCAGTCCGACCACGATCCACTCGATCGGCTGGGATGCCTTTGCGGCTTTTTCTTCATCCAACTTCTTAAAAATATCGAATATTGACATATTTTTCTCTCCGATGTCTGTTTAGTATGCCATGCTGCTGCCGAGCGTGTCGTCATTCTCCACCCAGTCGTGCACATTCACGGTGTCATATGTATCTGTGTCACGGCGGATGATCACCTTCTCAATGCCCGCATTGATGATGAGGCGCTTGCACATCGTGCAGGAGTTTGCGTCCGACATGATCTTTCCGGTAGACATATCGCGGCCGACCAGGTACAGCGTCGCGCCGATCATCTGGTCACGCGGAGCGGCAATAATGGCGTTCATTTCCGCATGCACCGAGCGGCAGAATTCATATCTTTCGCCGCGCGGAATGCCCATCTTCTGACGAATGCAGGTGCCGATGTCGATGCAGTTGGCACGACCTCTCGGCGCACCGTTGTAGCCGGTGGATACGATGACGTCGTTCTTGACGATGACCGCGCCGAAGTTGCGGCGCAGACAGGTTCCGCGCTCAAGCGCAACCTGCGCCATGTCGAGGTAGTAGTTTGTTTTGTCCCGACGGTCCATTTTTGTTTCCTCCTTCTATATAGGAAAACCTGTTAGGTTTGATTGCGTTATTTTCATGCACTGATTATCCGGTGTCGGATAATCTCACCCGAAAATGCACCCATTCTCAAGATACATCCGCCTTGCGGCGCACTGCGCTGCCCGCTCATCGTGTGTGATGAGCACCAGCGTATGCCCCGACCGGTGCAATCGGTCAAACAGCTCCAGCACACTGTCCGCCGCGGCAGGATCCAGTCCTGCGGTCGGCTCATCCGCCAGAATCACGCACGGTTCTGTCACGACCGCCCGTGCGATTGCCACCCGCTGCTGCTGTCCGCCGGAAAGCTGGTGCGGCCGGTGATTCGCCCGATCAGACAGGCCAACCCGCTCCAGAACCGCCAGTGCGCGTTCGCTCCGCTCATGCCGCGGAACGCCCTGCAGCGCCAGCGGCAGCGCAACATTTTCCAGTGCTGTCATGCCCGTCAGCAGCCGGAACTGCTGAAACACAAAGCCGATCTTCTCACTGCGCAGACGCGCCCGCTGTTTGGCCGGCAAATGTGCGACTGCTGCTCCGTCGAGCAGATATTCGCCGTCAGTCAGGCTGTCCAGCAGACCCAGAATATGCATGAGTGTGCTTTTGCCCGATCCGGATGCGCCGGTCACCGAAATGTAGTCACCGTCCTGCACGGTCAGATCGACTGAGTTCAGCGCACAAATGCCGTTCTTAGCATATATTTTACTCGCATGAATCAGTTTTAGCAATGCCGATTCACTCCTTCCCACCCTATCTTTGGCGGGAAGTATACTTATCATACCATGAATATGCGCTTTCCGCAAATTTGTATTGACATTGATCGGCATTGACCTTACTATTATATAGTAATCCGGTAGGAATACGCCACACGAAAGAAGGTTCCCCTATGAAAAATCCGCTGCGCTACCAGCTTTCCGAATATGACTGCGGTCCAACCTCCATGCTCAATGCGCTCGCATTCCTGTTTGAGCGTGAGGATATCCCGCCGGAGGCTGTCCGCAACATCATGCTGTACTGTCTGGACTGCTACGGCTCGGACGGCGTGAGCGGCAAAAGCGGCACCTCCTGTGCGGCGATGATGTTTCTCAGCAACTGGCTGAACGGCTTCGGCAAAATCGGCCGTCTTCACATCTCCACGCAGTATCTGTCCGGTCCGGCGGTGAATTTCGGGCAGAACAGCCGTCTGCGCGATGCACTCCGCTGCGGCGGCGCTGCCGTGGTGCGCCTGCACTTCGACGGCGAACACTATGTGACACTCACCGGCATTGATGAGAACGACATGGTGCGCATGTTTGACCCGTATTATCTTGATCAGCCGCTCGATACGGACGGCGTGCAGATGGTGTACGACCACCCGTGCGAATACAATCGGCTCGTGCCGCGCCCCTGCTTCGATCGTGAGACCCACGAGGTTTACGCGCTTGGCGAGATTGACACCCGCGAAGCCATTCTCCTGTTTAATGACCGGACGCGCCTGACGGCAGAGAATACCATCGAATATATGATTTAACGCCAAACGGCGGAACGATTTGTATCGTTCCGCCGTTTCAGTCTGTAAAAAATGATATCCCTGCCATTTCAAATAATCCGCGCGACAGCGCGCGTTAAATAGCATTTGCTTACAAATGCCAAAAAAGTCAGGGCGTGTACCTGACTTTTTTGACTTCTATAGGGAGAAAGTTACCGTATGGGAACTTTCGGACAACTTTGGAACGGCCCACGATCCGTTCCCGCTTGTCGGCGAAGCTGTAGTTTCACGACAGCCTCCACCGTTTTCATTCCGGCTGCTCCTCGCAGTATTTCTCCGTGTAGGCCGTTGCTTTGGGATCGCCTTTCGGCTCGCGTGTCTGCTCCCACGACGGCAGCTCGGCCACTGCTGCCGAGTCAATATGCGCCGCATCATCGTACTGCGGGAAGGCCTTTGGCTCACGCTCTTTGTGATCGTGCCTGTGCATATAGAGAACGCTCCTTTCACACTGCAATGCGTTTGGACAAAAACTGCGCCGCCGACTGACACAGCTTGAGCAGCACCTCATCCGCCGTTTCGTCCTCTTTTTCGCTGACAAACGCGACACAGCCGCTGACATCGCCGTCTGTGATGATTGGCGCCGCCGCAACCACCGCGCAGCCGTCCTGAGAGGAGATAAGCACCTCCGGCTGCTCGTCCACACCGCGTTCGTAACATTCGCGGCGTTCCATCAGCTGCTCCAGCTCGGATGAAATACTCCGCTCCAGAATATCCTTTTTCGCACCGCCCGCTGCCGCAATCACCGCATCCCTGTCGCAGATGGCACAGCTCATGCCCGCTGTACGCGCCATAGCCTCCGCCAGCTCGGCGGATACCGCGCCCATCTCTCCCATCGGGGAGTATTTCTTGAAAATCACTTCGCCGTCGCGGTCGGTATAGATTTCTAACGGGTCGCCCTCTCGAATCCTAAGCGTTCTTCTGATCTCCTTCGGAATAACAACGCGGCCGAGATCGTCCCCTTATGTCAAGTAGGGGAAACACAAAAATATTTGTTTTTATTTCTCACAATAAAGCACAATTTTCGAGCTTTATAGCTAAAAATTATTGCAAGTTTTTTCGACGGATTATGTTATTTTAGGACACCATCATAAAAATCAATACCGAGATCACTTTGAGATCTCGGTATTTTTATTTACGGGCTCCTCGATTCTATCGAACTTCCACACAATTTCTATGCTTTCGGTGTCATAAATGATAACACGCTCTACTGCATCATATAAACATGTTTTTAGCTTAGCATCTGTGAGATTATCCATAGGGCTAAGCATTTGTCGGCGCTTCTCATCAACTGATGCTATATTGTGCTTTTTCTGAATGTCAGCTTCACAGTCTTCGATTTGCACTCTCAGCATTGTCTGATGCTTTACGACAGCATTCTTTTGAAGCAGGTACTCATCTTTATTCAACACGCCTTCTCGATAGCTTTCGTAAAGTGCAATTTTTTCTCGATCACAGCTGCTATACCGCATATTCAGCAGAGCGAGTTTTTTCTCCAAGTCATTATCTGACGATAGGCTGTCCGACTGTTTCGGAGTACGTTCAAGGCGAACAATACGAATCTGTCTTTTCAGCGCTTCAAAGATGATGGATTCCAAATCCGCTTTTCGCCAACGAACATTAGCACACATGCTTGCTTTATGGTAGCGATGAGCAGGGCATGCAAATACCGTACCATTGGCTTTCTCCAGTTTTCCGCCGCAGTGAGCACAGAAGTACACACGGTCAGACTGGTCATGAGATACCCTGACTGATTTTTTTCGGTGCGGAATCGCTTCTTGTGCTTGCTGATATTCATCACGAGTCACAATTGCTTCATGTGCATTTTCTCTAACGAACCATTCTTCCGGCGGAAGTCGGCATTGACTTTTGTCTCGAATAAATCTACTTTCTCTTGTGTGATTAACCATCGTACCAGTATATTTGATATTTGCTATCAGCTTGAGTACTTTCCAATGAGTCCATTGAGCCTTCGACTGGAAAGTCTTGCGAACTACAGATTTCTGTTGTGCCGGAGTAGGAATATTTTCGGCGTTCAACTCTTTTGCTATTTGTGTGCAAGACTTTCCTGCGATTACATCCAGGAAAATACGTCGAACAACCACTGCCGTGTTTGGCTCAATAATCAGATGATGTTTATCTGCCGGATCAACCACATATCCATACGGAGCAGTATTTACATACTTTGCTTCACGCTGTTTCATGCTCATAGCAGATTTAACCTTCTTGGAGAGGTCTTTACTGTAATAATCATAGACAAGATTTTTGAAGGCTACATCCATGCCTATGGTCTTGCCTTCATGCTGTAAGCTGTCATAATGGTCGTTGATAGAAATGAACCGAATGCCCAGGAACGGAAAAATATGTTCTAGATAATCACCAACTTCAAGATAATCACGACCAAAGCGTGATAGGTCTTTCACTACAATGCAGCTGATCTCGCCATGCTTTGCACATTCGATCATCCTTGTAAAATCCGGGCGCTGAAAATTCGTACCCGAAAAACCGTCATCACAAAATTCCATTCGCGGCAAGCTGCCAAGCAGGGCATCCTGGCTCAAATAGCTATCAATAAGGGATCTCTGCGCGGCAATACTGTTGCTTTCCTCTTTCAGGCTGTTAGAACGTTTATCCACATCTTCAAGCGACAGGCGCAGGTACATTGCAATTCGCTCTTTCATCAAGCCACCTCACCGGTAATCCGCTTACAAGCGTGGAGCAGCGCCGTTAGTTCATCCTTGAAATTTAACTCAATTTCCAGCTTTCCGCTCTCGTGCAGCTTCATAGATGCAATGAATGCATTGACCATTTCGGAAGATACATCAGTCGCATCCAGCAGATATTCCATTTGGGATTGCCACTTCATGATTTCGTTCAGTTTCTCCGCTTCTGCATCCTGCACACATCCCAGTTCAGACAGTTTGCTTTCCAGAATATGAATGTCTGCGCCAATTACATTCCTGTGATGCTGATATTCCTCCTCGGTCAGCAGCCCCTCCTTAAAATCGACATACATACCGCTGAGAAGCACCTGCTTGTGCTCCAGCTTTTGGCGCAGTATGCGAACTTCCTGCTCAGCAGGGCTTTGCATACACTGTTGCGCTGCGGCTGTTGTCATAGATTGCGTAATCTTTGCTTTCTCTATAAAAGTGCTCGTCTGCGTTCTAATGAGAGAAAATACCGCTGTATCTAAGTCTTTTTTTCTGATTTTAACGTCGCTGCAAGCTCGCGTACCATGCTCAGCATAAGTCGGACATTTGAATACATAGTATGCCTTATCGCCTTTAGAGCTAATCGAGCGATGCATTTTCATAACAGCTCCGCACTTTGCGCAGGTAAACTTTTTCCCATAAATATTCTGTTCTTTAGGGAGGTGTGCATATTTTCCACTACCCATTTTGGCTTGCATTGAAACAGCGCGATTGATCTCCTTCACTTTGTTGAACAGTGTTTCATCTATCAACGGTTGATGCGTGTTTTTGACCACAATCCATTCCTCCGATGATGTGATATGATACGGTATCCCGTTGTATAGGCACTGACTTCCCTTTTTCTGTGCAAGATGGCCGATGTAGACGGTATTGTACAGAATTTCTTTGATCATATGTCTGTTCCACAATATCTTCCGGCTCTTCTTGTTGAAGTTCGTTTCTATCCCTCGTGCTCGTTTAAGCTCACTGGGGGATAGAATACCGGCATCATTAAGCCGTTTGCATATTCCCATATAGCTGATTTCCTGCGCACGCCACTCATAGATTTGTATGATGACCGGTGCTGTCTCGTCATCAATTATAAGATGATTCTTATTCTGCGGGTCTTTTTTGTATCCATACGGTGCATAGTTACCTATATAATCACCACGTTCCATCTTGGTACGCAGTGCAGAGGTTACTTTGCGCGAAATATCTTTCGCATAGAAATCATTGATGATGTTGGAAAGCGATACTGCAAGGTGACTTTCGTTTGTCATCGTTTCCGTATCCAGTCCGTCATTGACCGCGATAAATCTCAGGTTTAGAAAAGGGCATACCTTTTCGATAAATCGTGCGCTTTCAATATAGTTTCGGCCCAATCGAGACAGATCTTTAACAACGATGCACTCTACTTCTCCGGCCTTGGCGGCCTCGATCATACGCTGAAACTCCGGCCGGAGAAAGTTTGTGCCGGTATATCCGTTGTCAACATATAAAGCGACCTGTGTCAGGTATGCGTGATTGGAAATATAGTTCTCTAAAAGCGAAATCTGATTATCAATCGAGTCTGAGCCTGATCCGTTATCTTCTACTGAAAGTCGGACATAAATCGCTGTTTTCCAGAGGCGGGCAGGAGCATCTAATGCCGCTGCCTGCACGCTCTGTTTTTTTCTCGATACTCTTGCCACTTATATCACCCCTTTTACAAGCTGAGCTGCCTGCTGCGTTTGTCCGGTTTGCTCTTCTTTTAGAAAAGCAACAATCGATGCAAAGCGATCTCCATGCATCAGCGCAACGTCAATATCTTTACTTGCATGGATGCGGATATTATCAATCAGATTTACCACTGTACTTCGAGTTAATTCCTGTACATTTTTGTACTGCTTGAATTGCTCCAGCCATCCTTGCTGTGCCACCAATCCGCCCATCACACTGTTGCGCTCACTTATAAGCTGATTGATTGCTTCAGCAGCTTCATTGATTTGTATATCGAACTGGGCTGTAAAAGCCTTATATTCCTCGCGCGTAATAAATCCGCTTTTGAAATCTTCGTATGCACCAACTTTCAGCCGTCTGTTTTTTTCAATCATTTCTTCTTGAAACGAAATTTTGGCATTGATCTTTTCGATTTCACGATTTTCCCATGCCAAACGGTCAATTTGCTCTAATGCAGCCGACATATTCATCGCAGCCGCAATATGTCCCTGCACAACGGCCAGTACCGTATCATAAACGATAGATTCCTTAATGATGTGAGAAGAACACGATTTTTTATCGTGCTTATTGCCACTGCACACGAAATACGCATATTCTCGTTTACCGTGGTGATTTACCTTACGCACCATCGGACTTCCACAATCAGCGCAAAAGATTTTGCCGGAAAACGGATGTACTCCGGAAGCTCCTGCCGGACTGCGCGTATCTTCCAGCATAATTTTACGGACGAGGTCGAACTGTGCAGGAGAAATAATCGCTTCATGTGCGTTTTCGGTGCGCGACCACTCTGCCTGCGGCTTTGCAATCGTCTTTTTCACCTTGTGATTCGGAGAAGTTGTCTTTCCCTGAATCAATGTGCCTGTGTAAACTTCATTTTTCAGGATACGGTATATAGCAACTGCACTCCAAACAGCAACTTTTTTTGTTTGGAAGCAGGTACGCTGCTTCGATCCATGCGCCTTTTTATATTCGATAGGTGAAGGAACATTGATCTCATTGAGCCTGTCGGCAATCCGGTTCGGGGATAGACCTTCGATTTTCCAACGAAAAATATCTTGTACTACCGATGCAGCAGGCGGATCAATCACTAACTGATTTTTATTATCCGGAGCACGCATATACCCAAACGGTACATGAGCGCCTACAAACTGTCCATTTCGCCGCTTGGCATCCAAATTACTTCTCACCTTAATCGAAATATCACGACAATAAGAATCATTCATCAGGTTTTTGAACGGCAGCACCAGTGCATTATTATCTGCATCCGACTTGGCATTATCATAATTATCATTGATTGCGATAAAACGAACGCCTAGGCGAGGAAATACCTTCTCAATGTATTCACCCGCACCGATATACTCTCGACCAAAACGTGACAGATCCTTTACCACAACGCAGTCTATCTCACCGATACGGATGGCCTCCATCATACATTGAAACTGCGGTCGATCAAAATTAGCACCTGTATAGCCATCATCGCAGTATTCCCGCACAACTGCAATTTCCGGATGCTTTTTCAAATATTCCTTGATCAACAGCCGCTGGTTGGAAATACTATTGCTTTCCGTTTTTTCATTTGCAACAGAAAAGTCGCCATCTTCCCTTGATAATCGCAGGTAGATGGCGGCCTTATACTCTCTGTCCAATGTTAGGTTTAACATAAAAACGCCACTCCTTACTTTATTTCGATCATCTATCCGAAAACAAGTATGCAGTGGTGTTTCGCTTGATTTTGTCCATGCCTATTATAGCATAGTACCATTCGCTTATCCAGCGAATTTTACTGGAACAAGATAAATCTTTTTCCATATTACATACTTGCTAAAAGGTTCACAAAATTATCATTGAGAGTTTCCTGTGTATTCGCATAAGAAACTCTCACAATAGTCTCGCCTACCTTAAACATATAGGGATTCTTGATTTGCTCTACATAGGATTTCATTCGTTCCTCTATCGGCAATGTTTTGTCGATCTCTACGTCACGAATATCCACCAGAGAGTCAAGCAGTTCTTTTCGATTTTCTTCCATTTAATCACCGCCTTGTACGATACATTATAACCATAATTTTCCTTGCAATTCACAACAGCATAAATCTTATCTGCAAATTGATGGACAGCAGCAAAACTGCTGTCCATTGTATTCACCGACAAGATCTTACGACCTTTTTCAGTATTATATGGCATATTTGCAGCTCGCCCCCTGCCAATATGGGAATGCTGCGAACTGCCGCTGGTTGTCGGCATCACGGGAATTTCACCCCTCCGAGGATCGCTCCGAGCCGCTTTACTGATAAAAACGGGAGTATCATTATACCTGGTCACTGTATCATCGCAAGCAACCGCACCACACGGTTGTTATAGTCCATCGTGATTCGCTCGTCCGATTGGAGTCATGGCGCCGAAAACTATGTTGCTACACAGTACCGGAAAGATCCGCAGCACTGATATCCTATTGTCAAGGTTCAGCAATCGAGATGAAATGTGATTTTAGGCTGGGTATCAGCCTGTTCGAGGACACCTTGTCAGATGTGCTCGAACAGAATGATAAGGCAGCGCATTCATCAGGAATATCTACTTTGTATGGTGATGCGCTGCAAACCACAAACATCTAACTAATGGTTGAAATCAAAAATAGTGGCTATAACGTTTCATATACTCTTCTACGGTTTCACGAACCGATGTCACAAGCTGTTCCTCCATCACTCTGCGCCCAATCGAATTATACTCCGGCGGTATGTATCCAATCATATAGTCCACCGAAGTTGAAAAAAACGCTGCCAGCTTGCACAGATTGTCAATGCTCGGAGAACGTACACCGCTTTCATAAGCCGAAATGGAAGAGCTCGTCATACCAAGTTCTTTTGCAAGCTGCTGTTGTGTCAAATTTCTCTCTAAGCGAAGTTTCTTTATATTTTCAGGGAGAATGTGTTTCATAAGGGTGTGCTCCATGTGCTTCATTCGATTGCGCAAGTTGATAAAACAGACTGATGACCTGTTGCCTATATATAGAATACCAAATTTTAGTCAACAGTTGGTGTTTTGAGTACACGAATCGTGGAATTTCAAAAATTTTTTTTGCTCAAGCACTTTTATTCGCGTGTTGTAAAATGAAGTTGCGCATTTAGTCAAATAAAAGGTCCACAGCGAGGGCCTCTGTGTTAGGGCAATACCGCGCAATACAATTTCATAAAACAGGAAAGTGCCCAACCCAGAAAAAGGTCAGACACTTCTCAAAAATCGCTTACGAGGCAACACTGAATTAGTAACCGTCAAATCTCCCTCCCCACAAAGCAAAGCACCGGATACCATCAAGGTATCCGGTGTACAAATCAGAATATATCGGCTTCCGGTGCAATGCCAAGGAATTCATCCACGGCATTCGTTTCCGTTTCCAACTTCGCCAGCCGGGCAAACTCAGGACCGTTATCCGTTGTGATGGTACGGAATACCTTGCCGAAGTAATCCCACAGTTCAGACTGCATCTTCTGAAAGGCGGCCAACACAGAATCAGCGGATTTGTCCGGCAAGCGAGTAATGGAGATCCTCTTTCTCTCATTGTCTCCAACCTTCCCGAATTGAGGACATGTTCTGCAGTCCCTCATCAACCGACTCGATCCCCAACATCACTTTTGTATATTCTTTATCAATTTGTTCCTTCAAAATATGTATCTGCTCAGAAATCGGATAAAGCGTATAATCGAAACCATCCAAAAGCAGTGATGCATCCACATCAAACTGCTTCACATTCTGTGAAAATATCTCCCTCACTTCATTGGTGAGACAAGCAGGCAGCATTCCTTCTTCTGCCAGAATCGCGGCACCTTCTGGTCCGCAGACGAAACTTACAAACTCCCACGCGGCTTCTCGTTCACGTGTATTCCGAGAAATGCATACCGGAGTTTGCCAAATCTCATCTATTCTGCTTTCTTCATTTTTCCAACTAGGCGGTGCACAAACTCCCCATTCAAAGGAAATCTTTCCGTTTTTCGTATCATTAATGAGATAATTCAGGAACCAGCTTCCGTGTACAAACATCCCATAATCACCTTGTTCGAACATACGCTGCACACCTTCTTGATCTGACATTTCGCTTAAAGGCTTCATTACACCTTCCTCCTGCATTCGTAGCATTAACTCCAAACCAGGACGCAACTCTTCAAAAGAGCTGTTCGCTACCGAAAAAAACTCATCTGTTAAAAAAGACATCTGGCGGCTAGGAGCGATCAACTGAAAAACGCTATATTGATCTGATGATAGGGAAATATGTTGCTGAAGCGTTTTGGCCAATTCCTCAAACTCCAGCCATGTCATATTACTATCAGGGTACTGCACACCAGCCTCATCAAACATTGACTTATTGAAATATAGCATAAATCGATCCATCCGATACGGCAGACCAAGCAGCTCGCCGCTCCGAGAATCACGCAAAGCATCCAAAGCTAAATACGAGTCCAGTGGAAGCTTATCCTTCTCCAAAAACGCATCGATCGGATAAATCATGTCCTGTTCCTGCAACATAGAAAGAGACTCTAACTGGTTGACAAAAATCACGTCCGCTTGCTGCCCTGATTCAAGCATGCTCTCCAATGTTTTATTATAATAATAGGAATTAAACGCCACCACTTCAACCTGAATATGAGGATGAGATTCTTCAAAGGCCGCAATCAATTTGCGGTCATACGAGACAACATCATAATCCCACAAGCATACCCGTAATACATGCGGCTCCTCTTGTGGCTTACGCATTGTCTGCACAACAAAAAGTGCTATTCCCAATATGATACATATTCCTATCACGCCCCAGAGTACATGTTTTTTCATGGCGACCCTCCATGCTGTTTGCGATACTCTGCGGGCGAGCGGCCCGTAACTCTTTTAAAAATACGACTGAAATAAAACTGATCCGGATAGCCAACCAGTTCAGCGATTTCATAAACCCGAAAACCACTCTTCCGCAAATAACTTTTCGCATGCTTGATACGCACCGAAGTCATATATTCTACAAAGCTCATTCGGGTATATCGTTTCATCAGCGTACTGAGATATCCAGGCGAAAGGTGAAGCTGCGCTGCTACCTGCTGAACAGATAACTCTTCCATATAATGCTCTTCAATCAACTTCTCCGCCTTTTGAATGATAAACTGATATCCTTTTCGATTTTCTTCGGCAAAATAGACCTCTATATTGCGTTGCAACTGCTCGATCCATTTGAGAAACCGTTCTCGTGTCTGCAATTTCAGTAATGCAGAGTCTCCCTTAAAACCTTCGGGAAGCAACCTATCTACTGGTATCGCGCATTGCACACAGTATTCATATACTGCACTTGAAAGCATCATCACCATATAGAGAATTTGCTCGCGAGAGCGGATAAGGCTGAGCTTATGCTGTATCGCCGCAAATGATCGTTTTATAACCTCATCATCCATTGCGCTTAGGCCGTTTTGAATCTTCTGTTTTTCTTCAAAAACGTACCATTCTTCCGCCTTATCCGGCTGTACCGGCAACAGACCATCGTGAAACAGCAATACTCTTTTCTCCGGGAAGTGAAACGCATATTGTACCACCTCTGCCGCACGGTAACGCGCAGTTTGCAACGCATCAATCCCGCCATATTCCGTACCAATACCAATAACGCAAGAAAGGTCCAAATAGATGCGCAGCATCTCTTCCATTCGCTCAGCTGTCTCCATGCACAGCTTTTCAAATTCCTCTATTCCTGTGTCTTTCATGGCGCTTCCGATCAGATAAAATTCACCTGTTTTTCCTTCAACACAAAAAACGCACAAACTTTCCCGCGCGATTTCTTGCGCAATATTGATTACAGAGAATTCAAGTGTGTGATATTCTTCTTCTGGCAGTTCTTCAAAGCGAAAAACATCTCCTGTCTTAATTAAAAAACAAGCTTTGTTGGAGGATGGAAAAATAATATCTGCCTGACTCATGCGTTGTTCCATCTCTGCTGCACTTAGATAGAATCGGCTTACAAAGTCGCGTAATACGCGCGTCCGCAGCATCGATTTCTTTTCATATTCATTTGTATCCGGCTGTCTTGTAAAACGTTGCTCAGCCTGCATCAAAACGCTCAACAGCAAACTGGGGGTTAATTCTAGTTTCAGCAGATAATCTATGGCACCGCACTTCATTGCCTCGCGAACCAACTTATAATCATCATATCCACTTAGAGCTAAAATGACTGGGACACTTTCTTCCTGACTAAGATTTTTAATCAGCGTCACGCCATCCATCTCTGGCATTTTCATATCTGTAATCACGATATCCGGCTGAGTTGTACGATACAACATTAACGCCTGTCGGCCGTCTTCTGCCTCCGCAACAATATGATAGCCGTGCTGCTCCCAATTCAGCATTGTTCGCAAACCGATTCGCATTGTCGCATCATCATCAGCTATTAGCACCCGGTACATCCAGATCCCCTTTCCGTGGTATCCACAGCGTTACCACTGTTCCCTTACCCCATTCGCTTTCAATATTCAGCCCACACGAAGGTCCAAAATAAAGCTGCAAACGCTGCAACACATTGCTCAGCGCAATGCCATTCCCGCCTTCCTCTTTTCCGCTTGTATTTTGTTTGCTGCACAGACACTGAAGCAACTGATTAACTTGCTCTGCCTGCATGCCTTTTCCTGTATCGCGCACCGACAGATAAACAAATCGTCCCTGCTCCCAACCTGAGATCTGCAAATCACATTTTCCATCTTTTCCATTCATACCATGCAAAATTGCATTCTCGACTATAGGCTGCAGCGTAAACTTTGCAATCTGCTGCGACATTAGCGCGGCGGGTACCCCTTCACGCGTGTATCTTATTTTTCCATTCAGACGAATATTTTGTATGTACACATAGCTATCCAGCAACTCTAATTCTGTCGATAGCGGAATTTCCATCCCTTCAACCGCTAAATTCGCACGAAGTAATTTCCCCAATTTCTCCAGCATGTTAGCAATTCCGCTCTTTCCCTGCATACCAGCCATCAATCTCATTGAATTGAGTGTATTATACAGGAAATGTGGATTCATTTGTGTTTGCAGCACGTTAAGCTCCACTTTCTTCCGTTCACGTTCCTGTACAATTTTCTCTTGCATCAGTTTCTGCAGGCTGATCCCCATGTCCAGAATATGTCGGTTAAGCCGCATAATCTCATAGGCTCCCCCTACCTTCTGCGAGTGATCAAAATCTCCTTCGGATAACCGATTCACATTTTCGATAACTGTTTGCAGAGGTTGAATAAAACGGTCTGTCAGCAAAATACTGCTGACTACTATGACAAGTAGTACAATTCCCACCAGCATGCTTCCAATCACCCATGCAGATTTTTGCTGCATCTGCAGCAATTCAGTTGAAACATGTGCCTCAAGTGACCAAGAAGTCGCTGCCGACTGAACATTATACTGCATTTTCCGCCCTTCCTGCATCACTCCCTGTACAGATAAGATATCACCTTCTGCATTACGCAATAAAACCTGTTTATCATTCAGATCCGCCGCACCAATTACATCATTGAAAACCGCAGGCGACAGAAGCGCGATAACACGTCCTTTTTTTTGATCTCCCGCACTACTGGTTAAGTCCCGAACATATAACACCACTCTTCTGTAATTACTAAACGAGCATAAATTACTGCTTAACGCGCCCCAGTTTGTATCATCGGTGCGACTTGCCGTTTGCGCAATCAATTCCATGCGGTCGATCAGCGACGCTTCCACTCCCATACGAACATCCAGCCCATTTTCGCCCACAATAAACAGCGACAGAATATACTGAGAAATCATCCGCCGGTAAAACTCTTCCTGAATCTGATATTTGAATAAATAATGCTCCTGCGAATACTGCTGACCATCCTCCTGATTCAGCATATTATGTAAGGTTTCATTATTCTGTATCCAATAAAACAGGTCCTCCACCTGAGTCGTTTGATATTCCACCAGTTCTAATGCATGTTCCAATCCCTGCCGCTCCTGCTGCGCCATCCATTCAGCTGTCTGTGTCTGAACAGATACAAAGTAACCGGAAACTGCAATGACTGCCGGTATCAACGCCCCCAGCACAAAGCAAAGGAGGAGCTGCCTTTTTAATGTATACTTTTGCATCTCAGCCCCTCCTTTTATACTTTAATTATATCTTTCAAAAACTTCTGGTTCAACCGGATATTTATTCCAGTTCTACCCATGCACCATTCTGCTGATGGCTCTTTACGCAGGCCTGCACAAAACGCACGCCATTGACCCCATCCCCGCCTGTGGGATACCAATATGGCGGCCGTGAAATCCCTTTCTTATGATCCTCGATATGGCGCACCCATTCTCGATATAAGTTAGCAAAAGCATCATGATATCCTTCTACCTGCCCATTTGACAAACGGGTCATTGCGCGCGTTTTTGCATCCAGATAGTCCCGTCCGGCTGCATAAATCTGCACCGGCTGATCTAGCAGCGCCACTTTCAGCAGTTGCGGCTGCAGATGAGACCACTCTAAGGATCCCTTCTCCCCCATAATCCGAATATTAATATTGCAATCTTCTCCAACAGCAGTTTTGCAGCCCCACATCGTGCCGGTTGCTCCACCAACGTAGCGCACCATCGCGGAAAAATCAGTCTCCATTGGTCGCTCTTTAGGAACGCTGTCAAAAATCGCTGCGATCGACTCGATCCGCAGTCCAGTCATACAGGCAACCAAATATTCGATATGGGTGCCGATATTCGCCGTACATGCCGACGCCCCGGCAATTTGCGGGTCAAAATGCCAGGGTTTAAAATTTGCTGTCCGGATGATCTGACCATCCTGCCGATATTCGCTGACCACCTTAAAAATTCGTCCGAGTGCCCCCGATTCAACCATCGCACGCGCCTGTCGAATCATCGGATACCCTGAATATGTATAGTTCACTGCCAGCAAGGTCCCTGTGCGCTGTGCCAACGCCGTCAGCTCGCATGCCTGTTCCGAAACGTTTGTCAGCGGCTTTTCACAGAATACATGGATCCCCTTTTCCAAAAAGCTGCACGCGATAGCATAATGGCTCTCATTCGGGGTCGCGATCACGACAAAATCTATCCCATCCCCGCGTGCAGCTTCCCGCTCCGCCATTTCGAAGGCATCCGCGTAAATACGCTGCTGATCCACGCCCCAAACCTGTCCCTGCTGCACATTCTTTTCCCAGTCGCGCGAAAAACAGCCTGCCGATAATAGGAGCTGTCCATCCAACAACGCAGCGCGGTAATGTGCCGCACCAATCTGGCCACCATTTCCGCCGCCAACCATTCCAAATCGAAGCATCGTTTTCTCCCCTTTCCATCCCCCCAAAAGGAGCAGACGACCCATTGCATAAAGCGCGGGTCGCCTGTTCCTAACAAGAGAGAGAGTAAATGAGTGATATGAATTCGTTTTACTTGCGCTTAACCTGTACGCCTGCGATCTCTTCCAGAATCTTAGTGATAGACCAGTTGTCCTCATCCGGGTAACGGGTCAGGCCAGCCATGAAGAGTTCTCTTGCGCTAGCGGTCGTCGGCATATAGCAGCCTACCTCACGCGCAAGATCCATGGTGATGTTGAGGTCCTTGGACATCGTCGTAATAGCAGAACCGGTATCTTTGAACTTACGATCCATAATCAGCGGTACGCAGTTCTTAAATACGCCGCAACCGCCGCCGGAGGTGCCGATAACGTCGAGTAGAATCTGCGGGTCAACGCCAGCCTTCGCGCCCATAACCAGCAGCTCGAAGGTAGCGGTGAACTCAGCGCCGATCAGCGCCTGCAGGCAAGACTTAACAACCTGACCCTGACCGGGCTCGGTGCCAACATGGTTCGGATTGCTTGCAATAGCATCCATAACGTCCTTGCAAGAATCATATACTTCCTTCTTGCCGGAAGCCATGAGGGTCAGCGTGCCGTTATGCGCACCCGAGAGGCCGCCCGATACGCCGGAATCGATCATCTCAATGCCGTACTCCTGCAGGCCCTTTGCCAGCTGCTGCGCATAGCCCATGCCGATAGTAGCAGTCAGGAACAGAACTGAGCCCGGCTTCATGGTCTTGCACAGGCCATTTTCACCAAAGGCAACGTCCAGCGCCTGCGCACCGTTCATAACCATAACGAATACGACTTCCGCGCCATCACCGACTTCTGCCGGAGAGAAGCACGGTACGCCACCGTAACCTCTCAGTTCTTCGCGCTTCGCCTCAAACAGATCGTAGCCGCGCGTCGTAAAGCCAGCCTTAAGCAGGTTCTTTGCAATACCCATACCCATATTGCCCAGACCGATTACACCAACAGTTCTCATCACAAACACTCCTTATATTATAATATGTTTTTATGCAAAAATTTCCTTGAGGGTCTCAATATCAATGCGATAGCCGTCTACATAATCCTTGCCTTCCGGACGATAGATGTTCTCCAGCGAGACGAATCCATCATAGCCGTCATCACGCAGCGCCTTTGCAATACGCGTCAGGTAGGGAGCAAGATCTCCGCGACCGATCGCCACAACCTCTGCCGTAGAGCGAACCGGATCGAGTAGCATATCCTTGATATGCACATGACCCAAGCAGTTCTTCACTTCTTCGTAGCCATTCGGGTACGCAATGTCGCCAACCCAAGCCGCATTGGCCGGATCCCACAGCACAGATACGTTCGGGCTGCCGAGATCCTCGATAAAGCGGCGTGCGGTGTAAGCGGAAGTCAGCATGCCGTTGAAGCCGTTCTCGACGATTAAGCTAATGCCTTCCTCCTCAGCCAGCTTTGCGATCGGGCGATACAGCTCAATGAACTTCGGCCAAGCCTTGTTGCCACCAGCATTCCACTGATCCGCACCATTCTTGCCCCACATTACGATCTGGCGGGCAAAGCACATTGCGCGAACATGCTTGGCGCCAACGATCTTAGCAATCTCGATGCCGTTTTTCAGCAACGCCATCTGCTCCTGATACTTCTCATCACCGACTTCGATGCCGCCGACACCAATGCCGACAAAGGCATGTGTCGTTACGCTGGCAACCTCAATATCATACTGATCATTGAGTGCCTTGATCTTACGTGCATCGTCCAGCGTAAGGTATTCGACGCGCTTGCCATAGGCTTCCTGCAGCTCGGCATATTTTACACCGGTTTCATTCATGATCTGACATGCAGTCTCATAATCCTGACTGATGCCGTTGGTAATTGCACTGATTTTCATTTTAAATTCCTCCAAATCTTTTTACTCAAAATAACAGCTGGTCAGATCAAAGCTCTCACCAATCAGCTTTACACCCTGCAAATTAGCGCGTGCTGCACATTCCTGATTGCGCTGATAGTACGCAATGCCCGGTACATCTTCCATGAAGATCTGCTGCGCCTTGATATAGCATTCTTCCTTAAAAGCATCATCCGTCGAGGTACGCGCATCATCCAGCAACTTGCTGAACTCATCGTTGACGTAGCGCATCATATTGGTGCCGCCCGAAACTGCAAAATCCTTGTGCATAATCTGATAGAAGCACTTATCCGGTTCGCCGGTCGATGCATTGATACCGTTGAGGAACATGTCATCTTCCGTACCTTCAAACAAGATATTGAACCAGGTTGCGTAATCATACGAATGGATATTTACCGTGATACCAATTGCAGCCAGCTGGTTCTTGATAACCTCTGCTGCCGAAATACGAGCTGCCTTGTCATCGATATACAGTTCTACCGTCAGGCCACCATCGGGATAACCAGCTTCCACCATGAGTTTCTTCGCCTTGTCCAGATCATATGTATACGGTGGATTGGTCTTCAGGCTCTCATCAAATGCCCAAGTATCGGTAGTCAGCGGACCGTAAGCAATCTGTCCCTGGCCTTGATAAACAGCTTGCAGGATTGCATTCGGATCAATTGCATAGGCGACTGCCTTGCGCAGTGTTGCATTATTGAACGGCTCCTTAGATGTATTGAAGCAAACAAAGTCATTTGTGACCGAACGGCCGCGAATCATCTTGAGTTCTTCATTTTTTTCTACACGCGTGATATCATTGCCCGAAATATCCAACGCCAAATCAATGCCGCCGGTCTCAAGTTCGATCATTGCCTGCGAAGATTCCGGGATGATGCGGAAAGTCAAAGTTTCGATTTTCGGCTTGCCGCCCCAGTAATCATCAAAGGCTTTCAGGCGGATATAGTCACCCTGTACCCAGTCATCGATCATATAAGCACCAGTGCCAACGGGCTTCGCACCAAAGCCATCCCCCATCTCTTCCATTGCCTTTTGGCTGACGACATACAGATTGGTGGTTGCCAGATAGCCAAGTGCAATCGAGTTCTTATAGGTGAACGGCATATAAACAGTCTTGTCATCGACAGCCTTGATGCCATCCCAATCCAGCCAGTCAATGCCGCCAGAAGAAGCAGTTTCCTTGCTCGCTGCCTGGAAAGAATACACAACATCTTCCGCTGTCATGGTTTCTCCATTATGAAACTTTACGTCCTCACGCAGCGTAAACTGCATGGCCATGCCATCGTCAACATACTCCCATTCGGTCGCCAAACCGGGAACATAAGTGTTGTTCTCGTCGCCCAGTTTAACCAGCGACTCAAAAATCTGATTGTTGATTCGCAGAATTTGGCTGCTAACGCGCTTATACGGGTGCAGGTCCTTGGGGTCCTGATTAGTTGCAACAACAAGTTCAGTCTTACCAGCTGCATCCTCCGCTGATCCGCCGCCACCACAACCTGTTGCTAGCAATGAAACACTCATAATCAGTGCCAGTGCCAGCGCTACTTTTCTCTTTAGCATTCCATTTCCTCCTTCTGATTCAGTGCATTGGGTTGATTTCTTTTGTAAGATGACATGCTACAAAATGACCAGGCTCTACTTCCTGCAACTCAGGTTCCTTCTGAGAGCATATCTCTTTCGCATAGAGACAACGCTGGCAGAAGCGGCATCCCGGTTTGGGATCAATCGGAGATGTCAACTCACCCTTTAAGAGAATGCGCTCTGTCTTGCTGTGAATATCCGGCAATGGAATCGCAGAAAGCAACGCTTTGGTATATGGATGATATGGTTTTGCGAACAGCTCGTTCGACGGACTCTTTTCAATCAACTGCCCTAAGTACATGACACAGATATGATGGGAAATATATTTAACTACCGACATATCGTGTGTGATAAAGATGTAGGTCAATCCCAGCTGCTCTTGCAGATCCTGCATCAGATTCAAGATCTGTGCCTGAATGGAAACATCCAGCGCTGATACTGGCTCATCGCACACAATGAACTTCGGGTTAAGCGCCAATGCCCGTGCAATACCGATACGCTGCCGGCGCCCGCCATCCAACTCGTGAGGATATGTATTAACTAGACGCGCCGACAGACCTACCGTATCCATCAATTCTTTAACGCGGTTGTCCACCTCTGCCTTAGAAAAGCTTCCGGAAATAATCAGCGGCTCGGCAATGGCCTCCGCAATGGTCATGCGAGGATTCAGGGAGGAAAACGGATCCTGAAAAATAATCTGCATATCCTCGCGCAGTTTACGCAACTCTTTTGGGGAAACATTCGTGATATCCTGTCCACGGAAATAAATCGATCCGCCCGTAATATCCAGCAGATGTAGGATCACTCGACCTAGTGTCGATTTGCCGCAGCCGGATTCACCAACAACGCCCAGTGTTTCGCCTTCGTTTACTGTAAACGAAACGCCATCCACTGCGTGCAGCACACCCGACGGTGTAGGAAAATACTTTTTCAGATCTTTAACTTCCAATAACGTACCCATTACTTTTCCCCCCTTTCTTTCCACTTAGCGCAACGCACCACATGTCCGTCTCCAACATCCACCAGTTTTTGCTCCTGTTTGCATTCTTCCGTGCAATAGGGGCAACGGGTATTAAATTTGCACCCTTCCGGCAAATTTGTCGGATCAGGCATCAAACCCGGAATCGGTGACAGACGTTCTCTCGTGTCATCCAGACCCGGCAAGGAACCGAACAGCCCTTCCGTATAGGGATGTCTATGGTGGTCAAAGATTTGCTCCACTGTGCCGAACTCTACGATTTCACCAGCGTAAATGATCGCAACCTTTTCACACATCTCGGCGACAATACCCAGATCGTGCGTAATCATCAACATAGATGTACCAAGGTCTTTTTTTAGCTGGTTCATCATTTCCAGCACCTGCGCTTGAATCGTTACATCCAGCGCGGTTGTAGGCTCATCAGCTATCAGCAACTCTGGATGGCAGGCCAGTGCAATCGCGATTACAATGCGCTGCTTCATGCCGCCCGAAAACTGATGAGGATAATCCCCATAGCGTTCCGCCGGAATTCCCACCAACTCCAGCGCATCGCAGGCCCGCTTTACCGCATCTGCTGCTGAAATCTTTTCATGCAGACGAATGGTCTCGCAAATTTGATCGCCAACCGTATCGATCGGATTGAGTGCCGTCATCGGATCCTGAAAAATCATGGAAATTTTATCGCCTCGAATTTTCAGCATCTCCCGGTCACTTTTTTGGGTGATATCTTCACCTTCAAAAATAATTTCGCCTTGACAAACCCGTCCGGGTGGATTAGGAATCAATCCGAGCAAGCTCAGCGCAATCGTCGTTTTTCCTGCACCAGTCTCACCGACCAAACCTAGCGTTTCGCCACGCCCGATCTGCAAATCCACACGGTTGACTGCATGCACAGTTCCATCATCAGTAACATATTCGATTACCAGATCGCGCACATCCAACAACTTATCGCTCACAAACGCCACCCCTTATTTCTTCAGTCTCGGATCCAACGCATCACGCAAACCGTCGCCAAGCAAATTGATCGCAAAAACAGTCAACAGAATAGCGAGCGCTGGGAATATTACCGTGTGCGGATAATCGCGCAAGAAGCCTCGCGCCTGCGAAAGCATTGCGCCCCACTCCGGAATAGGCGGCTGTACACCTACGCCCAAGAAGGACAATGACGCTGCCGTCATAATCGCCGTTGCAATATTGAGTGTTGCTTGAACAATAACCGGTGCCATTATGTTCGGAAGAATATGCCGTGTAATAATGCGCAAATCAGAAGCATTAATCGCCCTTGCAGCTTCGATATACTCATTGCCTCGTACAGAAAGCACCGAAGCGCGAACCACGCGGGCGAAGGCGGGCGTTCCCGAAATACCTACTGCAATCATTGCATTGGTCAGGCCAGGGCCAAGCGTTGCGGAAATCGTGATAGCTAGCAAGATGCCCGGGATTGCCAGCAGAACGTCCATCAAACGCATGAGGATATTATCTGTTCTATTGCCGTAAAAGCCTGCAATCGAACCAATAATGCCACCCAATACTGCCGAAATACCGACTGCAATAATACCTACCTGCAGGGAAATCCGGGCACCATAGATCACACGGCTAAGAATACATCTGCCCAGATTATCTGTACCGAAGGGAAATGCTGCGCAAGGCACCAGAAAAGCACGGTTGACTGGATCCTGATCATCATATCCATACGGTGCAATGAAGTCCGCAAAAACTGCAAGGAATACCAGTATCGCAAAGATTCCCAGGCCAAAAATGGCCATTTTATTGCGTTTCAATCTCTTCCAAACTTCTCCCCACTGTCCACGCTTTTTCGGTGGCGTATGTTCGCGAGATGCCGCCGGCTTACTTGTGGTCGCTATGCTCATTTCACCTTCACCTTCTTTCCTACTTTATACTGTGCTTTAATACGCGGATCTACGAATGCATAGATCAGGTCGATAATGAGATTCAAAATGCAGAACGTAAACGCGATAAACAATACACCGCCCTGGACGACCGGATAATCGCGCCCCTTGATCGCTTCCAGCATGAAGTTACCAAGTCCTGGAATAGCAAACAAGTTTTCTGTAACCATTGCGCCACCTAATTGCACGCCAGTCTGCAAACCGATAACCGTGATGATCGGAATCAACGCGTTCTTCAGCGCATGGTGCATAACGATTTTGCGCTCTGTCTGTCCTTTTGCCCGTGCTGTCCGAATATAATCCTGTCGGATAACCTCCAGCATGGATGATCTGGTCATGCGGGTGAGCAAGGCTATTGCGTTAAAACCGATGGCCAACGACGGGAGCACCCAATATTCTGGACCATAGAATCCGGAGGGCGGCAGCCACTTCAGATTCAATGCAAAAATCAATGACAGTACCATACCAATTACAAAGGTCGGTGTGGATACGCCAATTAATGCAATCGTCATCGAGATTTTATCCATCCATGAATACTGTTTTACCGCGGAGATGATACCGGTTGGGATACCGATGATCACCATAATCAGAATCGGGAAAATGGTCAAAAGCATTGTGGTAGGAAATCTGTCCAGAATCTGATCCAGTACCGGCTGACCCGAGGTATAGGATGTGCCGAAATCGCCTGTAACAACCTCACCAAGGAACCGTCCATACTGCACGATCAGCGGATCGTTCAACCCCATTTTTTCGCGCTGTTCCATGATATCCGCTTCTGTCGCCGCTTCACCCAGCACTGTGCGAGCCGGATCACCCGGTGCAAAATGCAGCATGAAAAACACAAGCGTAATAACACCAAACAGAACCGGAATCATGGATATTAAACGTTTTACAATATATTTTCCCATGTTTTCACCCCTTTTCAATGTCTCCGTTTCTATGGTTGAAGTATATCATAGGGCAATTCCGAAGAACATGGAGGATTATTTAATTTCATGTACATTTTCACACAATTTCATTACACCGTTCAAATTTCTGCTTGATACTGCATCTGCATTATATAAAATCGCTTTAAATCCCAAAAAACACTCTCCTGTCCAGTTCTACCACCTACTTCTCCGGACCGTCTCCCTTAACAATCATATAGTTCAGCTTCTTCTCGATTGCCACATTGGCCGCTGCAAGATTTTCCTGAACTTCATTCAAGTTTTCCGTGGTCACCTTGCTGTCCAGCTTCTCTTTCAGCGCTTCATCAAACATATTGCGCGAAATCGTGCCAGAAAAGGTTTCCAGAAGCAGAGCTTCCACCTTTATCTATGGCAACACCGCACAATTGAGCTTTCCCCAAAACAGAAAAGCGTCCAACCGCAAAAGGTCAGACGTATTCCAAAATCTGCTTACGAGGCAAACATAATATTCATTTTTGCAATTTTCTTTTGCAATCCTCGGTATCGCATCTTGTGGAAACGAAGCTGTAGCTTAACCACAGCAAAAAATGTTCAACCTTGGCGCGTACAGAGGATTTCTCATGCTCACGGCGTTTGATTTGTGCTTGGGAGCGTGCGGAGTTATTCTTACTTTGACTGGGACGGCGATTGATTTTATAGTGGACAGACTTACCGGCTTTGTTTTTCTTCAGCGCTTCCGGACGTTTCTCCGCTCCGAGCTAGACGCTATCTCCATAGACTTCTTTCTCATCTCCGGCAAGAAGTTCTGAGATCACCGTAACACCATACTCGTTGGCAACTGTCACTTTTACCGTATGAACCAAACCACTTTCTTTATCTACTCCGATATGGGCTTTATAGTTAAAGTGCCCAAAGGAGCGTTCAGAAAGCAGCTCAACTTGTTCACCAAGCGTACCGAGTTGCATTGCCATATTTAAGTCACGCAAAGAGATTGTATTGTTCACAAAATCTTCTGCAAAGGAAATATAAGAATCATCCGCACGATAACCAAAATTCGTTTACTTCTCGAACAAAAAATGCTCCATTTAAGTAACAATCGGTATTTCCAGTACGCAAATCGTAGAATGCTAAAGTTTTTTGAATACAGACTGCCCTCTATATGCTGCTTAGCACATAGAGGGCAGTAGGCTGTTTATGCAATCTTCGAGATTGTTTCGTTCAATCTGATATTTTGCAACATACGTCGCGCGGTCCAGACATTTGCAAAATACATCGGTGTAAACCAGTAATTTTTTGTAGCATCACCGGATGCCATAGGCTCTGTCAGCGAATTGCCAACCTTAACGTATCCTGCAACACCTAACAGTGACAGCTGAATATAACACATCAGCGCAACTGTTTCGTCAATGTCTTGTGCCACTACAAGCACGTGGTTCTGGTAATTTAGATTTGCCTTTTCAAGCTGATGTTTTGCTTCATGTACGCCAGCGATCAGCGTTGCACCACCGCCGCAGCACGGATCATTGATCGTAATATAGCCTTGATCCTTAACTTGCTTTGTGATATTACCCATCACGATAGCCGCCATCATTTGGCAGACATGATATGGCGTGAATATCTGCTGCAATGTTTTGCTGCCAAGATTAAGCCGCATATAGGCTTCGCCTAGGAAGTCCTGTTCAGGGTTGTTCTCCAATGCCATAACCAGTTGGGCCAACAATTCAGGGAACATCCCCTGCTCCTGTTTGTTATACTTTCTAATCGTTTGCAGATAACGCTCCTCCCGTTCTTCAAAGTGTTCCTTATCCAGTGGATTAGATAATGCACACGCTGCCATCAGCACAAAATCTTTCCAAACCTCCAGCGGGTGATGACTATCGGAAGAAAGCTGCTGAAAAGTTTTCAAAAATTCCTTTGGGTGATCTTTCGGATTCTGCATAGCCTTTACTGGTGGCAATGGCACTGTTTTCTCTCCCTCTGTATTCAACCACTCTGAAAGAGAGAGGTTGATTGTTTGCGATAAATTTTCTCTCTGGGACAATATAATTTTCTCCTTTCCGCTCTCATTTACGACACGAATCGCTCCATGACTGTCAATTCTGCCGATTCATTGTCCATTACACTCATGCGCAATACCTTTTCGCAGAATCGGTCCAGTGAAAACGCATTGCCAGCCGAGTCCCAATCCATCAGCAGCCCAATCACAGAACACCGTTCCGCAGAGATTTCAGCTTGCAGCTGCTCGGCCAAGTTATCCGAAATATCGCAGTATCCGTCAGTAACGAATAGAATATCTGCGTTTGAAAATTCTTCTTCGCGGATAAGACGCAACGCTTCGGTCAGCGGTGCTTCAAAATTTGTACCGCCGTCGAAGAAGTGTTCTGCAGCAGCCAACAAGTCACTATTCGTGAACTTTCCCGGCAGAAAACGATCTGTACGGATGGAATTCTTGCCCGAAAAGTGAATCAGGGCAAATTTCCGGCCTTCATGTGCACAGATATCCTGCACTGCAAGCGCAAGCGCCTTGCCCCATGCGGCATTTTCGCCGCTGGTAGAACCGGATTCATCCAGACAGACGATCACATCGCCACGTCCCTTACGGATTTTTTCACGCTTGGCATACTGCACCAGACCTTTAGCCGCATAGCGCCGCATAAACAACGGTGTTGTAGCAGGAGAAGCCAGCAGCGCCAGTTCACCAGACAAGAGGTTCTGCAAGTCACGGCCGCGAGTCAGTGAAAACTTTTCACCTCTACCGTGTGCATAGGCATTTTTCCGCAGTGTGGACAGAACTTCTTTCATGCGCCCCAGTTGACGAGTAACATCCTGCAAGTAAGTGTTATCTTTCAACTTTTGCAGCAGTTCTTTGTTCTGCTGTGCTTTCTCCTTGCCAGTACCGTCACCGGTTCCCCAGCAGGCGGATGCATGGGCTGCTGTCTGTGCAGTTTCAAGTCCGCTCTGTATTACAGCCTGCAGCACCGTTCTCTCCTGTGACATCTGTGTGCGGAGCGCATCAGACAGCATCTCCTGTACAACACTAATCTGTTCGGTTGCACTGGCAAGTTGCTCGGCTGTACGAAGCGTTTCAGGCAGTTTTGTATTGTTCTTCTGCACTTCATTCATGCAGTCCTGCATTTTTGCGTGTAAACAGCACTGTTTTTTCAAAAGCCTTGACAAAACTAAAGCCAGCTTTCCAGCCGCATCAGCCAAGCGCTTTTGCATTTCAGTAATAGTCTGTTCCAGTATTTTCGCGGTTTCCAGCGCTGCAACGTCATTGCCCATGCAGGAATGCCGCAGTTCAGCATATTCCAACTGGTTCATCATTTCATTCAGAACCGCTGCTCGAATGGTAGCCTGCGGCGTACGCTGATCCGGTGTGGTGCTGCGATACTCCGTCGCATACAGCATATGAAACAGTTCCGACAACAGCTTATCCTCCGGATGGCCGCCGGCATCCTCAAATACCATCTGTTCCAGCCTAGTAGGACGAAAAACGGAATCCATGTGCAGTGCATTTCCACTATCGGCTTGCTTTAAAGCGTTTTCTGCCTGCTCTAATGTAAAAAATCTGTATCTCATATCATAATCTCCTATAAAAGTTGTACCGCAGAGAATAAAACTCTGCGGTACGGTTGGTTTTATCGTTAGAACGGCGGTTTGTCAATCGGTGTTCCGCCGGGACCCCATGCATAGCCATCCGGTACACCAGAAAAATCCGGCGTCGGATACTGCGCTGCAGCACCCGGGATCGACTGCGGATAGCCACCCATCGAGGGCTGTCCTGTCGGCTGCTGTGCTTGCGGTGCAGGCGGAGCCATTGTCGGAGCGGAAGCCGGCGGTACTGCGGCAGCATTCGGCGTGGCAGATACACCTGCCGTTTCAGGCTTTTTATCAAGGAACTTGATATCCGAACCTACTACCTCATATGTCATGTGCTTTTCGCCGGTCTGCTGGTCCGTCCATTCGCGCTGCTGCATCCGACCCACCAAGGACACCAGACGGCCCTTTCTGCCGAATTCCAGCACGAACTTCGCCTGATTTCCGAATACGGTACAGCCAAAGAAGTCCGCCTCCGGATCGCCATCGCGCTTGAAATCACGATCCACGGCAAGACGAATGACTGCTACCGGTTTTTCACTGTTCTGACCGCGGCGTTCCGGATCCTTGGTCAATCGACCGATCAAAATAATCTGGTTTAACATCGTTGTACCCCTCCTCAAACAGCCTGTAACAGACTGAGTTCTTTCAATGTGCTGTACGAAAAGTGACACGCATCATGCGCTTTTCGATTGAGCGATTCCAAATCTGCCAGCGTTTCTGCGGTCTGCGCCCGCTGTTCATCGGATTGTGCACTGTCATCGAGCACACACCACTCCTGATAAAGCGATGCCAACGTACTGCGCAGCGGCACAAGTGCTTTGACGGACGGTGCAGCATCAAAAGCCGCAAATGCATCCCGTCCCTTGTGCAGCAGTTCGTCCAGATGTGTTCTCAGTGGGTTGTCGCACAGCTTTTCAAGTACGGTACGCACCGTCTCAATCTCTTTCGGCTCATTCCACAGATAGTTTTTGAGCATAAGCAGATCATTCGGCTGCACCTCCGTGTGTCCGGCAAGCCAAGCGGCAGCCTGCGCGATGCGCCCGAATCCGAAGAATTTACGGTCGGACACTGTGATATTCTGGCGGCGCAGTTCGCACAGCACATCGTCCATCAATTCATTGATGGACTCCGGCACAGGCACCAGCTGCACCTGCCTCTGCATGGCATACAGCTCTCCCAATGCGATTGTTGCTGTAACCGTACCGAATTGTTCGCTCTGCTTTTCTTTGAGGATACGGAGCCGTGCCGTGCGGTTCTGCACATTGCGCGTTACCACTTTCAACTGAAAACGGTCATACAATGGCGCCAGAATCTGTTCCTCTGCATTGCGGAAGTTCGGAATCTCATTCGAGGCCGAAAAGAACGAAATGACAGGAACATCGGTCGTTACGCCCTCGTTGGTATAGCGGCGTTCGTTCAGTACGGTCAATAACGAGTTCAAAATACCATCACTAGCTTTGAAAATTTCGTCAAGAAACACAATATGTGCATCTGGAATTTTCCCTTTGGTAATAGTCGTCGGTGTGCCTCCGGTCAAAAGCGACAGACCTTTCTGGTACTGCTCCATAGCCTCGGTGAGCTGTTTCAACTGTACTGCCGCCGAAGCATCTGCAGGATTCGCCTGTACGGTCTGCATAACAGAGTGAAGCTGCTGCTTCATCTTCTGATAATGGGGATCTTTCGCAAGCACCTGTGCCGGTACTGCACCGGGAATCAGGCTTGCCAGATCAAGACGACCGAACAGTGCTTCTTCGTCCGTCTGCTTAGAAAGCAGCCGTTCAAACTGCTTTGCACCGGTAATGCGCTTGCGAAACTCGTTGATTGCGAAGCTCTTGGCCTGTCCGGGATCACCCAGAATAAACAGGTTGCTGCCCGACAGCAGCGCCATTGCAATCGCATGGATCAGTTCTGCACGCTCAGCAATTTCGCCGTTCAGTTCAGATATAACTGCCAACATTTTATCTCGTAACATAGTAGTCCTTTCTCCTTGTCTGGTCATGCGGCGCCATTATTTTTAGATGCACGGCGCACCTCATAAATCTGCGGGCAATACTGCAAAACTTCATCCAGCGACAGTTCGCTGACATGATACATTTTGCCAACAACCTGCTGCAATTTTCTTTCGACGAACACATAAGCATCCGCTTCATGCATAAAGAGCAGCGCCTTTTCCAGTCCGCTTAACGTGACATTGTGTTCGTCATCCTCTAAGCTGTGACTGGAAACAAAGGCATAGCGGGAACGGTACAGAAAATACACTGCATATACACCGGTATGATCACTCATCACGCCGCCTCCTCTCCGGAAACGGACGGAATCAGCTCATACAGCGTTGTACCGCTCGGCAGCTCCTCATCCAGACTGAGCATCACCGGTTGGTGGAAAATCTGGCGGCGCTGGCGCAGCAAAGCAGCACGCATACGGCTGTATGCAATGGTGGAGAAACAGTATTTCTGCAACTTCTCATCCTGCATATATTGCTGTGCCGCGAGAATCAGCCCCAAAGCAGCTTCGCCATAGGCATCTGCTGCCGCATCATTCGGCAAATGGCAGTCTTCAATTACGCAATAAATCAGTTTGTGGTACTGTGCGACCATCGCACATTCCGATTCGGTTAATGGTCGGGTCAGAGTATCTGCTGTCATAGATTATGCCGCCTTTCTGTTCATATATGGTCTGTTTTTCTGATATACCATCAACATATAGTTGAAGTCCCCATAATTGCACATACAGCGTAAACGGTAATTGTTTACCTTGCCAAAATACGCAAAATCATAGGTCGGACACCAGAAATCCGGCTGTTTCGCATCCTCGTTTGCCGCACAGAAACGACGCATAGCTGCATCGCTGCGGAGTACCGTGCGAGTGAGGCGCTTGAAAAACGTATTTGCCTCGTTGATGCTCTGTTCGGTCAGAAAATAGCTCTGAACCGGATACCAGAAATTCTTGCGCTTCGGTGAAAACTGACCGACTGCACTGAGCAGACGGTTTTCCGGTTTGAACGAAGTCATTCGCTCCGCTACGCCAATAGGAATCAGGATAGGTTTCTTCATCTTTTTTCTCCTTTTACGCCGCTTTGCGCGTGCGTGTAGTCTTGGGTTTCTCTTCGATTTTCGGCTGCCGGATCGGCAGTAGCAGGTGCAGCTCATTATCAGCTCGCAGCATCATGGCGCCGGTCTTGTCAAACTGGACTGCAATATCGTTGCCCTGCATGAGCGAGGCCGCTTCCTTTAAATAGGTGTAGCTGTAGCAGAAGCCGTCCTTGGGAAGCGATGTTTGAACCGTGCAGTCTATCTCAATCTGGCCGCTGACCGTGCTGTTGGTATTGGAAATAAACTGTAATCGCATAGTGCGATCATCTACCGGCAGCAACAGCAGTTTGGCGTTGGTCGTACTGCCTGCACTGATCCGTTTGAGCGTATCCAGCAGTACACCACCATCAACCTGTACCTCATGAACCATATGAAAATGGTCTATCAGCGGCTGGATGTTCACATACTGTTCCTCGTTCAAACGCGCACGAAGCACCATGCCGTGACCGCAGAACACCGCATTACCGTTAGAAACACCGACTTTGAAATGCGGTATCCCGTTAAATACGTGCAATACAGTTTTCATGGCATCTACAGCTAACAACATATCCAGCGGTTGGGTTTGCGTAGTATCTTTCGATACCATTGTCAGCCGATAGCTGTCACAGCTCGTAGCTGACCACTGACCGTCATGTACCGTAACGCGGACACAGTTCAGCGCTCGCAGACCTTTGCTGGCATCTTTGGATGCAGAAAACAGCACTTTGGAGCTGATCTCGTAAAATCCATCTGCTTCTGTCAGCGATTCCGGCGTACATGGCTCTGGGACGGGATATTTCTTGGAATCCATAAGCGCGAAACTGTATCCGGTCTTTGCGTTGCGAACGGAAATCGTCGTATCATCGGTTTCTACGATGGTTACTTCCTCACGGAACAGTTCCAGCATGGATTGCAGTACACTGCCGATCATCATAGCCTTGCCGCTGTGCTCAACGTAACAGTTCAGCCGCGCCTGCAAGACACATTCATTTCCCATTGCAGTAAACTGCACATGGTTGTGGTCCTCGTCTGCTTCCATCAGGATGCAGACGGTTTCTTTGGTCGTGAACTGCCGCCCGATCACAAGACAACATCGCTTGATAATCGGTTGCATTTCCGAGCGGTTTGCGGAAAACTTCATAGATTTGGTTCCTCCTTTTTTCGTTTTGAGCATAGAAAAAGACCATATGCTCCCGTTTAGGGTTCATATGGTCTTAAATGCTCGTTTCAGGTTCAAAGAGTAAGATACGACTCGGAGCATAATAATGCCCGGGCGGATACGTTGACATAGTGTTACTTTGACCTGAGTATAACAATAATGTACATCTGCAACAGAGTAAATACCAGTTGAAGATTATTCCTCAAATAAAGGCGAGGGTACTAAATTACTGAGCTTGTAGTTAAATGTGAAAATCACCGCAAGTTTTATATGGCCAAGCAGAATAATTCTCAACTGTTCATTTTTTCATTCTTGTTATATAGTGATTCTATAACAGGTCAAAGTATCACTATGTCAACGTACCCGCCCAGGCATTTTTCTGTCTTTGGGTCGTAGCCGAATCTTTGAAACCTGTAAGACAAACCAGACCACATGAATCCTCAACTGGAATCGTGTGGTCTTTTTTGTTGCAAAAAATGAAGGAGGAACCCTTATGAACACCGAAAACAACATGAACCCTATGAGCCTGGACGATCTGTTTGCAGCATCGCCCGCACCTGTCGCTCCCGAAAGCACTCCGCTTCCGGAAATCGCACAGACCGCCCCCACAGAAACTACCGTTCCCGAACCAACGCCATCCGCCGAACAGCAGACCACTCCCTTTGCTGCCGAACAGCCCGCCGCTTCTCAGCCAGACAACATTATTGATCTGTTCGGTGCAGTCGTAGAGCAGAGCGAAGAAGATGCGGCTACTGCACTTCTGGTGAAAGTCACCACAAGTTGCCCTGTATTCGACTACGCTTCGATTCAGGCCGAAATCACCGATGCAGACATGACCTTTGAGCAGCTTCGTGTGAAAATGTCCGCAGACTGCCCTGAGCTAGAAGCTCGCGCCCATGTTTCTTGGTCGCTCAGCTACGCCGGCTTCAGCGAACGTATCACTGACGTCAACAGCACGATCTACTCTGCAAAGTCCAAACTGGAACAGAGCAAGAAATTCAAAGACGCGCTGAAAAAGCACAAAAGCAAGGATAAACTGCCGGTTTGCAGCGTAAAGCCTTCTGTTACTGCACAGAAGAAAGGCTCTTTACCGTTCCCACCTTACAAGGCAGTGTGTCCCACCACGGATGACGCAGAGCAGACAACCGCTCCCATTTGCTACATTCCGTCGCATGACGGCCAGATTTACGAAATGCGCCGCAACGAGATTGGTACGTTTATCGCACCGGCCTCTAAGATTGTGGAGCTGGACATCATCCGGGCAGGATTCCATATGAACCTGCCCCGGCTTCCAGCCGCCAAGCTCGCGGAAATCGTTTCGTTCTTCCGTCGTGTCTGTGTAGAAAATCATTTTCATATGGAAGCACTCGTCAACGTGTACTGGGATCGCAAGGAACAGAAGTATATCCTGCACGTTCCCAAGCAGCACGCAACCGCCGTCAGCGTGGAAACCGATCTTGCGGACTGCCCTGACGTAAGCCGCTATCTTCATGTAATGGAAGTTCATTCGCATAACATGATGTCGGCGCGCTTCTCCAAGGTCGATGATCAAGACGAGCAGGCCACGCGGCTGTACATGGTTATCGGCCGATTGGACCGGTATTATCCCGAAATCCGCTGCCGCTTTGCCTGTGGTGGAACTCATGTCGAGATACCTGCCGAACAGGTCTGTGAACGAACCGATGTGCCGTTCTCGACTGCGTGGCTCACCGCCGTTCACGCCCACCGAAGGGAGGCGGCGTGATGCGCTTTCGGACAGACTGCCCCATTCACATCGTTATGCTCGGCTGCGGCGGCACCGGCGGTCATATCGCACCGCACCTGTACCGCCTGCTGCACGCGCTGTTCCGCCCGTCTAAGGTCATTCTTTGTGACGGCGACATCGTGGAGATGAAGAACCTCGTTCGGCAGAATTTCATCGCGTCAGACCTCGGAAAAAACAAGGCAGAAGTGCTAGCAACGCGCTATTCCGGCGCATTCGGCATGGAAAACTGCTTTTCAGGCCGCTTCGCAGAGAGCGAACAGCAGCTTAAATCTCTATTGGAACCCGATCAGAAGAACTCGCTCGTTATCCTGATTGGCGCCGTGGACAACAACCGCAGCCGTCAGCTTTGCAACAGTGTGTTCTGTCAAGCCCGCGATCTCATTTATATCGACTCCGGCAACGGACTGGCAAACGGTCAGGTCGTGTGTGGTGTCCGTAAAGGCGGACGAACGGTGCAAAAACCGGTGGCTCGTTTCTATCCGGATATTCTCGATCCGACGGATAAATTTCCGTCTGAGCTGTCGTGCGCCGAAGCATCTGTTTCCGCGCCGCAGGCCATTACCGCAAATATCATGGCGGCTACGCTCGTGCTTTGTATGCTGTATAACATTCTGGCTACCGGCGAGCTCGTTGCCCGTATGACGACCTTTTCCAGCAAAACCGTAAACGTCCGACCGCTGCTCTCCAAACGGAGGGTAGCATAATAGACCGTAGGAGAAGTATTTATGTCCAAATTAAATCTCTCCAGATTCCTCAATGACCTCGACAAACTTCCTTTTACCGTAAGACTCCTCGATGATTCCGGGGAGTCTTATCTTATCGAGAAAGTTTTGAAACCTCTGCTGGCAGAGGAAGCCGTGTCCATTGATGATCTGGACTTTAATAAATTTGACCAGACCTGTATCCATACACTTATAGAACGCTGCGAAGAAGCTGATAACAATTGCTCAGCGCTTCCGCTGTATCAGCAGGCTCTCAATACCCGTCCCGCAGTACAATCAGACTGCGATTTTGTATGAGGAGAACACCTATGGAGTATTACGAAGATTTGACCAATGCCCTCAAACAGCTGGCTGTCGCACAGTCTTTCCGTGATGCCGGCCGTCTGGATGCCTATACGGATATCTGCGGCCCCTGCATTGATTGTGACTGCGCCGCCGCCCCCTAAGAACGGAGCGTGCGAGTTTCCCCGCACTCCGCTCAA